>ERZ1370068.5700-contig-4714_pt1 | contig 59487 bp, 66 predicted proteins | sample MGYA00561227_ERZ1370068 | MGnify/ENA primary metagenome ERZ1370068 (study PRJEB38410, sample SAMEA6850437) | metagenome | study: Metagenomic assessment of the ecological functions of the soil: analysis of the soil microbiota associated with the... | reverse complement strand
CAGTTACGTATTGCTCAGTCGATCGTAACGAAGGCGTGCGGAACCGTGGATCAGGGACTGGCCCCACTAAGCGTCCTCTTCATCGTTCTGGTGAGTGTCGCCTCCGGAAGCGGGAAGATGTCAGGCGTCGTCCGCTTGAAGCCCGTCTGGTAGCACTGCCGCGCCTTCGACGGCGGCTTACAAGAACGGGCGTCGGTAACGGCCACCTCTACGCTGGGCATGCCACCGCACTTTCTGAACAGCCGCGAAGACGCGATCGCGCTTTGGGCGCTGTGATCCTGGCTTTCGTTCTCTGCAAGGACTTCGGGGGTTGGCGGCTCGATGCTCGCCGTCCTGCGGACGCTCGTGCATCTGAAGCTCCTGTTGTTGTTCTGGGTCGGCGCTCGTCTTACTCAGCGGTCATCGTTTACGCCGCACGGAACTAGCGGTGGCACGCGCCCGCGTTGAAGGTGACGAGATTCACTGGTTCGTTGGCACGGCCATCGTCCTTGCGGGCAACGCAGTGCGAGGTGCGCCCAACTATGTGGGTACCTTCGTACGGTTCTTGGTCGTGCGCTTGCCATCACCATCGTGATCGGACCATCGTCGGCGGTTCTACGCCCGCGTACGCCTCGCCGTAGATCGTTTGCGTCGGCGTGCTCTTGTTGTTCTCGGGGATGGCGGTACTGTTCCGCCACCATGACTCAATTTCACCCCAACGTCAACGAGACACTTTATCGACGGCGTGCTGATCACGGTCGGTTCTCTACCTGGGCTACTTCGCGATTCGTCTGATCACGGACGTTCACGGGTTCTCACCGGAAGAACGCGGAGGACTTTCTCGTGCCGCCTTTACCGGGCCGTCGCTCTATGCCGTTCCCGCCGGGAGCAGCCTGATCTCCGCGTCGGGAGCAGGAGAGCCTCCGCCGACGATTTGAGGGCGGGAACCTACTCGCGTAGTACTCGCTGATAATGACCGCCGAGTTCGGTCAGCCTCTACGCTTGCTGCATGCCGTCGGGGCGACGACGATTCGTCGCCAACCGATCGTCCCGAACTCCACCCAGATCCAGAGGCGCAGAGGCGGCGATGCGGCACTCGCCCGCGACTCGCAAAGCGGGTACTGTTCCGATGCCGAGCTTGAGCCGCTTCGGCGTCGTTAGTCGCTGGTCGGGTCGCCACCAGCGCGGCCCGACTGCGTTTCGCTACAAGATCGCGAAAGGGTGCTATACAGCGATCGGTTACTGACGACGGAAGGTAAGGCTCGCTTGGCCAGGATCGCCCGCATCGGAACGCCACCGCTGCCGGAGAGGTCGGTTCCGCCGCTCCGCGGGCAGGCTACGACCGATTTCGCAGCTGCGCTCGGGCGCGGCCAGGGGAAGCTCGGCGGTAGACGTAATGCGCGAAGTTGCCCGCGACTACGAGTGGCGACGCCGAGATGCCGAAGTCTCCCAACCGGACGTGGAGCGCCGATGTCTGCGCTGATCGCGGCTCTCTCGACACCCCGGCCGCGTCCTCGCAAGAACGTCATGGCGAGCATCGCGTTCAGTACTACATGGCCGCAGGCGTCCGTTCTCGGCCATCCACGGGGGCACGGGATCGCCGACCTTCCGGCCCAGCGGTTCGTGCCCGCGAGCGCCGCCGTCGTGCAACCCGCGCTCGTGCCGCACGTACGGCAAGCGGCGACGAAGGCCCACAACCACCATTAGAAGTCGCCGCCACGATCGGCGGTTACCCCCGTTCGACGGGTCGCCCTGGTCCCCAGCCGACCCTGATCGCATCGTCAGTCGCGGAAGAACTCGCTGACTGCTTCGGAGTCGAAGTCGCAGCTGAGTTTGCGACTGCGCATCCGAGAGATGCCCTCCGCCGAGGCCGGAGAGGCTGCGAAACCGCACCTCCCGATGTTGCTCGCCTCGTCCTTGAAGGGGCGGCGTCGTGATCCCGTCGGCGTCCGCGCCATGGAGGCAGAGGAGTCCGTGCTCGGGGCGATCCTCTCGGCGGCGAGCTACGACGTTGCGCTTATCGCCTCCTCGATCGCGTGACCGCCGTCGGTCTCACTCCGGCGACTCTGGCGTCCATCCTGCGGCGTCCTCTTCCAGAAGCTCGTCGCGATGCGGGCTGTGGATCTGCTGCTCGACCCGGTCTCGGTGAGCTACGAGCTTGAGCGGAGTGGCGCGATGAGCACCTCCTCGCGTCACTTCTTCATCGCCTCGCCCACGAGGTCGTCTCCTTCACCCCGGCTCCCCGCTGGGCGGCGATCGTCCATTCCGAGGCGCTACAAAGCGGGCGGCAGCGATCACTGACCGCCCCGACACAGTCAGCTTCGTTGATCTCGCGGACGCACTCGGTGGCGTTCTCGGGAGCGAGCAGCAGGCGCTGGAACTCGCTCGACCTCGGTAGCGCAAGGGCAGTTGAGCGCCCACGCCCGGCTTGAGGCTGTGGTCGATGCCCGCCGCGACTGGATGCACGTCGTGAGGACACCGAATCTGGTTCTACGCAAACCCTCGTGGTGCCGCAGCTGCCTTCGGAAGCTCCCCAGTGACCCGGTCTGGTTGACGCTGATCGGTGCACCTTCCTCAGGAAGACGGAGATGGTGCTGTCGCCTGCGCGCCTGAGCGACGTGAAGCTCATCTCCACGTCAACCCAGGCGGGCCTTCTCTCGGGTACGTCCTGGCGGGAGAGGGCTGACGACGCGACCAGGGCCTGTTGGCGGCTTGATGGTCCCGGCTCTCCTGTTCAAGGACTTCTCACGACTGTCCTATCCCCATCACCCCAGTACGAGACCAGGATGCAGTTGTTCGCTGCACTCCGCTGGAGATCTACGACGGTTCTGGCTCGACACGTGTTGGTGTAGACGGCGGCTGGGTCGCCCGCTGTCGTGGGAGGGAAGCTCGGGGTCGTGGCGGTATCGATCATGATCATCGACCGCCACCATGCGGTCATGTCGCAGATGGGAGAGCGGTTCCTCCCCTTCCGCTTCGCTTGCAAGGCGCGACACGGGAGAAAGGTCGCACGAGCGGCCCTCCGCCAGGACGGGCGGGAGACCGAGCAGAGCGAGGCTTGCCGATCTCGTCCGGCAGCTGCTCGACGGTGACCTGCCTGCCCCGCAGGCGCGAAGCGAGTCCGGAGACAGAGTGGCTGGCGGATCTCGCGGACTTCGTGTCTCGCATCGAAGCGCGGTCGTCCGTGATGGGAAGAGCAGGTCGATCGAGCTTGTCCTCGACGCGGAGGCCCCGGCGCGGCTTCGTCAAGCAACTGGACGGGCTGCTGCAAGGGTCGTCGATGATCGGCCTTGGCCGCTCGACTCACTTCGCGTCGTCGCCTGCGGCCTCGACCGTCTGCCAGTGGCACGTCTCGCAGGATGCGCCAGTTGGCGCGGACACCGGAAGGCATGGAGACCAGTGCGACGTCGCAGGCGACTTCAACTCCAGCGACGACGAGGCATCGCCTGGAAGAGTTGACCCTGGGAGATCGTGTGGCCGTCTGGGCACCGCTGGAGCCTCACGACCTTTGACGAGCGGGACTGCACTACTCCGCGCTGAACCAGATGCTGACGGTCGCCTCCTCGCCTCGGAGCCAGCGACGACGAGCATGAGGGGCTTCCGAGTTTTCGATGGGTCGGCGCTCATCCCGAAAAGTCAGGAAGAGGTCATCGTGAACCTCTGCCTTCGGACTGGCGGGGCTGGGACCCTGGCTCGCTCCGCGCCTTCGACCTCCACCGCATCGACTCTACGCGGCACTACGTCGCCGTCTCCTCGGAACGAGAGCTACGAGAGCGCGGTTACGGGCCGAACCGCTACGGCCGCTGGACGATCGTGCCGGAGGCGAATCGTGGGCCAGAAGCCGCTTTCCCGGGGCTGCGTGGGGGTTGCGCGAGGAACGCCTGCCAGTGCGAGGGGCAGACCCCCGATGCCCGGGCTCTGAACTGACTACCCCGCACGCTGAACACGGTGCAACTACGGGCGCTGGCTGTATGGAGCCCGCCGTGCTGGAAGACAGACAGTGATCTGACCTTCTGGGACATTCGTCTGTGGGTGCGTGGCTCCCGCAGGGACAGGCCGCATGAGACCGGATCAGCTGGGGCCGGTGCTTGAACGAGCAGCCCCTGATCGTTGCGGAGTACGCGACCTGGGTGACCCCCTCCGGCAGCTGCACTATCGAGCTCGTCTACTGACGCCGGAACTCGGCTACCCGGAAATACGCAGAGTACGCCTACGAAAGCGTTCTTCCGAGCTGACGGCCGAGGCCCGCCACGCCAGGGCAACTTCCCGGCTCTCGCAGGTGACCACGACGCGCTCGGTCTTCGTCCCGCCGTGGCGTAATGCAAGTCCCGGCGAAGCACCCCCGGGAGATCAAGCCGTGGCCTACCGCCTCGACCGCACAGAAGGGCAGGCGATCGTCCCGGTGCTTTCGTCCGCGCGAAGGCGACCTTGGTCTCGCAGCTGGACGACTGGCTTGGCGATCCGCTCCGGCATCTCGATCGTCGCGCTGCGCGGATACTCCTCCGAGTCCCACGAGCGGGATATCCGCCACCACCTCACGCTCAGGGTCGCAGGACGCCGTTACGCGGGTGCTTTACCTGGGCGACTTCACGACCCGTCGGGGATGGACATCGAACGGAATGCCCGCCGGTACCTCGGGGCGAGCTTCGACTCCTGGGAGCCCGGGTCGCGATCGCCCCCGAGATGATCGACCGCCTCGGGTTGATCCGAGAACCCCGGCAAGGAAACCGACTCGCGAGCTGAAGGCGTTTGTTTCGAGCGGGCCACGACGCTGACTCGTCCCAAGTCGAGATCCAGGGGCGCTCGACCCGGAATCGACGCTTCGGGCGCTGCCTCCAGGACAGATCGCTCTGTTGCCGGGACTACACCGGCAGTGCGAGGCGGTGCTCGGCAGAGAGCGCGAGGAGGCGAGGAGCATCTGCGTTGCGCTCGCGGGCCCGGGCAAGCGTGAGCGCCGATCACCTGGCCGGCGCCGCTCGCGGGGGTTCTCAGAGCCGCTCGTGCGTCGGCTCGTGCGCGAGGAGGTTCGTCGGCGCCAAGTGACGAGTGGCGCTGGCGGACACCGCGCGCAGGCCGGAGAGCTTCTCTGACATCTCGGCTGCGGCTGTCCGGCAGCGAGTCGTTCGGGGACAGCTACCCGGCGAGAAGGCTGGAGGGCGGCGCGTCTGCCTCGACATCAACGACCTCGACCTCGCGATCAAGAACGGCAGCTACGATGCCCGCCCGCAACATCACATCGACAAGTGGGCCGAGCGGTGCTGTAACACCCCCGGCCCTGACGACCAAGGCGAGGAACGCCTTGATCGCAGGTTCATCATCCCACCGTTCGGACACGTCCAAGCGCCGAGGGCGCGTTCGAGGGCTGTCCCGGACTCGTGGTCGCGCCGTCGAGCCGACGGCTCGATCGTTTACGATCAAGCTGCGCCAGAACGGCGTGCTCTCACTCCAAGTCCCGCTTCCGGCTGGAACATCCAGGGCAGCGGCTGTGACCGCCTGGAAGATGGCGACGTCAAAGCGGGACGAAGGCGATCGCCCTCGATGGCGTTCGCCAAGTCATGGTTCTCGACGAGGTCGCGCGTCATGGCGCTGGACCAAGCTCGATCTCAGGCTCGGGCCGGATCAGAGCGAACGAACGGCGACTGATGTACCGCAGCCACTACACGCGGTTCATCGAGCCGTCGCTCGGTCGAGCGCCTCGCGAGGCTCCGGGAGTTCGGACATCGCCGCCCTGATCCGCTCAACTCGGGACGGACGGATACGCGAGGGTCGATCAACGGCGTAGTCGACGTGCCTTCGCGTCACATCCTCCGCTTCGCTCGACCGGAGTTCATGAGGCAGTGATCCCTTCGCGCTGCTGTCAGGGCGATCTGCCCCAGCAGCCGAACGGGGACGGAGTTCTGAGCGCACGGGTGTTGCGTGTTGACGATCGACAAGCTCGTGGCCTGCGCGACCCCGGCCTACCGGAACATCGTCGCGCCGTTGCCGCGTACGGCGGCTGCGGGCTAGCGAGATCGCGGGCCTGATCTGGGACGACGTGAGCTTCGTGGACGGCTGCCTTCACGTCCGGTGATAGCTGGCTCCTCAGAAGGGACAGAACCGCCGAGGCGGGTCAAGCTCAAGTCGCGTGCGTCCACCGACCGTTGGTTCTTCCTGAACGGGCGACGGAGGCCCTGCTCGATCAGCTCGCAGCGTGAGCACGAGAAGGGCTTCGGCCACGCCGAGGACTCGTGTTCACCACGGGCGCAGGGACTGGACGACCCTACTGCCGGAACCGGATCTCATCCAAGGGCATCGGGCTGCGCGGCGAGGAAGGCCGGTCTCCGGGAAGGTCGGGTGGCTCAGGTGCTGCGTCCGATCGGCAGCGACGCTGAGGGCACTACGCCGGGGTGCCCGAAGCACGTCGCGGCGAAAGAGATGGGAGCACACGCCGTCAGTGTTTGAACGGTCGTACGCGAAGGTCTACGAGGACGCCCAGCACATGGAAGAGACGCGAACTCGGCTGGCGTCCATCGGGTTCGGCGTCCGATCAGTTGACCTAACCGTTGACCAACGACGCTTGTTGATGATCGGCATCTCCGGCGTCTTGTCAGACAACGAAAGCCTCACCCTGTGCGGGGCTTTCTTCCATGGGCGGTGAGGGACTCGAACCCCCGACCACCTGCGTGTAAAGCAGGCGCTCTACCAGCTGAGCTAACCGCCCGAACTCCGTATGAGAACCGAAGACCGGTAGCGGGCGGCGGCGGCCGCGTAGTCGCTTTGCATTCGTGACATCCTCCGACCCGATGCCGTACATGCCTGCCGTCGACCGCTACGAGCGGATGCCGTACCGCCGATCCGGCCGCAGCGGACTGCTTCTGCCCGCGATCTCCTCGGTCTGTGGTGGAACTTCGGGCACGACCGCCCGCTCGAGACGAGCCGCGCGATCGTCCGGCGGGCGTTCGATCTCGGCATCACGCACTTCGACCTCGCGAACAACTACGGGCCGCCGTACGGCTCGGCGGAGGAGAACTTCGGCGCGCTCGCTGCGAGCAGGACCTGCGCCCGTTCCGCGACGAGCTCGTCATCTCGACGAAGGCCGGCTACGACATGTGGCCCGGCCCGTACGGCGACCGCGGCTCGCGCAAGTACCTCCTCGCGAGCCTCGACCAGAGCCTCGCGCGCATGGAGCTCGACTACGTCGACATCTTCTACTCGCACCGCTTCGATCCCGAGACGCCGCTCGAGGAGACGATGGGCGCGCTCGACTCGGCCGTGCGAGCCGGGCAAGGCGCTGTACGCCGGGATCTCGTCGTACTCGGCGGAGAAGACGCGCGAGGCGGCTGCGATCCTCCGCGATCTCGGCACGCCGCTGCTCATCCACCAGCCGTCGTACTCGATGCTCAACCGCTGGATCGAGCCCGACCTGCTCGACGCGCTCGGCGAGCTCGGCGTCGGCTGCATCGCCTTCTCGCCCCTCGCGCAGGGAATGCTGCACGCGAGCAAGTATCTGGGCGGGATCCCCGGACGGCTCGCGTGCGAGCTGGCCGAGCCTCGCTCTCGCCCGAGCTCATGACGGACGAGGCGCTCGAGAAGATCCGCGCGCTGAACGACATCGCAGCCGGTCGCGGTCAGACGCTGGCGCAGATGGCGCTTGCCTGGGTGCTCCGCGATGCGCGCGTGACCTCGGCGCTCATCGGAGCATCGAGCGTCGCCCAGCTCGAGGACAACATCGCGGCGCTCGAGCGGCTCGCGCTTCACCGATGACGAGCTCGCCGGAGATCGACCGCTACGCGACCGACGGCGAGATCAACATCTGGGCGGCCTCGAGCGAGGATTGAGCCCGGGCTGCGCTGTCGGATGCCCCCAACGGGATTCGAACCCGTGCTGCCACCTTGAAAGGGTGGTGACCTAGGCCGCTAGTCGATGGGGGCCAGCGTCGGAGTGTAGAGACGCCGGGGTTTGAGGGACGGGCACGCACAGCGCCACGTCGCAGGCGCATTGCGCTTCCTGTCGGCTCGGCCGCATGGCGATCGAGTCAGAGAATCGCAACGTGGCTGCGCTCCGTACCGCATAGATCCGCCAGGTGCCGGGAACGCCCTTCAGCTCGTGCTCCCCGCGATCGTCGAGCTCGATCCCCGAGCCGGCGACGAGATCCTTGACGGTGCTCGACAACGAGAACCTCGCCCGAACCGGCGAGCGGCCGCCACGCGTGCACATGTGTGCACGGTGAGGCCTGCGATCGTGGATCCGAAGATCTGGTACTCGCCCGTGTGGAGGCCGGCCGGATCTCGAGCCCGAGGTCGCGTACAGCGTCGCGGGCGGCACACGCACAGCGAATCGCTCGTGCTGGACCGATCGAATGTCGCGAGGAAGCCGTCACCGGTCGCGTCGATCTCGGTTCCCCGCCACTCCGCGAGCTGGCGCCGCACGGCCGCATGGTGACTCGCCAGCAACTCGCGCCAGCGCTTGTCACCCAGCTCTGCCGCCCGTTCGGTCGACCGGACGAGCGTCTGTGAAGAGCACGGTCGCGAGCACGCGATCGGGGTCTGGCCCCGTCGCACACCTGTCAGGAACTCCTCTACCTCGTCGAGGATCTCGTCCTGGTCGCCGACCCACGGAAGGTGATCGTCACCCGGCAGCTCGACGAGCTTGGCGCCCCGAATGCGGTCCGCCATGTAGCGGGAACCTTCGACGGGCAGAGACTGGTCGCCCGTGCGGTGGACGATCAGCGTCGGAACGCGGACCGTCGGCAGCGCATGCCTCACGTCGATTCCGCCGTTCATCAGGGTCAGCGCATAGGCAGCGCCGGGGGTCGCGCTCATGCGCAGGTACGTCGCCCACCATGTCCGAAAGCGCTCGTCGTCGAGCATGCTCGGCGCCCTGACTTCGAGGCCGACCGCACCACCCCATCCATCCTGGATGCTCTGCAGGAAACCCTCGTAGGCCTCGGGGTTGCGCCCGAACGGATAGTCCTCCGCCCACGAGCGCTGGCGTATCCCCCGAGCATCACCAGGGCGTCTGTTCGCTGCGGGTACGTCGTTGCGAACAGGATGCACATCGGACATCCCTCGGAGACGCTCAAGAGCGCAGCACGCTCCGCTCCGGCGGCATCCATCACCGCGCGAACGTCGTCCATCCGCAACTCAAGGGTTGGAAGGTCGTCGACTGCGACCCGGTCCGACAGGCCGGTACCGCGCTTGTCGAACATGATCAAACGCCGAGAAGGACGCCAGGCGGCGCAGGAAGCGCGCGAGCGACGGCTCTTGCCAGGCCCACTCGATGTTCGAGACCCAGCCCTGAACGAACACGAGGGTGCGCGGGCCTTCGCCCACCACCTGGTAGGCGATGTCGACGTCCCCACTCCTGGCGTATTGCACGTCCGGAACGTCCACCGGGCAATCGTCGCAGCTCGGGGCTGCTGAGCACCTGCTATCGCGTGCGGTAGATCTCTCGGAACGGCGCGGCTTCCTCCCGCAGCCAGGGCCGGTAGCTCAGTTGGCCAGAGCAGGGTTTTAATCCCAGGTCACAGGTTCGATCCCCTGTCCGGCCCACTCAAAGCCCCGCGTAGAGGTAAGGGTTTTCTGTTCTCAAATAGACACAACCCCGAGAATGCGGCATCTGTTTGGGAAATTGACTCGCAAGCGGTCTTGCTCGCGATGATGCGCGGTCGCTCATGTTTGCGCCCGTCGGTCATAGCCGTGCCACATTGCCGCCGACTACCAGCAGAGCCTGCCCACGAGCGGCCTCCGGCGACCACCACGCCGCGCGAACGACGCGGATTTGCGCCTGGCACCTATCCCGCCGGCGTTCTCCGCGTCGTCGCGCTGCCATCACCACTGTCAAAGGCGACGCTCGCGTGCGGGGAAGTCCGTCCGACGAACGAACGCGAGCGTCCTGACCGTACTCGCGATCCATCCCCGAGTCCTCCATTCGATTAACAAGGCGGGCCTGGGTAGCCGATCCGGTTGAAGTCGTTCCGGAATAGCGCTTCGAAGTCGACGTCGCCGTGGCCGGGCGAGACGAGTCCCAGCCGCGTGCCTCTTCGCCGAAGTTCAGGTGCGGGCAAGGATCGACTCAGCTCAAAGCCGCTTCTTCGAGTCCTTGGTATGATAGATGCGGTCGGCGAAGTGCAGCGCGAACTCGGCCGCGTCGAGATGCTGGTGCGCGAAGTGGGACGGGTCGAGGTTGATGCGCCGAACGCTGGACGGCGGTCGAGCGCTGCAAAGCGTCTTCTCGGTCGTCACGAGTCGTATGCGATCTCATCGGATGCACTTCAGGCCGAAGCGAACGCCTTCGCCGTCGACACGTCGAGGATCGGTGACCACGCTTCCGGCGAGCACTTTCGCCAGCCACGCCTGATCTCCGGCGAAGTCGTTCGGCGGGAACAGAGTACAGGAGTGCAGATCGGCGAGCCCGTGAAGCCGTTCACCTGCACGCGTTACGCCGAACCGTGCAGCCGAGCGGTGTCTTCATCCGCTCGGCGGCGCGCGACGCCTTACGCCTTCGTCGCCGTCTGCCCCACACGTCCGGCGGCAGGATCGCCTGATGACGCGAGTCGATGGTCACACGGAGCAGCCTGGCGCCGACGAGGTGCGCGCCAGCGCCCCGGCACCGGAGGCCGTGCCGCTCGAGCTGCCTTCGCTCGTCTACCGTAGGCGTCGTCCATAACGCGCGGTCGACCTCGAAGTGATCGCCCCAGCAGGCGGTTCATTCCCGTCGAACCCCCAGCCGGCGCAGGCGGTCGCGAGATCGGCGACCGGCAGGTCCCACTGGCCGGTGAACAGCGTGACCGGTCGAGGTCGTCTCGTTTCCCTCATCGGTGGCGAGCTGCATTGTCGAGTCGAGCTCGTCAAACATGTCAGTATGTCCCGGCATGGTCCGGACAGCCCGAGTACGACGGTCCACGCCTGCCGGAAGCCGTTCGAGGCGACGGTGTCCGGTCGATCCGACCTCAACGCATGCATGGTTGGCGGTCGCTCCGGAAAGCTTGATGAACGAAGCCTCTCGTCAGGGCCTGACGCGATGGGTGAAAACGCGCCGCTCTGATCGCCGACATAGAGGTTGCCGCCGAAAGTGCCGAGTGCGATCACGGGTGCAGGGAACCTCGACAGGAAGGGTTTCGGCTCACCGCCTCTCGGCGGCATCGACACGACAACCGGGCCTTTGCCGAGGCCGCCGTAGAGCGCGACGTAGAGCGTGCCGTTCAGGTAGCCGAGCCCCATGGGGAGGCGTGGGCCGGGAATCGGACGAGCGGCTGGATCGTAGATCGCGCACGTACGCGGGTTCGCCGGGCAGGCTGGGAAGCCGTAGTTCCCGCCACGCTTGATCGCGAGGAGGTAATCGGCGCGGGCGGTTTGGGCCGAGGTCGTCCTGGTTGAGATCGGAGACGAGGGGCAATGCGTGGCCGGGTAGGAATGAGTGGCTCGCCACGGTTGGCGCATCCCGCTTGCGATGACGGTGATCGAACCGGTTGCCGGATCGACGGAAACCAACGAGGAGTTGTAGTTCGGTGTCGGCGGGGGTAGAGAGGTATCCGCTCCCACGTAGATCAACCCGTCGGGCCCGACAGCTGGTTCTCTGAAGTTCCGTAGGGCGGCACGCGTCCTGACGACGCGTGTTTTCTGAAAACGCGTGCCGTTCCAGCCGCTCCACGCAAGCAGCGCATGGTTGGTGCTCAGGTACAGCGCGTTCTTCCCAGCTGCGAGGCCATACACATGGTGCGGCGAGCCTGGCACTCTGATCGCCTTGCCGCCGCCGAGAACAGTAGACGCCACCTACGACGTCCGGGTTGGACTCGGCGCCGTAGCCGGCGACAAAGAGTCGTCCGGCGAAGACGGCGAACTGAGTTGGAGTCGGTATGCCGCGAGCGACGACCGTCACCGTCTGCTGTCCAGCTGGCCGCGGCAGCGGAGGAACTGGCCGCCGCCCCAGCGGCGGCGGCAGCCGCGATCGCCACCGCAAGTGCGGCTATCGGACCCTCAACATTGGCGCACGCCCTAGCCCGCAGGCGTGATCGTGCCGAAGAGGCCGCCGACTTCGTCCTCGGTCCTCGTCGTGCCAGGTGTGCGGTCCCGCTGTGAAGTAGAGCGCCTCCCTGGGGCCTGCCGAGGCCCTGTTGCCGAACTCGAGCCCCCACAGGCCGTTGACCTCGAGGACTTGTTGATCCGGCGTCCGCAGCGCGCCCCGATAGGCCCAATGGTTGCGGGTGCGCTCCTGGTAGAGCGCCGATGCGGCTGTCTCCCGAAGTTGCCGACGAGCAGATCGCCTCCGAACTTCCGAACGAAGGCGGCGCGAGCGCGACGTCGACCGGCTCGTTGAGCGGGCCCATCCGTCCAATCCGCGCGAGCAACTTTCCTCGTAGGTCGAAGACGTCCACGTACCCGCCGGTAGGAGAGTCGTTGCCGTTTGCAGGCGCAGGCGATGCGTATGTGACGAAGATCCGCTCGCCGATCGCCTGGAGCCCGAACTCGTTGGTACCAGCGGAGATCCTGCGATCGACGAACGCGCCTTTCGCGCGATCGGGCGCCAGTTGGCATCGAAGACGTCGACGCGTCCGTTGATGAAAGTCGGCCGCGTAGAGGTACGTCGAGCCGTCCGACGCCGTAGCCTGGGCGAGCCCGCGATAGACGGCCCCCTCGGTGAGAGTTGTCGACCGCAATCTCCCGTGGCGTTGGAGCCGTCGGTGGGAACGCTTCCGGCCCAGCCGCGGATCCTCCCGTCTTCGCAGGCGTAGATGAAGCGCGCGGGCGCCGACGCCTGTCCGTCCGTCACGACGAACCCGGGGTGCTGTTGAAGACAACTCCGGTTGGGCCTCCGGCGACGGTCACCACGCGCGCCAGTTTCCGCCCCGTTCCGTCGTAGAGCGTGCTCGTCTCGGTGGCCTCGTTGGCAATCCACCAGGACCCGACGCGCTCGCGGCAAAGGCCCCAGGCGTTGACGAGGTTCGGGTCGACCGTCGTGTCGACGACAGAGCCGTCCGAGACGAGACCGCGCACGACGACGAACGCGTTCACGCCGGCGACCCGGTGAGCGGACGGGGCCGGCTGCCGCCGTGCTGAGCGCGACCGCGAGGGCTAGCGCAAGGATCCAGAGGTAACGGTTTCGCCGCCATGCGCACATCGTTCCATGATTGATCGCCGCGCGCAAGCGCGCGATCTACGCGGGACCCGATCAGTTCGAGGCCGAGCATGGGGCGCACGAACGACGACGTGATCTCGACCGCGCGGCCCTCTGCGACGGAGAGCGTGATCGCGTCGAGGATCTCGACGACGTGGGCGGCTTGGGCGCCGGTCGCGCGGTGCGGGCCGTCCCGTCCACGATGGCCTCGCTCAGGTCATCGAGCGCGCGGCCCCAGTCGATGCCGTGGAACGGATTCTCCACCTCGACAGGTTCGTAGGGGTCGCCGAACGGTGCGAGTTCCACTGTCGCGTCGAACTCCTGCCAGTCGGAGAGGAAGATCGAGCCCGTGTCGCCGTGGAGCTCGATCCCACGCTGCTTCGTGAGGTGGGAGACGTAGAAGTTCGCAGTGACACGCACCACGATGCCGCTCGCCGAGGCTCGACGACGGCGACGCCGAAGTCCGGCGCGCCGGGCGTGAAGAGCTCGCCCGTGAGCGTCGTGCGGTCGGGGTAGACGACCGTTCCGAAGGCGGTGACCCGCCGGGCCGGTCCGAACATGGCGGTCAGGATCGTCAGCGGGTACACGCCGATGTCCGCGAAAGGCCCGATGTCGGTAGAACGCCTCCGGGCGGGGATGCCAGCTCTCGATCCGGTTCCAGTTCGCCTCTGCGTAAGCGACGCGGACGCTTCCGATCGCGCCCGACTCGGCGAGGCGCCACATCGTCTCGCTGGGCCTCGCCGAGGAAGGTGATCGGCGAGCAGGAGAGCCTCAGGCCGCTGTCGTCGGCCAGGTCGACGAGGAGATCGCGCGGCCGCGTAGTTCCCGGCGAGCGGCTTCTCACTGTGGACGTGCTTGCCGGCGTTCAGGGCCGCGGTCGTCACCTCCCGCATGGGCAGCCGGGAACGTCAGGTTGACGATCGCATCGACGTCCGGGTCGCCGAGAACGTCGTCGAGCGACGGATAGATCACGCCGCCGAAGCGGTCGACGAACGCGGCGCTCAGCGAGGGGTCGACGTCAGTGGCGCCGGCGATCCGCACCGTCGGATAGGCGCCCATCGTCTCGCCGTACGGGCCCGAGATGTTCCCGCACCCGACGACGGCAACGCGAAGCGCACGCTCGAGACATGGATCGCGAGCTGCTCTCGGATCACGGTGAGCGCGCGGGCGCACTCCGGGGTCGGGTCGCGGTCGAACGAGTGGTGCTCGATGCTCACGGGGCCGGCGTAGCCGATGTCGAGCAGCGCCTCGACGCAGTCGAAGATCCTGGCGCACCCTTCGCCGTGCATGCACGTCACATGCGTGCCTGGCTCCTCCACGTCCTTGAGATGGACGTGGAAGAGCCGGGCGGACAGCTCGTGGATGGCCGCGACCGGGTCGTAGCCCTGGGTCGCCCACCACCCGGTATCCACCGCGGCGCCGATCGCCTCGGCGTCGCCGATCGCCTCGAGCACCTCGCTCGGTGTCCGCTCGGGATGGTTCTCGAGCCCGAAGCGCACGCCAGTGTGCAGCGAGCACACCGGCGACCTCGTCGCGGCCCGTGCGGACGATCCCGGCCGGTCCCGCGATCAGGTCGACGCCGAGGGCGTTGGCCAGGCTGCACGCAGCCTCCACGTCGGCCGCCGTCTTGCCGATGCCCCCGCCAGGCTGACCACGCGAATGCTGCGGCGGTCGAGCGTCTCACGGGCGATGGCGACATGCTCGGGTGTGGCCCACCGCCAGTCGAGGTGACCGAACCAGAGGTCGATCGCGTCGAATCCGGCTGCGCCGATCGGCTCGAGCATGGCGTCGAAGCGGGCCTCGAAGGTGCCGAGCGGCTCGAAGGCCGCGGCGGTCGCATCGTCGAACGGCCCCCACTCGTCGGCCGCGCCGTACCCGAGCTCCCGGGCCACGTAGTTCGCGCTCATGAACGACAGCGTGATGGCCGAAGCCGGCATGCCTATCCGCTACCGCTCCGGTGCAGGCCCGGTCGACTCGCGGACGACGAGCCTCGTCGCGAGCTCCACGCGAAGGGCCTCCACGCGCTGTCTTTCGAGCATGCGCGTCAGCAAGTTCACACCGGTTCGGCCGAGCTCGGCGAGGGGCTGTCGAACCGTCGTCAGCGCCGGGCTCAGGATGGTTGCCAGATCTGCGTCGTCGAACCCGACCACCGACAGATCGCCGGGCACCGTCAACCCGCGTTCGTGCGCCACCTGGAGCACGCCGGCTGCCATGTTGTCGTTCGCCGCGAAGATCGCGGTCGGACGATCTGGCAGGTCGAGGAGGACGTTGGCGGCGGCGACCCCGGTTTGCGCCTCGAAGTTGCCCTCGACGATGAGCTCGGACGTCGGCAGGACGCCGGCCACTGCGAGCGCACTGTGATAGCCCTCGATCCGCTCCGTCGTTGCGGCCCATCCTCCGGGGCCGCTGATGTGCGCTGATGCGGCGATGCCCGAGCGAGAGGAGGTGCTCGGTCGCCGCCAATGCGCCCGCCCGGTGCGCCGCCGAGACGGCGGGGATGCCGTCGTCGAGGGGATGCGCGGGTCGACGACGACGAACGGAAAGCCGCTCTCCTGAAGGGCCACGAGCTCGCCGCTCGACTCCAGCGGTAGCAGGATGATCGCGCCGTCGGTCGCGCCGTCGCTGAGCCGCTCGAGCACGGAGACCTCGCGGTCGTGCTCGTGAAGCGTCGTATAGAGGACCAGCCGCATGTCCTCCTCGTAGACCGCCTCGAGCGCTCCCTCGAGAATCGCGGCGAAGTAGTCACCGCGCATCAGCGGAATCGTGAGACCAACGTGGCCGGTTCGGCCGCCCGAGAGCGCCCGGGCGCTGCGGTTCGTCATGTACCCGCGCTCCTGGATGACCGCGCATCACGAGCTCGCGGGTCTCAGGCGCGACGTCGTCGCGTTCGTTGACGACCCGGGAGACGGTCGCGATCGACACGCCGGCGAGGTCCGCGATCTCGTGGATCGTCACCTTGCTCCGCCGGTACTCGTCGAGGTTCGCCGCCCGCGCCATGACAGAGCATTGAATCATTTCCGGAAACGTTTCGGAAGTACAGCCTTGTCACACGTGCGACAACTCAAACACCAGACGCTTGACTTTCGGTGGCGACCGTGTAAACGTTTCCGGAAATTCGAGCCGGACAGCAGGCGTCCAGGTCGACGAGAAAGGAAAGGTATGCGAAGCGAACCTCGTTCCATCCGCAGGTTTGGGACGGCCGCCGCCCTGACGGGTGCCCTCGCGGCCATCGCACTGCTTGCGAGCTCGAGCGTCACCGGTTCCCCCGGAGTGACGTACAGCGCACAGGCCGGCCACAAGTGCCTGCGTGATGACCGGGTCGGGTGACCCAGCCTTCACGAAGAACTTCAACCCCTATGCCGGTGGCGGGCTGCCGACCAACTCCATCGCGCAGGGTGCTTTCTACGAGCCGCTGATCGCCGTCTCGGCCGGCGGCGTCCAGACAAAGCCGTGGCTCGCCCGCAGTTGGAAGTGGTCGAACCGCAACAAGACGCTCACCCTCGCCCTCGCGAGGAACGCGAAGTGGTCGGACGGGACGGCGCTGACATCGGCCGACGTGGTCTACAGCCTTCTGGCCGGCCGGCAGGACAAGACGATGGACCGGATCGGTATCACCGGCGCCGGCAACAACATCGCCTCGATCAGGGCCAAGGGCAAGTACGGCGTCGCCATCACCCTGAAGAGCGCCGGACTCGCAGTTCATCGGCGCGACGCTGAACCGCGCAGTTCGTCGTCCCGCAGCACATCTGGTCGCAGGTGGCGGATCCGGCGACCTTCACCAATCCGAACCCCGTCGGGTCAGGCCCGTTCAACCGGATCGGGCGCTTCACCACGCAGGACTACGTGGCTGAACAAGAACCCGAACTACTGGCAGCCGGGACTCCCGAAGATCGCGTGCCTCGAGTACGTGCAGGCGAGCTCGAACGACGCTGCCCTCGCTCTCATCCAGAGCGGCCAGGCCGACTGGACGCACAACTTCGTCCCGAACGTCGAGCAGGCGTACGAGGCGAAGGATCCGAAGCACTACCACTCGTTCTATTCCAACCGCGACTACCCGATCTCCCTCGTCTTCGACGACACGCAGTATCCGTACAGCCTGTTCCCGTTCCGCAAGGCCGTGAGCCAGGCGATCGATCGCAGGACCGTGTGGAAGCTCGGCGAGTACGGGTACGAGCCGCCCGCCGACGCAATCGGGCTGTCCGGTCCAGTCGCAGGCTCGGGGCTCTTCCCCGAGTGGGTCACCGACCCAGCACTGAAGAAGCTTGCGGCGCAGATGGCAACGTACAACCCGACCGCGGCGAAGAAGACGCTGACCGACGCCGGGTTCACGTACAAGGGCAACACCCTCCTCGACCCGAAGGGGAACCCGGTCCAGCTGAACATCCACGTCATCTCGGGCTGGTCGGACTGGGTCGCTTCGAACCAGATCATCACGAAGAACCTCCGCGACATCGGCATCGACTCGCAGGTGAAGCTCGAGGCGTCGTGGGGTGACTGGTTCCCGAACGCCTTCTCGACGAAGAACCCGACGCTGCTGTGGCAGGTCGCGTCACGGGGTCGCCGTACGGCTACTTCTACGCGAACCTCCATCCGAACGCGTTCATCCCGTCCGGCCAGGACGGCACCCCGACGGGCAACTGGGAGCACTTCGCCAGCCCGAAGGCGCTGCCGCTCCTCAACCAGTGGAAGGCGACGCTCGTGACCGCGAAGCAGAAGCAGCATCGCGACGCAGCTCCAGAAGATCTGGCTCCAGACGTTGCCGGTGATCCCGGTGATGATCGGTGCGCGGTGGTCGACGTACAGCACGAAGTACTTCCACTGCTTCCCGACGCAGAACAACTTCTACGCCGATCCGATCTTCACGACCAACCCCGACAACATCCTCCTGTTCACCACCATCTGCCCGGGCGGTCAGGCCGGGAAGTAGCAGCGGGCCCTCCCGACCGGTGGGCGGAGCTGCGGCTCCGTCCACCGGTCGCCGCTCTGCCCGCCGGTTACGCTCCAGCCTCGGCACATGCGCTGGTTCGTCCGCCGTTTCTTCTTCTACGTCTTCGCGATCTGGGTCGCGCTGACGATCAACTTCCTGCTCCCGCGGCTCATGCCCGGGAACCCACTCGGCGGCCTGCTCCAGCACATGGACCCCGCGCAGCTCGCGGCGAATCCGGGTGTGCTGCTGACGTACCAGGCGCTGCTCGGCGGAGGCGACCACTCGATCTGGCAGGACTACGTCACATACCTCGGCCGCGTCGTGCACTTCGACTTCGGCATCTCGACCTCGAACTACCCGACTCCGGTCTCCGAGGTCATCGGCCGCACGCTCCCGTACTCGATCTTCCTCGTCGGCGTTGCGTTCGCGCTCTCGTTCGTCTTCGGAATCGCGATCGGGATGGTCGCCGCCTGGCGTCGAGGCGGCGTCGTCGACAACGTGGTCGTGCCGTTCTTCATGGCCCCTCAGCGCGATCCCGGCGTTCTTCACGGCGCTTCTCGCCGTCTACTTCTTCGGGCTGAAGCTGCACTGGTTCCCGATCCAGCACGCCTATGACTCCGATCTGATTCCGGGGTTCAACTACACGTTCCTCTCGAGCGTCTTCAGGCACGCCCAACTCCCGATCCTCGTCGTGCTCGCCGCGTTCACCGGCGGCTGGATGCTGAACATGCGGACGGTGATGATCAACACGATCTCCGAGGACTACGTGGCGATGGCGCACGCGAAGGGGCTCCCGGACCGGCGCGTGATGACGAGGTACGCCGCGCGGAATGCGATCCTGCCGCCCCTCAACGGCTTCGCGGCTCTCTTCGCGAGCGCGGTCGGCGGGCTCGTCTTCGTCGAGTACGTCTTCAGCTACCCGGGCGTGGGTCTGACGTTGCAGCAGGCTGTGCTCGGGAACGACTACGCGCTCGCCCAGGCGATCCTGGTCACCCTCTCGATCTCGGTGATCCTCGCGAACTTCATCGTCGACATCCTCAACCTCGTCCTCGACCCGAGACTGCGTCAGAGCTGATGTCGCAGCTCGATCCCACCGCGCTCGAACTCCCCGTCGCGACCCCGCCGGTCGCGCGCGGGCGAGGTCGTCTCCGGCTCCCTGGGTGGCTCACGCTCCTGCTCGGGAATCCGAAGGCGCGGATCGGCCTGTTCATGGTCGGGACCGTCGCCGTGGTCGCGCTGATCGCGCCGCTCATCTCGGTCAGCGACCCGAACGGATTCAGCCTCCTCGACGCCGGACAGGCGCCTTCGTGGAACCACCTCTTCGGCACGACCGACCAGGGAAGCGACATCTTCTCGCAGGTCGTGGTTGGGCGCACGCCGCTCGCTGCTCCTCGGCGCGGCCGCGGCGACGCTCGCGACCGCCCTCGCCGCGATCCTCGGCATCACGTCGGCCTACTGCGGCGGCATGGTCGACGAGGTCATCAACCTCTTCATCAACGTCTTCCTCACGATCCCGGCGATCCCGCTTCTCGTGGTCATCTCGGCCTATATCGGGACGCAGGGGATCGGGACGATGATCTTCGTCCTGGCGCTCGTCCTCTGGGCGTTCGAGGCCCGGATCCTGCGCGGACAGGCGCTCTCGCTCCGCAGCCGAGACTTCGTCGACGCGGCAAAGGTGTCGGGCGAGTCGACGTGGCGGATCGTCTTCGGCGAGCTCATGCCGAACATGATCAGCCGGATCGCAGCAGCGTGGGTGCTCGTCTTCTACGTCGCGCTCCTCGTCGACGCGGGCCTCGAGTTCCTCGGCCTCGGCGACCACGCGGCGACGAGCTGGGGCGTGACGCTCTACTGGGCGCAGACGAACTCGACCGTGCTCCGGGGCCAGTGGTGGCCGTTCTTCTTCCCCGGGGCCGCACTGGCCTTCACGGTCCTCGGGCTCGTCCTCGTGCTCGCGGGCATCGACGAGGTAAGCAACCCCGGCTCCGTGCGGAACGCGAGGAGAAGGCGGGGTCGTGGCTGCGTCGCCACCTCCGGCGGCCGCGGGCAGCGGAGGCTGAGGAGGCATGATCAGCGCCGTGGAGTCGTCGCCGGTCGGCGCGCGTAGGCCCGAGGCCGCGGACGCCGGCTCGCGCGGACCGAGGGTCCTGAGCTGCGGAAACTGGTCGTCGACTATCGCGTCCCCGAGAAGCCCGTCCGTGCGGTCGACGGTATCGACCTCGAGATCGGGCACGGGGAGATCCTGGGCCTCGCCGGTGAGTCCGGCTGCGGCAAGAGCACGGTCGCGAACGCGGTCATGCAGATCCTGCGACCGCCGGCGCGAATCACGGGCGGCAGCATCCTGTTCCAGGACGAGGACGTCACGGCAATGAGCGCCGACCGCCTTCGCCGCTACCGCTGGAGCGACGTCTCGATGGTCTTCCAGAGCGCGATGAACGCCCTCAACCCCGTCATGCGGGTCGAGGATCAGTTCCTCGACATGATGCGCGCCCACAGACGCGTGTCGAAGCGCGAGGCGCTGGCCCGGGCCGGCGAACTCCTCGAGCTGGTCGGCATCGAGCGGCGTCGACTCCGCGCGTACCCGCACGAGCTGTCCGGCGGGATGCGCCAGCGCGTGATCATCGGCATGGCGCTCGCGCTCCAGCCCGAGCTCGTCATCCTCGACGAGCCGACGACCGCGCTCGACGTGGTCGTGCAGCGCGAGATCCTGCAGCAGGTCCAGGAGATCCAGCGGCAGCTCGGCTTCTCGGTCCTCTTCATCACGCACGACCTCTCGCTGCTCCTGGAAGTGGCGCACCGGATCGCCATCATGTACGCGGGCGAGATCGTCGAGTCCGCGACCGCCGAGCAGCTCGCGAAGCAGCCACGGCATCCCTACACGCAGGGGCTCCTGCAGTCGTTTCCGCCGCTGCACGGCCAGTTGACGCGGCTCACGGGCATTCCCGGTTCGCCCCCCGACCTCTCGAACCCGCCCGCGGGATGCCGATTCCACCCGCGCTGCCCGTTCTGCGACCCCGCGAACGCCGGCCTGTTCGCCAGGCAGACGACCGAGCGTCCCCCTGCTCGAGCTCGTCGAGCCCGGCCACGAGGTCGCGTGCCACCTCGTCTCCGGAGGCGGTGCATGAGCTCGACGGTGGAGTGTCCGCGGGCTCGCCAAGCGCTTTTCCGATCGGCGGCCTCCGAGGCCGGGCCTATGTCCACGCAGTGGACGACGTCTCCTTTGAGCTTCGTCCCGGGACGATCACCGCGCTCGTGGGCGAGAGCGGCAGCGGGAAGACGACCGTCGCGCGCCTGATCGCACGCCTCAACGAAGCGAGCGGGGAGAGGTGCTCTTCGAGGAAGGCGACGTGCTCCGGACCAAGAGCCGTCGCCAGCTGCTCCGCTATCGCGCGCAGGTGCAGATGATCTTCCAGGACCCTTTCGGCTCGCTGAACCCCGTCAAGACCATCCGCCACCACATCGAGCGTCCGCTACGGATCCACCGCATCGTTCGCGGCGCCCAGGTCGAAGAGCGCGTCCACGAGCTCTGAGCACCGTCGGCCTCGTGCCGCCCGAGGACATCGCGGCGAAGTACCCACACGAGCTCTCCGGCGGCCAGCGACAGCGCGTCGCCATCGCGCGGGCGCTCGCGGTGGAGCCGAAGGTCGTGCTCGCGGACGAGCCCACCAGCATGCTGGACGTCTCGATCCGGATCGGGATCCTCAACCTCATGATCAAGCTCAAGGAGGAGCGGCAAATCGCGTTCCTCTATGTCACCCATGATCTTGCGAGCGCCCGCTACATCGCCGACGAGATCATGGTCATGTACGCGGGTCAGATCGTCGAGCGCGGGCCGGTGGAGCAGGTCCTTGCCGAGCCACTCCATCCGTACACCCAGCTCCTGCTCGCCGCAGCTCCGGATCCTGCGAAGCGCATCGGGGACGATCCGATCGAGCCGTCGAAAGGAGTCGCCGCGGCTGCGGTCGACCCGACTGACGGCTGCCGCTTCGCCGCGCGGTGTCCCATCGCCGTGGGTATCTGCTCGCAGGTCACGCCGGCGCTCGTCGAGGCGCGTCCGGGCCAGATCGCCCGTTGTCACGTGACCGCGCCGTCGCCCGACGTTGCCGCGGTCATCTCATCCTGACGAGAGGAACTCCAATGTCCCAGACCACGCGAGCCTTTCCTTCCGACTTCGTCTGGGGCGCGGCCACGGCCGCCTACCAGGTGGAGGGAGCGGCGACCGAGGACGGCCGTGGCGAGAGCATCTGGGACCGCTTCAGCGCGACACCGGGAAGGTCGTCAACGGCGACACGGGAGCCGTCGCGTGCGACACGTATCACCGATATGCGGAAGACATCGGGCTGATGCGCTCGCTCGGCATCGGGGCGTTCCGTCTCTCGGTCGCGTGGCCGCGCATCCTGCCCGAAGGCCGTGGGCGCGTGAACCAGGCCGGCCTCGACTTCTACGACCGTCTCGTCGACGACTTGCTCGCGAACGGCCTGACCCGTACGTGACCCTGTACCACTGGGACCTCCCCCAGGTGCTCGAGGATCGAGGCGGTTGGCCCGCACGCGAGACGGTCGAGGCGTTCACGGAATACACCGAAGTGGTCGTGTCGCGGCTCGAGACCGGGTCCGGCACTGGATCACGCAGAACGAGCCGTGGGTCGCCTCGTGGCTCGGGTACGGGCTCGGAGTGCACGCGCCCGGCCGCAAGAGCGACAGCGACGCTCTCGCCGCGGGGCATCACATCCTCGTCGCACACGGCCGAGCAGCCGAGGTCCTTCGCCGTGAGGCTCCGGCCTCCGAGGTCGGAATCGCCATCGACCTCGTCCCGATGTATCCGTTCTCGGACAACGAGGCAGACGTCGAGGCTGCACATCGGGAGGATGGCTTTCGCAACCGCTGGTTCCTGGAGCCCGTCCTCGGGCGCGGCTACCCGGAGGACATGCTCGAGCGGTACGCCGAGATCCTCCCGACCATCGAGGATGGCGACATGGACACGATCGCCGCCCCGCTCGACTTCCTCGGGATCAACTACTACACGCGCAGCGTGGTACGAGCCAGCGTCGGCGAGGTCCCGGCCGAGGGGGCGGAGCACACCGAGATGGGCTGGGAGGTGTACCCGGACGGCCTCTATCGGCTGCTCGTGCATCTTCAGACCGTGTACGAGCCCCCGAGCTCTACATCACCGAGAATGGCGCCGCGTTCGCGGATGCGCGCGAGAACGGGCGTGTCCCCGATTCCAGGCGGGTCTCCTATCTCGAGGGGCATCTCGACGCGGTCGTAGCGGCAATCGCCGAGGGCGTCCCGGTGCGGGGCTACTTCCTCTGGTCGCTGCTCGACAACTTCGAGTGGGCGTTCGGCTACTCGCGCCGCTTCGGGATCGTGTACGTGGACTTCGACACGCTCGAGCGGGTGCCGAAGGACAGCTTCACCTGGTATCGCGACTTCATCGCGACCCAGCGGGCCGGGCCGCACGTAGCTACGCCGCGAACGTCGTCTTCCCGTCGCGCGGCGCTCGCCGACGCTGAGCGCGTCTCCGCTTACTACGGCGGAGCGGACACGGTCATCTGCCTTCGCCACGGCCACCTCTCCGAGATCCTCGACTTCGTCGCTCCTGACCTGGCGGATCCCGCCGAAGCGGGCGGTTCGTTGCATTCCCGTGGCTCGAGGCTGGTTTTTCTAGCCTGCCACCGCCGCCGTGTAGATGTCGAGCTTCTTCAGCGCCCCGTCTGGATTCGTTGCCGTGCTGTTCGAGTTGTCAGACCAGGCAGGGTGCGCGACGCCGCCGCCGAAGCCGTTGCGGTCTAATCGGCTCGAGCGGTCGCAGAAACGCCACTGAGACGCACTCCGGCTTGGGAGTCATCCGCCTACACTGGCGCAAGCTCGGGGCAGGTAGCTCAGTTGGTAGAGCAGGGGACTTTAATCCCAAGGTCGCTGGTTCGATTCCAACCCGGCCCATCAGGGCCTGACGCGATAGATCACGCCGCTCTGATCGCCGACATAGAGGTTGCCGCCGAAAGTGCCGAGTGCGATCACGGTGCAGGGAACCCCGACAGGAAGGTGTTCGGCTCACCGCCTCCCGGCGGCATCGACACGACAACCGGGCCTTTGCCGAGGCCGCCGTAGAGCGCGACGTAAAGCGTGCCCTTCAGGTAGCCGAGCCCCATGGGGAGGCGTGGGCCGGGAATCGGACGAGCGGCTGATCGTAGATCGCGCACGTACGCGGGTTCGCCGGGCAGGCTGGGAAGCCGTAGTTCGCGCCGCGCTTGATCGCGAGGAGGTAATCGGGCGGGCGGTTTGGGCCGAGGTCGTCCTGGTTGAGATCGGAGACGAGGGGCAATGCGTGGCCGGGTAGGAATAGTGGCTGCCACGGTTGGCGCATCCCGCTTGCGATGACGGTGATCGAACCGGTTGCCGGATCGACGGAAACCAACGAGGAGTTGTAGTTCGATGTCGGCGGGGTAGAGAGGTATCCGCTCCCACGTAGATCAACCCGTCGGGCCCGACAGCTGGTTCTCTGAAGTTTCCGTAGGGCGCACGCGTCATGACGACGCGTGTTTTCTGAAAACGCGTGCCGTTCCAGCCGCTCCACGCAAGCAGCGCACTGGTTAGTGCTCAGGTACAGCGCGTTCTTCCCGGCTGCGAGGCCATACACATGGTGCGGCGAGCCTGGCACTCTGATCGCCTTGCCGCCGCCGAGAACGTAGACGCCACCTGCGACGTCCGGGTTGGACTCGGCGCCGTAGCCGGCGACAAAGAGTCGTCCGGCGAAGACGGCGAACTGAGTTGGAGTCGGTACGCCGCGAGCGACGACCGTCACCGTCTGCTGTCCGGCTGGCCAGCGGCAGCGGCAGCGGAGTGAGCCTTTGGCCGCCGCCCCAGCGGCGGCGGCAGCCGCGATCGCCACCGCAAGTGCGGCTATCCGACCCTCAACATTGGCGCCAGGCTATTGAAGCTACTCGTTCGCCAGCTGAGGCTAACCGCAAGGGCGACAAGGTGACTGGCGGACTATCCTCAGCGCCGATGCCGGACGAGCCCGCCGACGACCGCTACGACCGCATGCACTACCGGCGAACGGGTCGCAGCGGTCGTCTTCTCCCGGCCATCTCAATTCGGCCTGTGGTTCAACTTGGGCACGACCGCGCGCTGGAGACGAGCCGCGCGATCGTGCGGCGCGCCTTCGACCTCGGCGTTACGCACTTCGACCTCGCGAACAACTGACGGGCCGCCGTACGGCTCTGCGGAGGCATCCGCGCGGTTCGGCCCGACAGATGCAAGGGTGCACTGACTGACTCCAGCCAGACGCGCGACGGCTACTACCGCTTTCGCAACGGCCGCGCTGTCTCGCGCGCGCCCGGCCCGCCCTAGCCCGCAGGCGTGATCAGTGCCGAAGAGGCCGCCGACTTCGTCCTCGGTCTCGTCGTGCCAGGTGTGCGGTCCCGCCGTGAAGTAAAGCGCCTCCCTGGGGCCTGCCGAGCGCGCCGTTGCCGAACTCGAGCCCCCACAGGCCGTTGACCTCGAGGATCTTGCTGATCCGGCGTCCGCAGCGCGCCGCGATAGACCCAATGGTTGCGGGTGCGCTCCTGGTAGACGCCGATGCGGCCGTCTCCGAAGTTGCCGACGAGCAGATCGCCTCCGAACTTCCCGAACGAAGGCGGCGCGAGCGCGACGTCGACGGGCTGGTTGAGCGGGCCCATCCGTCCAATCCGCGCGAGCAACTTTCCTCGTCAGGTCGAAGACGTCCACGTACCCGCCGGTAGGTAGAGTCGTTGCCGTTGGCAGGCGCAGGCGATGCGTATGTAACGAAGATCCGCTCGCCGATCGCCTGGATCCCGAACTCGTTGTACCAGGCGGGAATCCTGCGATCGACGAACGCGCCTTTCCACCTGATCGGGCGCCAGTTGGCATCGAAGACGTCGACGCGTCCGTTGTGGAAGTCGGCCGCGTAGAGGTACGTCGAGCCGTCCGACGCCGTGGCCTGGGCGAGCCCGCGATAGACGGCCCCCGGATGAGAGTTGTCGACCGCAACCTCCGTGGCGTTGGAGCCGTCGGTGGGAACGCTTCCGGCCCAGCCGCGAATCCTCCCGTCCTCGCACGCGTAGATGAAGCGCGCGGGCGCCGACGCCTGTGCCGTCCGTCACGACGAACCCGGTGGTGCCGTTGAAGACGACTCCGGTCGGGCCTCCGGCGACGGTCACCACGCGCGCCAGTTTCCGCCCCGTTCCGTCGTAGAGCGTGCTCGTCTCGGTGGCCTCGTTGGCAATCCACCAGGGACCCGTCTGCGCTCGCGGCAAGGCCCCAGGCGTTGACGAGGTTCGGGTCGACCGTCGTGCCGACGACAGAGCCGTCCGAGACGAGACCGCGCACGACGAACGCGTTCACGCCGGCGACCCGGTGAGCGGACGAGGCCGGCGCCGCCGTGCTGAGCGCGACCGCGAGGGCTAGCGCAAGGATCCAGAGGTAACGGTTCGTCGCCATGCGCACACATCGTTCCATGATTGATCGCCGTTGAAAAGCGTCACGTCAAGCACGACGAGCGACCCAGGAAGAGATCCACCCGCGCTCGCGCAGTCGCCGACGCGCCGCGCAGTCCTAACGGCGACGGTCGCTACGCCCCTTCGGGCAGAGGCTCGACGCGTCGGGGCACCGTGAGACGGGAGAGCACGAGCACCCCGAGGAGCGGCCCGAACGCGCAGACGACGAACACGCCGTCGTACCCCGCCGTCGAAGCGATGGCGCCGAGGCTCAGAGCGCCGACGAGGAAGCCCAGCTCCGTGAAGGCGCTGAACGTGCCGACGACCGAGCTGCGTTCGCTCGCTGGAGCCGCGTTCACGGCCAGCGTCATCAGCGACGGGAAGGCGAGCGCATGACCGACGGCGACGAGAACGGTCCCGGCGAACAGGCCGGCTGGAACGTTCCAGACCCCGATCGTCAGGAGGCCCTGCCGCGATGAGCGAGAGCGCCACCCGCGCCGTGCGCTTAGGCCCGAGCCGATCGGGCACCTGGCGCGCGAGAACGCGCGTCGCGACGACGACGGCCGAGAACACGAGGAACACCGACCCGGCGCCGTCCAGACCGAGCTCGCGCGCGTAGAGCGCCCCGAACGTCCCGATGCCCGCGAACCCGAGGACGCGTGAAGCGCGAGCACGACACCCGGCCCGATCGGCGGCGGGGTGCACGAGCCGTGCGGTCGTGCGGTGGTCGGGCCCCGCGAGCGGTGCGGTCTCCGGAAGCGTGAGACCGATGAGCGCGGACGCGAGGCAGCACGCGGCCGCGAACAGCCACACGGCGTCGAAGCGGTCGTCACCGAGCACGAGCTCTCCGAGGATCGGCCCGAGCGCGAGGCCGCCCCAGAGGCCGAGACTGAAGAGGCTCAGCGCCTCGCCGCGCCGGTGCTCGGGTGCGAGGTCGGTGATCATCGTCGCCGCACCGACGAGGAGCAGCGCCTCTCCGGCTCCGGTGAGGAGTCTCAGCGCCACGAGGAGCGGGAGCGAGTCGGCGACGACGTATCCGGCGACCGCCAGCGCGGCGATCGCGCCGCCGGCGACGATGAGGAGCTTGCGGCCACGCCGGTCGCCGAACCGTCCCGCGAGCGGCTGGCAGACGAGGACCATCGGGCTGACCGCAGCGACCGCCAGCGCGACTCCGAAGCTGCCCACGCCGAGGTCGTCGTGGGCATAGACGGGCACGACCGCGAGCAGCATGCCGATGGACATGCACAGGGCGAACTCCGCCAGCATCGTGAGCACGAAGGGCTTCGTGAGGAGGCGCGATCGGGCTGCATCCGCGCGATCCAAGCAGATCGGCATCGAGACGGCCTTCCGACAGGAACGGCGCGCGCCGACCCGAACCGAGTGCGCGATGTCCGACGGACGGCGCGTCGGAACGAGCACGAGAGCCGCAGGGAAGCGGCTCCTGCAGCCGCGCTCGTGCTCGTCGTCTCATCGGGCTCGCGCTCGTCAGTCGGTCTCAAGGGCTGGGAGCTGCTCGGGTTGCCATGGTGGATCTGGCTCGTCCTGGCACTACCGCGCCTTGCTCCTGACCATCGACCTCATGCTTGCGCTCCGCGGCAAGGGGCTCGTCCAGTCGCGCATGGCCGCGATCGTCCTGCTCGGCCTCCTCGCGGCCGGAAACTTCGCGGCGCTCGGGATCCTGGTCGCGGGTCTCGTGTCCGCGAGCACCGCCGAGTCTCAGCGGAGGCGAGCTCCTGCTCACCGGGTTCGCCATCTACACTGACGGACGTCGTGGTCTTCGGCCTCATCTTCTGGGAGGTCGAGGCCGGAGGGCCGGTCGCGCGGCGAGTGCACACCGAACGCCGTAGATGCAGTCGAGTTTCGGTTCCCGCAGGACGACGACAGGACACCGGGGCTGGAAGCCGCAGGTGTGGGACTACCTCTACGTCTCGCTGACGAACTCGATCGCGTTCAGCCCCACGGACACGATGCCGCTCTCGCTGCGTGCGAAAGGGCTGATGGGCCTCGAGTCGTTCGTCTCGGCGGTGACCGTCCTCCTCGTCGCGGCTCGCGCGGTGAACGTCCTCGGCTCGTAGCTCGGAGAGCCTGCGCTAGCGGTCCGCCCTGTGTCGGAGGGGATCAGCCTCGAGGAGCTCCAGCTCGCTGCCCGGAACCACGGCATGCCGCTCGAGGCGCTGCGCTGGGACGTCACGCCGATCGGCCTGCACTACCTCCTCACGCACTACGACATCCCGGACGTCGACGCGGCGGACTGGCGCCTCTCGGTCGACGGCCTCGTGGAGCGGCCGCTCGACGCTTTCGCTCGACGACCTGCGTGCGCGGCCGGCCGTCGAGGTCGCCGGTGACGATGGAGTGCGCCGGGAACGGACGCGTGCACGTCGAGCCGCACGTCGTCAGCCAGCCGTGGCTCGCTCGAGGCCGTCGGGACGGCGCGCTGGCGCGGCGTCGCGGTCGCGCCGCTGCTCGAGGAGGCCGGTGTCGAGGACGGCGCGCGTCGAGGTGCTCTTCACCGGGCTCGATCGCGGCGTCGAGGGTGAGGAGGAACAGGCGCTACGAGCGGAGCCTGCCGGTCGCCGAGGCTCCTCGACGGGCGACGCGCTTCTGCGCGTACGAGGTCAACGGCGTCCCGCTTCCGCCGCAGCACGGCTTCCCGCTTCGCCTGGTCGTCCCGGGCTGGTACGGGATGACGAGCGTGAAGTGGCTCTCGCGCGTGACGCGTGCGTCGACGAGCCGTTCGGCGGCTACCAGATGCGCCACTCCTATCGCGTCCGGCACGACGAGGACGAGCCGGGCGAGCCGATCACCGACGATCGCGCCGCGGTCGCTGATGATCCCACCCGGGATTCCCGAGTTCGCGAGTCGCGCGCGTGTGGTCGAGGCGGGGCCGTGCGAGATCCGCGGCCGTGCGTGGTCGGCGCGGGCCGAGATCGCCGGGCGTCGACGTCTCGACCGACGGCGGCGAGACCTGGCCGGCTGCGGAGCTCGGCGACGCGGCGCTCGGTCGCTGGGCGTGGCGCTCGTGGCAGTTCGCATGGGACGCGGAGCCGGGCGAGCACGAGCTCTGCTGTCGCGCGCGCGACGCGGCCGGCAACGAGCAGCCGCTCGAGCCCGCGTTGGAACCTCGGCGGCTACGTGAACAACGCGGTGCAGCGCGTCGCGTGACCGTCGTCGGCTGACGGCGGACTGCCAGACGGCGATCGTGACCTACCCTCTCGTCGTGAGACGCGCCTGCTGCTCGTCGCTGCCTGCTCGCTCGCCGCCGCTCTCTCGCGTCGCGAGGCAGCGCGGCGTCGTCGACGACGGCTCTCCGCCTCGACGGCGTGCCGGTTCGACCCCGAGCTCGCGCTGACATCCGCGCAGCAGCAGCGTGGGCTCATGTTCCGGAGAAGGGCACCGCCGACGGGATGCTCTTCGTCTTCTCGCGAGGACACGTCGAGGCGGGTTCTGGATGAAGAACACCCTGGTCCCGCTCACGATCGTCTTCTTCGACCGGTCCGGGAAGCGCGTGCGGAAGCTGTCGATGACGCCATGCCGCACGGACCCGTGTGCGATCTACAACCCCGGCAGGCGCGTACCGCTTCGCGCTCGAGCTGCGGGCGTCCGACACGCCCGCGGCCGCAAGCTCGGGCCCGCGCTCGGAGCTCAGACGTCTCGCTGCAGTCGCGCCGGGCTGAGCCAGCATTGGTGCACGCGCTCGTTCTCGCTCATGCTCCGTCGTGGCGCTCGTCGCCGTGCCATGCGGCTGCTCGGCGAGCAGCGTCCACGTCGTCGTCATCGATCCGGGCCACGACCTCCGTGCGAACTCGACGACCGAGCCGATCGGCCCGGGCTCATCGACGCGGAAGATCAAGGACTGGCGGCGGCACGCACGGCGTCGTCAGCGGGCTCCGCGAGGCGGACCTCAACCTGCGCGTCGCGCTCCGCCTGCCGTACGCTCCTCGAGCACGCCGGCGATGACGGTCGTCATGACGCGGACGAGGACGGCCGGCACGAGCATCGGCAACGTCGCGCGCGCGCGGATCGCGAATCCGTGCGGGCGCCGCGCTCTTCCTCCGCATCCATGCGGACGGCTCGACCGATCCGACGGCTCGCGGCACGCACACGCTCTACCCGGCGCTCCGGAAGGGGTGGACGGACGACGTCTACGCCAGAGCAAGCAGGCGGGCCGCGCCGAGATCGTCCAGGATGAGCTGCGCATCGGCGCTCGGGTTCCCTGATCGCGGGTCTGCAGGAGCGCTCCGACTTCACCGGCTTCAACTGGGCCGACGTCCCGGTGATCCTCGTCGAGATGGGCTTCATGACGAACCCGACCGATGACCGTCTCCTCGCGACCGTCGCGCTACCAGCGTCCGTGCGGCGGTCGGCCTCTGCCGGGGACGCTGCGCTACCTCGGGCGCTCACCCGTCGCCTGCGGCTAGGGCTCGTAGCCCTTCAGCGCCAGTCGACCGCGACGACCTCGACCGGCTGCTCGAGGCCCTTCGAGCTTCTCCGTGCGCGGCTCGAGAGTCGGAAGGCGCCCCCGATCCCGTCCAGGGTCTCGGTGCTCACGAGGATCTGGCCGGCCGTCGCCGCCGCGCCGATACGGACGCGACGTGCACGTCCTGGCCGCCGTAGTCGGTGGACTCGGCGCCGGTCTGCGAACGCACCGCCCGCGTGCAGCGCCGATTCGCACGTCGGGAGCGACGATCTCCGCTGCGAGCGCGCGTTGGATCCCGACCGCCGCGTCGATCGCGGCCTTCGGATTCTCGAACGATGCGAAGAAGCCGTCGCCCGTCTGCTTCACGACCTCGCCGCCCGCCTCGGCGATCCGCTCCGCGGATGAGCTCGTTGTGCCGCGCGAGCAAGCGCTTCCACTTGTCGTCGCCGAGCGTGTCGAGGCCTCGTCGAGTCGACGATGTCCGTGAACAGGAACGTGCGGCGCGCCTCGACCCGGCCGGAGCAACCCATGACGCGCTCCTCCTCCGGCCGTGCGCCGAGCCGCTCGAAGGTCGCGCAGCGCCGCCTCGAGCTCGACCGCAGAGGCGTGCTTCGTCACCGCTTCGCGCGTAGGCGGTGCCCAGGAGCATCCGCGCTCGCGCGGTCTCGTACGGCGCGCCCACCTTCTGCCACTCGTCCGCGCGCTCGCTGGAGCGACCGGACGGCGGCGTCCCAGTCGCTTCTCGGCGAGCTGAATCTGGCCACGCGCGAGGTGCAGCGGTCGCGTCGAACGCGACCGCTCGTCGGTTTCCGATCTTGTACGAGTCGACGATCCCTTCGGCCTCGTCCGCGGCCGCCCGGGCCGTCTTGAGATCGCCCGAGGCGATCGCGATCTCGACCTGTGCGAGGAGACGACGAAGACGCGAGAGCGGTCCGCGCGGTATCCAGAAGCGAGCGCGCGATCCCTGCGGCGGCAGCGTCGATCTTGCCCTCGCCGAGGCGCAAGAGGGACGAGGCCGGGCTGAGGATCGCGGCCCATCTCGTTCGAGACGCGGAACGCCTCCTCCGCTCCGGCGAAGTCTCCGCGCCGGCGGCGGATCTCCCCGATCTCGTAGCGTCCGCTCGGCGGCGATGATAGTGATCGAAGTCGTGGAGCTCCTCGCAGGCCTCGAGCGCCTGTGCTTCCGCTGCGGGCCAGTCGCCGCGAAGCCGGAGCGCCTCCGCTCGATGGATCCGGCACGCGCCCGGGAAGCCGCTGAGGTCGAGCTTGTCGCACCAGCGGTTCGCCACCTCGGTCCACTCCGCCGCGCGGCGATAGTCGCCGACGTCCTGGCAGGAGCTGATCGTGATGCAGTAGACCAGCCCGGCCGAGTGCGCTCGGAGGTCGCCGCACATTGCGGAGGCCGTCGCCTCGTCGAGAAGGGCCAGCCCCTTGTCGATCTCGCCTGCCTCTGATGTGCGCCTCGCCCTTTGCCGGAGAGCGCGAGCATCTGACGTCGCGATCGCCGACACGTGGCCAACTTCGTAGACGCCGTCGAAGAGCTGCACCGCTTCGTCCAGCTCCCCGCCGAACAGCGCCGTCAGGGCCTGAACGAGTGCGAGCCGGGCGTGCTCGGGTGCTTCGGGCAGCCCTTCGAGCAGCCGTTGGGCATTCGCGAACCAGCCACCGGCGATGGCGAATGAGCCCCGACCGTTGTGATCCCAGCTCACGCGCCAGAGCGCCATGCGCGCTGCGCCGAGCGCGTCGCCGTCGGCCGTGTAGGCCGCGTATGCACGCTCGCGGTGGGCGATCGCCTCCTCGAGCTTCCCGCTCCACCACGCCGCCTCGCCGTAGCTCTCGAGGTCGGCCGCGGTCAGAACCTGCGGGTCGACCTCGGCGTACGCCGCGTAGGCGGAGCGCCACGCCTGGCGCGAGGCGGCGGCGCGTGCGTCGTCGAGCGAGTCGATCACCTGTGACATCAGCGTCTCATTGTGAACGCTGCGTGCACGTCACCGCCAATCCGCGCTCAGAACGCCCCGGCGTAGGCGTTCAGCGCGGGCTGGCCGCCGAGGTGCGCGTACAGCACCGTCGACCCCGGCGCGATCCGCCCCGAGCGAACGAGGTCGATCAGGGCGCGCCATCGACTTGCCCTCGTACACGGGGTCGGTGAGCATGCCCTCGAGCCGGGCGCACAGCCGGATGGCGTCGATCGTCTTCTCGTCGGGGATGCCGTACGTGCCCGCGTGCCACTCGTCGAGGAGGACGATCTCGGCGTCGTCGAGCTCGCGTCCGAGCTCGATCGCCTCGGCCGTGGCTCGCGCGATGCGCGCGATCTGATCCCAGGTCTGCGCGACGGTCGCCGAGCCGTCGATCCCGAGGACTGCACGCTCGGTCTCCTGCGCCGCGAACCCGGCGATCATCCCCGCCTGCGTCGAGCCGGTCACGGAGCAGACGACGACGGTGTCGAAGAAGACGCCGAGCTCGCGCTCCTGCTCGGCGACCTCGTCCGCCCAGCGCGCGAACCCGAGACCCGCCGAGCGGGTGGTCGGAGGCCCCGGCCGGGATCGCGTACGGCTTGCCGCCGCTCTCCTCGACCGATGCGAGCGCGTCCTCCCAGCTCTTGCGGATCCCGATGTCGAAGCCGGACGGGTCGAGCCGCACGTCCGCGCCCATGATCCGCGAGAGGAGGATGTTGCCGACCTTGTCGTAGACGGCGTCCGGCCAGTCCACCCAGTGCTCCTGGACGAGGACGCAGCGAGACCGAGCCGAGCTGCGACGGCCGCGACCTGCCGCGTGTGGTTCGACTGCACGCCGCCGATCGAGACGAGCGTGTCGCAGCCCTGCGCGAGCGCATCCGCGGCGAGGTACTCGAGCTTGCGCACCTTGTTGCCGCCGTACGCGAGGCCCGAGTTGCAGTCCTCGCGCTTCGCCCAGATCTCGACCTCGCCGCCGAGGTGCTCGCTCGAGCGCTCGAGGCGATGGACTGGGGAGACGGCCCGAAGAGGCAGCGACACGGATCGAAGCGCTCGATGCCCAAGGCGCGCGATCCTACGAGGCGGCCAGCGCGTCACGTACGGCGGGCGCGACCACGCGGCCGAGCAACTCGATGGAGCGGAGGACGCCTTCGTGCGGCATCCCGCCGATCGCTGAACTGGACGAGGAAGCGGTCGTGGCCGAAGAGCTCGTGCTGGAAGAGGATCTTCTCGACGACCTGCTCGGGCGTGCCGACGAAGTTCGCGCCGCGAAGCGATGCCGCGGCGTCGTAGTCGGCACGCGACATCGGCGGCCAGCCGCGCTCGTGGCCGATCCTGTTCATCGCCGCGGAGACGTACGGGAACGACTCGTCGAGCGCCTGCTGCGTGCGTCTCCGGCGATGTAGCCGTGCGAGTTGATGCTCAGTGCGCGGACGGTTCGTCGGCCCGCCTCGGCCGCGGCGCGGCGATGGAGCTCGGCGAACGGCGGAACCGCTCCGGCAGGCCGCCGATGATCGCGAGCGCCATCGGCAGGCCGAGCATGCCGGCACGCACGGCCGACTCGGGCGTGCCGCCGACCGCGACCCACACGGGCAGCGGCTCCTGCACCGGGACGCGGATACACGCCGTGGCCGGTCGGCGAGTGTCCCGTGTCGCGGATGTGGAGGAGCTCCGCGAGCTTCCGCTCGAACAGGCTGGTCGTAGTCGCGGAGGTCGTAGCCGAAGAGCGGGAACGACTCGATGAACGAGCCGCGGCCGACCATGATCTCCGCGCGGCCGCCGGAGAGGCAGGTCGACGCGTCGCGAACTGCTGGAAGACGCGGATCGGGTCGTCCGAGCTGAGGACGGTGACCGCGCTCGTGAGCCGGATGCGCTTCGTCCGCGCCGCCGCCGCGGCCAGCACGACGGCAGGCGCCGAGACGGCGAAGTCGGGCCGGTGGTGCTCGCCGACGCCGAAGACGTCGAGCCCGACCTGGTCCGCGAGCTCGACCTCCTCGATGAGCTCGCGGAGACGCTGCTCCGCGGCGACCTCGCCCGGCGCGCGTGTCCGCGAACGTGAAGGCGCCGATCTCCACGATCGGGTTCTACCGGCTGGAGCGCGACGTCACCTGCGGCGACGCGCCGCCGCGGTGATCGCGAGCGCCGCACCGGCGGCGAGGAGCCCGCCCGACGACGAGCATCCCGATGCCGATCCAGAGCACCGAGTCGAGCTCCGGCACCGATGCTCATGTCGGACGAGACGCCTCGCGACGCGTCCGCGTTCATGAGCGACGACGCGCCAGACGCCGTCTTCTGGCTCCCAGTCGACCGTCTGCTCCCCGTCCCGTACGCCAGACTCTGCCCAGAACGGCTCTCGTCCGTGGGCGGGCCGCGCGGCGCGCCGCCCGCGCGAGCACCGCTCGTAGTCGCGGCTCGTCGAAATCGGTGACGACGTCGCGCTCGACGTCCCTCGAGGTAGCGCATCGACCTCGGCGGCGCGGCCGATGCCGACGAAGACGCGGTCGCTCGTCGCTTCGCCCGGACCCGGACGGTGCCGAGGAACGTGTCGAGGCCCACTCCGCGCCGCTCGTGTCGAGGTCGGCGCTCTCCGGACACGATCGCGTACGACGACGTCGCGAATGTCCTCGTTCGGAGACATGAGGAAGCTCGTCGTCGTCGCGCTGCGTGCGGTCGACGGCCGTCAGCGCGCAGCCCCCGACGAGCAGGGCGAACGCGACGATTCCGGCGATGATCCCGACGACGATGAGCACGACGCTGGCCGGCGGTGCCGCCGCTCCGCTCGGTCGGTGCTGGCTGGTGGCGTCTCCGCCGCGATCGGCTCGGCGCGGCGCTCGGGCGCCGCTCGTCTCCGTCGGTGCCGCCCTGGTCGAGTCGGAATGGCGGGTACTCGTCGCGCATGAGGAGCACGTAGGTCGGCCACGCGCGCGACCCAGCGGTCGAGCCCGAGGACGAAGTCGAAGATCCCCGCGTGGGTAGCGGCCGACGAAGACGAGCGCCAATCCGGCGAACAGCACGAGGGTGCCGATCAGGCCGAGCTGAAGCCCACCATCCCCACGCGGTCGTCCGTCGCGACGCCGCGTAGCTCCGCCGCCGAGGCAGGATGCCGACGACGACGTAGTGCGGGATCGCGAGCAGCCACCACTTGACGAGCACGAGCCCGCGCGAGAGCCGCTCCGGGTACGTCGACGTCGAGCCGTGCCGGGTAGTCGGGCACGTCGTCGAGCGTGAACGGCGGGTAGCGGTCGGTGCCGAGCGCGCCGTACGAGTAGAACGCGACGCGCCACGTCCAGCGCAGCACGCCGAGGTTGAAGTCGAAGATCCCGCGCGGGTAGCGGCCCGTGAAGAGGATCGCGAAGAACGCGACGACCGTCAGAACGAGGAGCGCGAGCCAGAGGAACGACGAGCACGATGTAGTGCGGGATCGCGAGCAGCCACTTGACGAGCCACAGCCAGCGGCTGAAGGTCGCGTCGAGCTGGCCTTCGATCCGCACGGGATACGGCGGGTGTCACGCGTGCTCGTCCACGTCACGTGCCACTCCTTCGACGGCCTCTGCACTCTTGCACGACCGCACGGCGTCGAGTGGCGCGACGACAGTCGTCCGCAAGCCTCCGCGGCGGGTGCGGAGAGTCGGTAGCGTGCGCGCCCATGAGCGACGAGCACGACGAACGACGACGAGCGAGAGCGAAGCCTGACCACGAGCCGCCGAAGGGCGCCGAGACGACCGCGACGTGGGGGCGCGGCCGAGCGGCGATCGAGTACACCGCGACCGGGAAGTGGACGGTCCTGCGGAAGAAGGAGAAGCCGGCGCGCCGAGATCTTCTCGGTCTCCTATGTCGCGGTGCGGGGACGACCGGGACCGCCCGGTCACCTTCGTCTTCAACGGCGGCCCGGGCGCCTCGTCGGCCTATCTGCACATGGGCGCGCGTCGGCCCGCAGCGCGTCGACTTCCCGTCGGACGGACGCCTGCCGGCTGACGCCTGCGAAGCTCGTCGAGAACGAGTCGTCCTGGCTCGCGTTCACCGACCTCGTCTTCGTCGACCCGGTCGGAACCGGCTTCAGCCGCGTCATCGAGCCCGAGAAGAAGAGCGGCGACGGCAAGGACGAGGCGCGAAGCCCGACGACGCGCTCGGACCCGAAGGAGTACTTCGGCTACAAGCGCGACCTGAGTCGCTCTGCGAGTTCATGGGGCGCTGGCTCTCCGAGCACGGCCGCTGGGGGCTCGCCCGTCTTCATCGCGGGCGAGAGCTACGGCGGCTATCGCGTCGGTCGGCTCGCGCGGCATGCTCCAGGAGACGCGCGGGCATCGGGCTGAACGGCGCGATCCTCATCTCGCCCGCGCTCGAGATCACCGGGCTCGCGCCGACCGATTACGACGTCCTCGGCTGGGTCGACCGCGTTCCGACGATGGCTGCGGCCGCATTCCACCACGGGCGCTCACGCGCATTCCGGAAGGGCACCTCGGTCGACAAGGTGCTGCCGCGTGGCGGAGGAGTTCGCGACAGGCGACTACGCGACCTTCGCTCGCGGCAGCGTCGCATCCGGCGAAGGAGCGCACGCGCGATCCTCCACGCAGCTCGCCGACATCCTGATCGTCTGCCGCTCGACGTCGTCGCTCGCGTGCGGAGGGCCGCGTCGGGATCCTGCACCTGCGTCCGTGAGCTGCTGCGCGACGAGCGCGAAGGTGCTCGGGCTCTACGACACGACGATCACGGCGACCGACCCGTTCCTGACCGCGACGACTTCGCGTGGCCTGATCCGACGCTGTCCGGGCATCAGCCCGGCGTACACGCATGGCCGGTCAACCGGATGCTGCGCTCGGAGATCGGCGTCGAGACCGATCGCGAGTACACGCTGCTGTTCTCGTACGAGGTCAACCTCGCGTGGAAGAACGACGCCGAGCAGCACGCGTTCGCTGCGCCGCCCGGCGCGACCGACGACTTCCGCTACGGGATGGCGCTCAACCCGCACATGAAGGCGTTCTATCACGCACGGGCAGTACGACCTCGTCGACGCCGTACTTCGCGAGCGACCGGCTGCGGAACCTCATGCGCGCTCGATCCGCAGATGGCCGAGCCGCCTGACCGTCCAGCACTACGGCGGCGGGCACATGTTCTACGCGTGGGAGACGAGCCGGCACGCGTTCACGGCGGCGATCGCTGCGTTCGTCGCGGACCGCGGTCTAGTCCGCGCTCCGCCAGGTACGCGTCGGCCAGGCGTTTCGGCGCCTGGAGCGAGCCAGCGTCCTCGATCCGTTCCGCCAGCTGTGCACGGTCGGCGCGCTCGACCGCACGAGGACGGATCGGAAGCCCGCGTAGTGCGCGGTCTCGTGAAGAACACGTCGGTTCGGCTCGCCGCGATCGCGAACTCCTTCTCTCGCGATCGACGCGAACCGCGAGCGCGCCGCCGTCGTGCCGGTCGCGGGCTGACCCAGTGCGAACAGCTTCCCGCGCGACGCTTGAAGGCGGGCTGCCCGTGACGTTGTCGGCTCCTCGGCGCCCCGGGAGGTGCACGCGCGAGCGCGCTGAACGTGTCCCAGTCGGCCATGCCTAGTCCGCCGTCGCGGCCATGTACGCCGCCGACGAGCCGCTTCGGGCGCTCCGGATGAGCCATGGCGTCCTCGAGTCGCGCTCGCGGAGCTCGCTCGCGGCCGATCTGCTCCACGCGATCTGGATCAGCCGGGAACCCGTTGTAGTGCGGGTCTCGTGAAGTACGGCCTCCGGGTTCGCGTCGAGGAGCAGCTGCTTCTCCTCGCGGATCGACGCGGACGGCGAGCCCGCCGCCGTCTCGCGTCGCGGCTCACGCCAGGCGAAGACCTTGCCCCTGACGCGCACGTGGGCTGACCCGTCCCCCGTCGACTCCTCCACGCCCGGGAACGAGAGCGCGAGCTCGCGCACGGTGTCCCAGGTGGCCACGGCCGGACGATAGTCTCGCCGCGGTGATGAAGACGTGGATCGGATCGGCGCGTCGTTCGCGGTGGCAGCGATGCTCGGCGTGCTCCACTACGCGGACGCGAACGCCGTCGCTGCAGTTCGTCGTCGCGATCGTCGCGCTCGCGCTCCTCGCGTGGACGGTCGGTGTCGGCACGGAGACGGTCGGCTGCGCTCGCTTCGGCCGACCGACCGGCGTGTCTGCAGTCGACGCTCGGCAACCTGCCGGAGCTCTTCATCGTCGTCTTCGCGCTGCGAGCGGGCGAGATCGTCGTCGCCCAGACGTCGATCCTCGGCTCGCTGCTCGCGAACGCGCTCCTCGATGCTGGGCCTGGCGATCATCGCGGGCGCCTGCGCGCGTCGACGACGGCGTCAGCGCGCTTCCACACGCGCCTGCCGAACGACACGACGATGCTGCCTGATGCTCGTCGTCTTCATGATCGCGATCATCTCGACCTCGATCTCGCTCGGCGACACGGGCGTCGGACAACGCGGAGACGATCTCGGTCGATCGGCGCGGTTCTGATCCTCTGCGTCTACGGCGCGTGGCTCGCGAACTACCTGACGCGCGGCGAGCCGGAGCCGGCGATCGACGGAGGAGCATGCTCCCGCGATCAGCTTTCGCGTGGGCATCGTCGTGCTTACGCTGCGCAGGGGTCGCGGCAGCCTTCGTGTCCGAGTGGTTCGTCGCCGTCATCGACCCGGCCAGTCAGCGAGCTCGGCATCTCGAAGGCGTTCACCGGCCTCGTGATCGTCGCGATCGCCGGCAACGCCGTCGAGAACGTCGTCGGGATCCAGCTCGGCGTGGAAGCGGCGGTCCGACCTCGCCGATCTCGGTCGTGAAGAACTCGGTCGCGCAGATCGCGGCGTTCCTCTATCCCGGCGCTCGTCCTCATCTCGCTGCTCTTCACGCAGCGGCTCACCTTCGGCTGCCGTCGGACAGGTCTCGTCCTCGTCGTCGCGCTCGTGTTCGCGGCGCTCGGCGATCTGGCAGATCACGGGCGACGGCGAGGCAGCTCGTGTACGAGGGGCTCGCGCTCGTCGCGACGTACGCCGCTGCTCGCCACGGTCGTCTGGTTCGAGTGACGCCGACGGGCCGGTAGCGCTCAGGCGCCGCGCGCTGGCTCGGCGACGCCTCGCCGACGGCGACGACGTCCTCGACGCCGCAGGAGGACAGCAGCAGGCGCGAAGACACGCGCCCGACGAGCACCGCGCTGCCCGACGTACGCGACGTGGAAGCCGTCGACGAGCGCCTGCGCCTCGATCGGCCGCGTTGCGGCTGGCGCCCGAGCGTCAGTGAGCGTGCTCTGCGTCGCATCGATCGCGCGAGCGTCGCGAGCATCGCGAGTCCCAGCGCGCCACCCACCTGCTGGCGACGTGTTGAAGAGACCGGACGCGAGGCCCGGCGTCGTCGGCGGGATCCCGCTCGTCGCGATGAGCGTGATCGGGCACGAACACGAGCCCCATGCCGATCGACGCGGCAGCATGATCCCGGAAGCAGGTCGGTGACGTACGAGCCAGTCCGGCTGCAGCCGCACGAAGCAGCAGCAGGCCGACGACCGCCAGCGGCCATCCTGATGAGCGGAACCTCGCGGCGCGCCGAGCGACGGGACGAGCTGCTGCGAGAGGCCCGGCCCCGATGATGATCCCGGCCGTGAACGGAACGAACGCGAGGCCCGCCTCGAGCGGCGATGTAGCCGAGCACGCGCTGGAGGTAGAGCGTGTTGAAGTAGAACATCGCGAAGAGCCCGGCGGCGACGAGGAACATCACGACGTTCGCGCGCGCGCACCGTGCTGCACGCGGAAGATCGACGAGGCGGACGAGCGGCTCGGCCGAGCGCGCTCGATCACGACGAACGCGACGAGCAGGATGACGGCGAGCGGCGAAGAAGCCGCCGGTGCCTGCAGCGACGTCCAGCCCTTCTCCTGAGCCTTCACGATCCCGTAGACGAGCGCGACCAAGCCCGCCGGTGACCGTCGACTGCGCCTGGCGACGTCGAAGCTCTTGTGCGCATGCTCGTCCTTCGACTCGGGGACGAAGCGCAGCGACGAGCGACGAACGACCGCGATCCCGACCGGGACGTTGACGAAGAAGATCCACGGCCACGAGAGCGCTCGACGAGGAAGCCGCCGAGCACGAGGCCGACCGCGCCGCCGCCGACCGCGATCGCGGCCCAGACGCCCAGCGCCTTCGTGCGCTCCGGCGCCCTCGGCGAACGTCGTCGTGATGATCGAGAGCGCGGCGGGCGAGACGAGCGCGGCCCCGAGGCCCTGGACGCCGCGGAAGACGATCAGGCACGTCTCGAGCTCGGCGCGAGCCCGTTGAGCAGCGACGCGATCGTGAAGACGACGAGGCCGACGAGGAACACCTTCTTGCGTCCCAGCGAGGTCGCCGGCGCGTCCGCCGAGCAGCAGGAAGCCGCCGAACATCAGCGTGTACGCGTTCACGATCCACTGCAGGTCGGCGTCCGACATGTCGAGGTCGGTCTGGATCGACGGCAGCGCGACGTTCACGATCGTCGCGTCGAGGATGACCATGAACTGCGCCATGCATACGAGCACGAGCACGAGCCACGGGTTGACCCGGTGATCGCGCGTGACAGGGCGGCCGACGGCGAGCTCAGCTCATGACCCGGTCACCCTAGCGAGCGGGTTATCGCCCGTCAGATGACCGGAGATGCGGCTCTACGACCTGCGCGTGACCGTCGAGGCGGATCGAAGGCCGCTCGGTCTGCGGGCTCGAGGTGGGCGACTTCTTCGAGGTGACCGAGTCGAGCCGGGTTCGCATTCCGGAGGCAAGCACTTCTGCCTCTACGCGATCCAGGCCGTGCAGCCGCTGCTGCCCGCGAAGATGCGCCGGCTTCCGGGAGAGGACTGGCTCGAGCGGGACTCGCTCGTCGCGTGCCCGGATCCCGACGAGCGCCTCGTCATGCGCATCGAGCGGATCGGCGAGCGCGACGCTCGTCACCGAGGAGCTGACGTAGCCGCGAGCTCGGCATCGGCGTCCGGCACGAACCAGGCTCCGGACGAGTACGAGGCGCTCGCGCGCCGCGCCGAGGCGAGGCCGGCATCGACGTGCTCTCCGTCTACCACGACCTCCTCGACCAGCCCGCGATCGGGCCGCTGCTGCTCATGGCTCGGGTGACCGAGCGCATCCGACTCGGGCCGGCGCGCGCTCAACCCGTTCACGCTGCACCCGTACGAGATCGCCGGTCAGGTCGCGATGCTCGACGCCGTCTCGGGAGGACGCGCGTTTCCTCGGACTCGCGAAGGGTGCGTGGCTCGACCGAGCTCGGCACTCGAGGAGGAGCGGCCACTCGCCGGCTCCGCGAGGCGCGTGGCGATCGTCGGGCGCTGCTCGCGGGCGACGAGACCGGCGTCGCCGGCGAGCGCTTCACGCTCGAGCCCGGGGTCGGCGCTTGTCGTATCCGCGGCAGCGCACTGCGCGTTCCGCTCCTCGATCGGGACGTGGGGACCGGCGACGGCGCGCTGGGCGGGCACGGTCGCCGACGAGCTGAAGCTCGGCGGCAGCGCCAATCCCGACTTCGTCCCGGTCGTGCGCGCGGCTGGCTCGACAACCCGGATGTGAAGGTCGTCGTCGGCGTCGGTGAGCGTCGTCGACGAGGACGGCGACTGGGCGCGCGAGCGCGCGCGGGCTGCGGTCGAGCCGTACCTCGGCGTCGTCGCGCATCTCGATCCCACGCTCGAGCTGCGAGCGCGGGAGTGCGCCGCCGCTCGATCAGCTTCTGCATCGCCAGGCACGCCCGAGGAAGTGGCCGACCGCGTGCTGGAGCTATGGGAGGCGGGTGCCGACCGCGTCGAGCTGGGGACGCCGCAGGGGCGCACGCCGCTGAGCGGCGTCGATCTCGTCTGCGAGCGCGTGCTACCGCTGCTGCGGTAGACGATCGCACGTGGCTACGCTGGCGAGCATCGACTGGTCGCTGCTTCACTGGGTGAACGTGGGCGTCGCCACGCGCGACTGGCTCGGAGGACCCGTCGACCGCGCTCGCCGCGCTCGCCAGTGCCGCTCTACGCCATCGCCACCTTCAGGGCTGCGCTGGTTCGTCGCGCGCCCGTACGCACGGCACGATGGAAGCTCGCGTCGGTCTCGGCACTCACCGCCGTCGCGCTGGCGACTGCGGCGAATCAGGCCGTCGCATCACGATCTGGGAGCTGCCCTCGTCCGTACGTGACGCACGGCATGTCGCACGCTGCGCCGCTTGCCTCGCCGGATCCGTCGTTCCCGAGCTGACCACGCCGCGGCTGCGTTCGCGATCGCCTTCCGCCGTGCTCGCGTTCTCGCGACGCGGCCGGGCTCGGGTTCCTCGCGTGGAGCGACCCTGATCGGGCTGTCCGTGATCGCGCTCGGCTCCACCATCCGAGCTGACGTGCTGTCGGTGCGCGTGGTCGGCTGGCCTCCGCGACCGTGGTCGTCCACCCCGGAGACACTGGATCTGACGTGCGGTCGCGTCCTGAGTCGCCTCCCGATCCCGTGCTGAGTCCGGTGTGGAAGCGCCTGGCCCTACTGTCGCTCGCGCGCCGCCGGTCGAGACGCGCCGTCCAGCATGGCCGCGATGTCCGAGTCGTCGACGCTCGCCGTTCCTCTCGAGCAGCAGCTCGAGCGTCACCGCGTCGAGCTCACCGCGTACTGCTACCGGATGCTCGGCTCGCCGTCGACGCCGAGGACGCCGTGCAGGAGACGTTCATCCGCGCGTGGCGGGCCTACGACCGCTTCGAGGGCCGCTCGGCGCTGCGGTCGTGGCTCTACCGCATCGCGACGAACGTCTGCTTCGACATGCTCGACGGCGCGCAAGCGGCGCGCACGGCCGATGGATCTCGGGCCGTCGGGCGAGCCGATCGTCGAGAACCTGCGCACGCCCGACCAGCTCTGGATCGAGCCGATGCCGGACGGCCGTGTCGTGCCCGACGGCGATCCGGCGGAGATCACCGGCGCGCGGGAGTCGGTGCGGCTCGCGTTCGTCGCCGCGCTGCAGCAGCTCCCGCCGCGCCAGCGCGCCGTGCTCATCCTCTGCGAGGTGCTCCGCTGGAAGGCGGCGGAGGTCGCCGAGCTGCTCGAGACGAGCGTCGCTTCGGTGAACAGCGCGCTCCAGCGGGCGCGCGCGACGCTCGAGGCGAGCGACGCTGACGCCGTCGACGACCGCGCTCTCCGTCGACGGCGCCGATGCCGAGCTCCTCGCCGCTACGTCGACGCGTTCGAGCAGTACGACATGGACGACGCTGACGGCGCTCATCCACGAGGACGCGACCCAGTCGATGCCGCCGTTCGACCTCTGGCTCGCGGGCCGCGACGACATCCTCACGTGGTGGTTCGGCCCCGGCAACGGCTGCCGCGACTCGCGGGTCATCCCGGTCGTCGTCGGCGAACGGCGCTCCGGCGTTCGGCCAGTACAAGCCTGCCGAGACGCGGCGAGGGCTACGAGCCGTGGGCGCTGCAGGTGCTCGAGATCGAGAACGGCGCGATCGTCGAGCTCACGTTCTTCCTCGATGCCGAGACGCTGCTTCCCGCGTTTCGGGCTTCCGCTCGAGTGCCCCGAGCGCCCTGACGTCGTCGCAGAGCACGTTCGTCAGACCCATCAGCTCGACGAGCTCGAGGAGCGTCGTCCGATGCGTTGCTGCAGGCGCACCGGCGCAGCCGCGTCTCAGCGCGCGCGAGCTGGAGGCGCGCGCAGCGCGTCGACGGTGACCGCGTCCGGGCGCGACGCCCGCGACGTCGCAGGCGACGACGACAGCCGTGCTTCGCGCCAGCGACGCGCAGACGCGCTCGCAGAGCCTGGAAGATCCGCGAGGCGATCGGGCCGCGGATGGCGAAGGCGACCTCGTGCGACCCGGGTGTCGGGCATCACCCTACGACCGCGTCGAGCGGCGGAAAATCAGCGTTCCAGCCGAGGACTGCGCGACGAGGCCGTCGAGCAGGACGATGCGCGCCCCGAACTCGAAGCGCGTGTCGGGGGCCGCCGCGGACGTGAGCTCCCCTGCGAGCTCGGAGATGTTCGGGAAGCGGTCGGCGGGGAGCGATGCGAAGCACCTCGCGGAGCTGCCCGATGAAGTCGCGCGCCGTGCCCTCCCCGACGGGACTGCTGAGGCCGAGGCACTCCTCGAAGCTGAAGCGCGCTGATGTAGAGAAAGAGCATGTCCCCGCGAGTGCGCGCGACGCCGGCTCGAGAGTCCGCCCGCACGGGAGATGACAGGTGCCACCCGTGCACTGGACGGCGTCGTCCCAGCGGATGCGCCCGAACGAGAGCTGGGCGATCCCCGGGTGCCGCGTCATCACGTACTGCAGCTCGTCGCGTGGGCCTCGTTTGCGATCCGCTTCACGCCAGCGCAGCTCGATCCGGCCGGGCATCGGCAGGTCGGCGATGACGCGGTCGAAGACGAGCTGGAGCAAGCTGCTCCTGTTCTCGACGTGCCAGTAGATCGCGCCGGCGCCGACTGCCGAGCTCGTCGGCGAGCCGCCGCATGGAGAAGCCGGGCGAGCCCTCTGTCGAGGAGGCGCAACGCAGCCTCGACGATGACGTCACGGCTGAGCTGGACGCGCTCACGGGCTTGCGCGGCGGACCGAGTCCACGGGGAGCGACCGGCACCTCCGACTCGGCGCCCGCACTTGTGTCGATCTCCGGCCTCGATCTCCGGATTCCACTGACCTGAACATCAGTACAGCTGCTAGAACGCTGTTCGAGCGGGAACAGCGTTCCCGCCGTCGACCGATGAGGTTCGAAGCGCTCGCGGGTCGGAACCGCAAGCGACTACTGGGGGGTTGAATATGTCCGAGCAGGATCGACTCGCAGCACACGAACGACTGTCGACCGAGCGCCCCGCGCGCTGGATGCGCGCGTGCGCGTCGCACCCGTGGCGGGTCGTCTCCGCTGGCTCGGCGATCATCGGCGTCGTCGTCGTCCTCGTGGCGACCGGTCGGCGGCAGCCTCCGGCGACGAGTTCGAGATCCCCGGCTCGGACACGCAGAACGCGAACCGACTCATCGAGTCGGAGTTCAGCGTCCGGAGCAGGGCTCCGTCCTCAACCTCGTCTTCGCGGCACCCGCGGGCGAGCGGCCTCGACACGCCCGAGCGCAAGGCGGCGATCGAGGACGCCATCGCGAAGCCTCAAGACGCCGGAGTTCACGCCCGACCGACGGACAAGGTCGGGCATCGAGAGCGTCGGCGACCCGTTCAGCGACGACACGTTCTCCGAAGGACGGGCGCATCGCCTACGCCGAGGCGCAGTTCTCGAGACGATCGAGACGGCGGACCGAGACCAGGTCGTCGCCGTCGAGGACGCCGTTCGCGAGGCCGTCGCAGCCGGCGGGCGTGCACCGTCGAGTTCAACGGCGACGCCGAGTTCCCGCCGATCGAGCAGGGCACGCAGGAGCTGCTCGGCTTGCTCGCGGCGTTCATCGTGCTCATCGGTCGTCTTCCGCACGCTTCGTCGCGACTGACGATCCCGATCGCGCTCGCGCTCGTCGCCGTCGGGACGGCGTTCATCCTGCTCTTCATCCTCGCCGGGCTCACCGACATCAACACGATCACGCCGATCCTCGTGTCGATGATCGGGCTCGGCGTCGGCATCGACTACTCGCTCTTCATCGTCACGCGCTTCAGACAGTTCCTGCACGAGGGTCTGTCGCCGCGCGACGCCGCGGCCGAGGCGGGCGCGTCTGCCGGCCGGGCGGTGCTCTTCGCCGGCCTGACCGTCGCGATCTCGGTGACCGGCCTCGCGTTCTTCGGCCTCGACTTCGTCACGAAGCTCGGCATCGGTGCGCGCTCGGCGTTCTGACGACGGTGCTGATCGCCGAACTCGCTGCTCATCGCGGTGCTGGCGAAGCTCGGGCACAAGGTCGACCGCGCTGAAGGTGCCGTTCCTGCAGCCGATCGACGACTCCGAGGCAGCGCCGCGAGAAGACGCTGATCGCCCGCTGGGGCCGGTTCGTCACCGCGCACGCGAAGCCGGTCTTCCGGATCCTGCTCGCGATCGGCCTCGCGCTCGCGGCGACGCTCGGCGCTCGTGCGGCTCGGTGCGTCCGATCAGGGGACGCAGCCGACGCAGCAGACCGGCCCGCCGCGGCATACGACCTGCTCGCTGAGGGCTTCGGGCCGGGCTTCAACGGCCCGATCCCGATCGTCGTCGACGTCGAACGGCGACGAGCAGGCGCCGCAGCGCGTCTACGACGGCGTCCGCAGGGCATCCGGGGATCGTCGCGTCCGGTCGCGCAAGCCGCAGTTCAACGACGCGAAGACGGTCGCGATCGTCTTCGTCACGCCGACTCCGCGCCGCAGGACGAGGCGACCGACGACGCTCGTCCACCGCCTACGCGACGACGTCGTGCCGGCCGCGACCGACGGCGGCGACGCGGCCGTCTACGTGTCCGGCCTGAACGCGGCGTTCATCGACATCGCCGACCGCATCATGCAGCGGCTGCCGATCTTCCTGCTCTACATCATCGGCGTCACGTTCATCGTGCTCGCGATGGCGTTCAGGTCGATCGTCGTCTCGCTGACCGCGGCGATCACGACGATCCTCTCGGCGTTCGTCGGCTTCGGCGTCCTGACGCTCGTCGTCCAGGAGGGCCACCTGCTCGAGCCTGACCGGGCTCGACACGACGGGCCCGATCGAGACGTTCGTGCCGCCGATCGCGTTCGCGATCCTCTTCGGGCTCTCGATGGACTACATGGTCTTCCTCACGAGCCGCATCCGCGAGGAGCACGTCAACGGCCTGAAGACGCGGGAGGCGGTCGAGCACGGCATCGCGGCGATCGGTCGCGTCGATCGTCGGCCGCGGCGATCATCATGGCCACCGTCTTCTCGGCGTTCATCCTCACGCCGACCGCATCTCGAAGGAGTTCGGCCTGCTGCTCGCGGTCGCGATCCTCACCGATGCGCTGGTCGTGAAGATGACGCTCATCCCGGCGTTCTTCACGCTCATCGGCGAGAAGACGTGGTACATCCCGCGCTGGCTCGACAGGCTGCTGCCGAACATCACGATCGAGCCGCCGCACGACGGCGAGTCGCACCTCGCGCTGCCCGTCGTCTCGAGCCGGAGCCGAGCGAAGCCCTGACTCGGGCGGGCGAGCCTCCGGCTCCGCCCGCCTACTTCACGAAGCGGGGCAGCCACGCCTGCACGGCGGCTGCGACCGCAGGAAGGTCGGACCGCAAGCTGTGATCGCCCGACACCTCGACAACCAGTACGCAGCCTCGAGCCTGGTGGCACGCCGAACGGGTCACGCTCCTCCTGCACGACGAGGGTCGGCACCTCCACCGCGTCGAGCTCGGCGAGCCTGCTGACCGCCGGCTTTCCAGCAGCGCGGCGAGGCGGCACGAGTGGAAGGCGAGGCAGAGTGACCCTGCGCGGCACCGGTTGCGTCGGCGGTCCGGCACGCGACGCGGGCGCCGGCCGACCGGCCTCCGGCCACGAACGGGAGCGCGCCGAGCACGTCGGCTGCGCAGGTGCCGACGACGGCGAGCCAGGCCGCGTCCGAGGTGATGGGCGGGCGGAGAGCTTGACGTCCCGCCACGCGGTACGGCTGGTTCGACGAGGGCGACGCCGACGCGCTTCGGCGAGCGCGGCTCGGTCGTCGCGACGAGGTCGCGCGAGGTCACGCCACCGCCGGCGCCGTGGCTGAGCACGAGCCACGCCTGCAGCCTGTTCAGCCTGGTGCAGCGCACGCGGGCCGGGCCGTGAGGGTGTCGACGTCGAGCATCAGCGCGGAGTGTGCCCGCGCCGCGCGCGACCGATGAGTTTCGGCTCCCACTCGTGTCCTATGAACCGAGATCGAGACGAAAGCGACCGCACCGATGACGATGAGCTCCCGCGCACGCTGGCTCGCCCTCCTCGGTCCTCTGCCTCGGCGACCTGATGATCGTCCTCGACGTGACGATCGTCGGCGTCGCACTGCCGTCGATCCGGAGGACCTCGGGTTCTCGGAGACGTCGCTCGCGTGGGTCGTGAACGCGTACCTGCTCACGCTTCGGCGGGTTCCTGCTGCTCGGCGGACGGCTCGGCGACCTGTTCGGCCACCGGCGGCTGTTCCTCGCCGGGATCGCGCTCGTTCACGCCGCCTCGCTCGACGTGCGGCCTCGCGACGTCGCAGTGGATGCTCGATCGGCGCACGCGCAGTCCAGGGGTCGGAGGCGCGGTCGTCTCGGCCGTCGCGCTCTCGCTGATGATGACGCTCGTTCACCGAGCCCGCCGAGCGCGCGAAGGCGATGGGCGTCTTCGGCTTCGTCGCCTCCGGCGGCGGCTCGATCGGCGTGCTCCTCGGCGGCATCCTGACGGACGCGCTCAACTGGCACTGGATCTTCCTCGTCAACGTGCCGATCGGCATCGCCGTCGTCGTCGCTCTCGCTGCGCTGCTGATCCCGTCGGCGCGCGCCGGGCCGGCGCCGCGGCGGCTCGACGTCGCCGGCGCGGTCACGGTGACGCCGCGCTGATGCTCGCCGGTCTACGCGATCGTGAACGGCAACGAGGTCGGCTGGGCGACCGCGCAGAACGCTCGGCCTGCTCGCTGTCGCCGGCGCGCTCCTGGCGCTGTTCCTCGTGATCGAGTCGCGCGTCGAGTCGCCGCTCGTGCCGCTTCGGCTCTTCCGGCTGCGCAACATCGCGGTGTCGAACGTCGTCGGCGTGCTCTGGGCCGGCGCGATGTTCGCGTGGTTCTTCCTCTCCGCGCTCTACCTGCAGCTCGTGCTCGGCTACAGCCCGCTCGAGGTCGGGCTCGCGTTCCTGCCCGCGAACCTGATCATGGGCGCGTTCTCGATCGGGCTCTCCGCGAAGCTCGTCATGCGCTTCGGCATCAAGCTGCCGCTCGCGACCGGGCTCGGCTCGCGTGCGCTCGGGCTCCTGCTCTTCGCGCGGGCACCGGTCGACGGAACGTTCGTCGTCGACGTGCTGCCGAGCGATGATCCTGCCTCGGCTTCGGCGCCGGCATGGCGTTCAACCCGGTGCTGCTCGCCGCGATGAGCGACGTCGAGCCGGAGCGAAGCCGGCCTCGCGTCGGGCGTCGTCAACACCTCGTTCATGATGGGCGGCGCGCTCGGCCTCGCGGTCCTCGCGAGCCTCGCTGCGTCCAGGAGCGACACGCTGCTCGCCGCCGGTGAGAGCGAGGCAGCGCGCGCTCACAGGTGGCTACCACCTGGCGTTCTTCGTCGGTGCGGCTTTCGCGATCGCAGCGGCTGCGATCGGCGGTCTGCTCCTGCGGCAAGGCGCGTACGCCGCGCAGGCCGAGCACGAGCCGCAGCGCCGCGGCGGAAGCTGCCTGATGCGCAGACGGACTCGGCGGCACTGACGTGACGACACTCGTCGATCGCGACCTGAGCGACCTCCGCTCAGTGCGCGGGCGCCGTCATCACGTCCGACGACTCGGAGTACGACGTCGCACGGCGGTGCTTCAACGCCGCAGTGGACCGGCGTCCCGCCGCGATGGTTCGCTGCCTGGGCGCCGGAGACGTCGCGACCGCGTTCGACTCTGCACGCTCGCACGGGCTCGACATCGCCGTTCGCGGGGCGGCACCAACCCTGCCGGACACCGGCGCGATCGACGACGGGCTCGTGATCGACCTCTCGGCGATGCGCCGCGTGAGGTCGATGCGGCTGCCGGGTCGTCACCGGCGATGGCGGATCGATCTGGCTCGACTTCGACGCGGCGACGCAGGCGTTCGGTCCTGGTCACGCCCGAGGCGTCGTCGGCTCGACGGGCGGCGCGGCTCACGCTCGGCGGTGGCATCGGGCACCTCACCGCCCAGCACGGGCTCACGCGACAACCTGGTAGGTGCGGAGCTGGTGACGCCCGACGGATCCATCGTCCGCGCGGGACTCGCAGGAGAACGCGGAGTTGCTCTGGCGCTGCGCGGCGGAGGGCGGCAACTTCGGGTGTGGCTACGTGGCTGGATTTCCGCCTCCATCCGCTGGACAGCGTCGTCGGAGGCGTGCTCGAGTATCGGCGCGACGGCGTTGCGCGACGTGCTCCGAGTCCTTCGAGACGTGGTCGCCCGGTCGCCGCGCGACCTCAGCTGCCAGTGCCCGTCACTGCTCGACGAGGTCGCTGACGCCCGCAGTGCTCGTCGCCCCCGCTTCACCGGTCTGACGGGGCCCCGCAGAGCTGAACGCCCGGTCCGCCCCGTGGCTCGTCGTGGACGGTCGCGGCAGCAGACGTTCCTCGAGCAGCAGCTCGTGTTCGACTCGCCCTACGGCGAGAGCCGGCACTACTGGAAGGGTCACTGCGTGCGCAGCCTCGGACGACCTGATCGACGAGCTCGTTGCGCGAATCGTGGAGTTCGGGCGCCCGCCGTCACGTCCTCGTCGAGGTCCTCCACGGTCGCGCCGAAGCGACGCGGATGGCGATCTCGTCGGCGCTCGCGTATCGCGAAGCCGCGTTCAACGTGAGCGCGATGGCGGTTCTGGGCGGACTCGAGCGACGACGAGGCCCACATCGAGTGGGCGCGGTGACGGCGGCTGCCGTCGAGCCCTGGTCGTTCTGGCGGCGGCTGCCAACTACATGCAGGTGGCCGACGAGCCACTCAGAGCGTGTCCGAGCGGCCTTCGGAGCAGCTGCGTTCGACCGGACTTCAGGCGCTGAAGACGCGGTACGACCCGATCGAACGTCCTGCGGCGCAATCAGAACATTCCGCCGGCGCTAGCACCGCCAACTCCCCTGCACGCGATCGACGATTCGGTCGGCGCTGCGGCCCACGGTGCGACGTCGGATCGGTGGTCTGCGCACTCCGGCGTGCGCGGAGTCTCCGGTGCTCGTCTACGGGTTCCGGTCGCGCTGTCACCGGCTTCGTCCGGGGCGTTACGGCGGTCACGAGCACACCGACAGGGTCGCTCTGGCTGTTCCTCGCGCGGTGGTTCGCTCTCAGCGTGCGCGCGACCTTCGTCGTGTCGCTCGCCTTCGCCTTGGACGCGCCGACTGCTGCCGCTGGGAGCGCTGTTCCCACCTGTCGCTCGTGTTCCTCGACCAGGCACCCTCGCGATTCCAGCTCGCTCTCCGTACCGGGACCGTCGAGTCGCTCGAGGAACGGATGCTGGCCTCATGCGCGAGGCCAAGGAGGCGCCAACGACCCAGCAGGCGCCGAGATCTCCTCAGGCTCGTCGCCCAGCTCAGCTCTCCACGACCACGTCACGGCTGGCACGCGGGCGCGTCCGAGCGGCACAGCTACGCCCTCCGGAAGCAACTCAGGCTTCCGGGCGCTCGAGCTCGACTGGCTGAACTGGGCGGCGCTCCTGCACGACATCGGGAAGCTCGAAGTCAGCCGAGAGATCCTGAACAAGGCGGGGTCCTCCCACGGATGAGGACTGGGAGAGCCTCCGCCGGCATCCGCTCACGGCGAGACGCTCGTCGCGTCCTTGCGGTCATGGCTCGGCGAGTGGGTCGATGCCGTCGGGTACCACCACGAGCGCTGGGACGGAACCGGCTCCGCGTGGGCTGGCCGGCGACGGGATCCCGCGCGCTGGCCGCACCGTGGCGATCGCGGACGTCTACGACGGGATCACGTCCTCGCGGTCGACAAGGAGTCGGCCAGCGTAACCCGACGCCCGTGCAGAGCTGTGATCTCCGAACGCCACTGACCCCGGTACGTGCGCGCGTTCCGGACATCCGCTGGGCCGGATGCGCCTGGTCGTGTCCGCTCTCGCGCTCGCGCACGCGCGCGTTGCCTGCATCCCCCTGACGCCGTCGATCGGCGCGGCGCTCGGCGGAGTCGCGGCCGTGGTCGCGACGACCGGACCGTGATGGCCAGTCACCGACGCTCCGCAGGCAGCGGTGCTCGAACGACCCAGCCGGCACGTCCGCCGGCGACGACCGCTGTCGTCCAGAGAGCCAACCGGCCTGGAAGTCGTCCAAACCGACGAGCGCCGCGGAAGCCGCGCCGCGTCCCGGCCCGGAAGCGCGCACCGGAGGTGCTCGGCGTACCTGCCGACCCGTGTCGTCTGTCCAGCCGCCCTCTGCGCCGAACAGGCCCTGGACACCGCACCCGCGGACGAACCAGACAAGCCCGCGCCCCGGCCGTGCACTAGGCCTCCGGTCCACCAGTTGCTCGCCTGTGCCACCGTGCCGCCTGTGCCACCGGTGCCTTCACCTGCACCATCGCCGGCTCCACCTGCGTCCACCCGGCTCTGCCGCCTCACGTCCCAACCAGCCGCCCACCTGCCGTCGCAGGCGGAAACCAGGCGTTCTCGAGGATCGTGGAGCCCGACGGTCGCGGACGGGCGACGGCCATCTCTGCGGGTCCGGCTCCCGAGAGTTCGCTGGCGTGTCGGCTTCACGGTCATGACCGACAATCCCGGTCTGGCCGCGTCCCAGCCGTCGTCGCGCCGCGACGGACTCTCAGCACACACCGACCGCCAATGCGACGGTTCCGCCGCTGTGTCCGTGGTCGCCCACGACGGAGGTACAGCGGCCGGCAGTGCCGACTCGAGCGCCGCGGCCACGTTCACGATCGCGATCCAGCAGGTCAACGACGCGCCAACGTGCTCGATCGGTGGAGACCAGGTCGCGGTGTCGCTTCTCGGGGCGCGTTCGGTGTCGGATCTCACGTCCGCGGCGGGGCCCGCCAACAGTCGGGGCAGCGCACCACGTTCGTCGTCACGACGGACAGGCCGAGACCCCTGTTCGTCGTGCCGCCGATCTCCGGCCGACGGACGCTCACGTACACGCCTCCGTCTCGCGCTCGGCGTCGCCACCGCGATCGTCGCGTGGTCGGTCAGACGACGACGGAGGCACTGCAGGCGGCGGCGGGCGGACACGAGCGGCCGACGCTTCACCATCACGATCGCCTGAGTTGCCCTGCACAATGGCGGCGTACGTCGCCGTCATGCCGTCGAGACAGGAGGCTCCGTGGACTGGAAGCTCGAGCCGTGGCGATCCGGTATCCGGACGTCCGATCGCGCCAGAGCGTTCTACGTCGAGCAGGCAGGCAGCGCTTCGTGCTGCCGACCACGATCATCGAGTCAGCGACGAGATCCGCTTCGTCCAGCTGACGCCACCGGCTCGGCGTGCTCCATCGCGCTCCGGCAGGGGAGTCACGGATGCCCACCCGGCTCGGTGCAGGGATGCAGGTGGTCGTGGCTCGACATCCAACGCCGCCCACGACGAGCTCGCAGGACGCGGTGTCGAGGTCAGCGACGTTCAGAACTCCCGTGGGGCTCGTTCGTCTTCTTCAGCGATCCGGACGGCAATCGCTGGGCCGTGCAGCAGCTGCCACCCCCGCTAGCCTCCGCGCAAGGAGAACATGACATGACCCAAGCTCGAGTCGTGCTCATCCCGGTTCTCGGACGCTCGACCGGGCGAAGGCGTTCTACACCGATCAGCTGGCTTCCCGCTCGATGTGGATCACCAGCCGAGCGACGGAGTTCCGCGTGGTGCAGACGACGCCCCCGGGCTCTGGCGTGCTCTGATCACCATCGGAATCGGATCACGACCGCGGAGCCCGGCTCGTACCGCGGAACGCACCCGTGGTATCCGCATCGATGCGGGCGTGAGGGTGCGCTGTCGCGCGTGGGGTCGAGGTCAACGACGTGGCCACTTCGATCAGGCGAAAGGTGAGTGGCTGCAGGTCCGATCCCCGAGCACGGCGACTACGCCTCCTCGCTGACATCCCGAGGATCCGGACGGCAACGGCTGGGTGTTGCAGGAGGTCCGGTGGGAAAGGGCGCGTGATCGAGCACGCTGAACCGCCGGGCCTAGTCCGGGAGTAGCGGCATCGGCGATCCCGGCACGACTGACGAGCAGAGCGCGTGACGCGCGTCGACGCCGAACCGGTGCACCTGCACTTGTCGAGCGCGGCGTCGAGGCGTCGGGCCGCCAGTCGTCGGTCATGCGTCGAGCTGCACGCGGTCGGCGTCCTGGAGATTCGTGAGCGAGAGTGTCGACCAGGGCGAGGCCGTGCGCGGGATCAGCGGGACCGCCGCCGCGAGTGAGTGCCGCGTGCCGCCTCGAGGATCGCGAAGGTCTGGCCGGTCGCCCGCGTGGTAGCGTGACGAGCGCGTCGCGCGGGAGAAGTCGTCGAAGCGCGAGGCGCATTATCGACGGTGTCGGCACACACGCCTTCCCGCGCGCAGCTCGGCGCGCCACCCGGTCATGACGATCGCGACGAGCGTCGCGTCGATCTCCTCGAGCGACTTCGGCCGGCGCCCGAGGCACGCTGGAGCCGATCGAGCGCTCTCCGGCGCCGGTCTGCACAGGGCGCGGGTCGCGGTTGTTGCGCGAGCGCGTGCAGGTGCCGGCCGGACGCGCGCTCCGAGCAGGTGGACGAGCGAGCGTCTCGTCGAGCCGCGGCGACCTCGCCGACTGTGTCGCGGTCCGTGCGCCTGCGAGCTTTCCGGCCGTGACGCGGCCCGACGCCCCAGAGGCGCTCGACGGGCAGCGGATGGAGGAAGCCGAGCTCGCTGTCGGGCGGCACGACGCAGCAGGCCGTCGGGCTTGGCCGACGCCGCTCGCCACCTTCGCGAGGAACTTCGTCCGCGCGATCCCGACCGTGATCGGGAGTCCGACCCGTTCGAGGACGTCGCGCCGCAGCCGTACGGCGATCTCCGACTGGGCGTGCCGCGACGACTCCCGCAGCCCGCGCACGTCGAGGAACGCCTCGTCGATCGAGAGGCCCTCGACGAGCGGCGTGGCGTCGCTCGAAGACCGCGAAGACCGCCTTGCTCGCCTCGGAGTAGGCCGACATCCGCGGCGGCGACGACGATCGCGTGCGGGCACAGCCGGCGCGCCTGCCGGCCGCCCATCGCCGTGCGGACGCCGTAGCGCCTTGGCCTCGTAGCTCGCGGCGAGCACGACGCCGCCGCCGACGATCACCGGTCGACCGCGCAGCCGCGGGTCGTCCCGCTGCTCGACCGCGGCGAAGAAGCGCGTCGAGATCGGCGTGGAGATCGTATTGCCGCCATACGAACATGTGTTGCATGGCCACGCTTCGGCGAAGCAACCCCGGTGGTGCGGCCGTGGCGGCGCGCTAGGGCCAGCCGTCGCGGTACGTTGCCCCGCTCGCGCAGGCCGTAACTTCGCGCGCGCTGCCGCGTAGGCCTCGTCCGGAATCGTCGTCTCCATGCCCATCCTGCCCTGGCGCGCGAGCGCGACCTCGTCCACGGTGTAGCTTTGCCCCAGTCCGTCGTCCTGGTGCTCGCGCAGCGCCTCGCCGCAGACGATGATGCACGGACCGGTCCCCGCCCTGGGAGTCGTGCTTCGTGCCCGGAGGACAGTGAACGAAGTCCCACCGCCGGAGCGGGCGCTCCTCGCCTCGACGATGAGCAACGGCCTCGCCGGACACGACGAGGTCGCCTCCTGGTCGGCCTCCCAGTGGCATGATCATCGCCTCCCGGGCTCGAAGACCTGGACGTTGGCCGAGCTGTGGAAGTCCTGGTCGCCCTCGAAGTCACAGAACGCGCGCCGCGCCTCGACGTGATACCAGCGCGCAGCTGCGAGCGTTCAGGACGAACCAGCTCTGCGCCAGTCGGCACGAGCTCGGGCTCGGTCGAGCGTCTCAACCTCGCCTCCGTGGACCGCGCGCGGAGCTTGCCACAGCGACGCTGTAGCGCGTCACGGCGTGCGCCTTGCGAAGTGAGCCTCGACGACCTCGCCAGCGCATCGTCCTTCTCCGGCGTCGATCCGCGTCGATCGGGGCGGAGACGCGTCGTCGTCGCGAAGGCGTATGGCTTCGCCCAACGCGTGCGCTCGAGATCCTGAACGAGACCGACACGCGCTTCGCGATCGCGAGCGGTGAAGGGCATGACGGCGCTCACGGTCGTGAGCCTCTGTCGAGGACGGCACGCTCGAGCTCGAGACCACGGCGCGCTCGGTTCTCCGGGACGACCTTCCGCTCATCGCCGACGACGTGCCGTCGAGCACCCGCTCGCCCATCGCTCGGGGATCGGGGACACGTCGACGAGACGTCGGAGACCGACGCTCACCGCCTACCTCCTTCGGTTCCGGCGCACGCAGCTCGCAGAGTCAGAGCGAGTACCCGCCGTCGCTTCAGGCGGCCACCCGACGAAGTTCGCGGCGGGCGAGGTTCTCGTATTGCAACGGCGGGCTACGTCGTGCTCGCGCTGATCGCGAGCGGCCAGAGTGGTATTCCCTTCCACGAGCCGTGGGCAGCGCGTGTGCGAGCCGGCGGCGGATGCGGGCAGATCGCTGCTGCGCCGCGACGAGCGTCACCGGGACGCACCGCGGCGGCTACCCGCTGGCGGACGGCTCCGGACGAACGTCCTCCACCTTCCGGTTCGCGGTCGGGCGACGGTGGCATCTGAGCATCGACGGCTGCCGACATCCGGCCCCAGGGCGGCGTTCGCCGGTGATCGCTTCGCCGGCCTGGTCGCGCGAGATGATCCGGCCGCAAGCAAGCGGCGACCGAGCAGACGACCGGGAATCGGGCGGCGCTGCGGCCTTGCCCTGGCTCATCCACCACTGACGTCGTTCTCTGAGGGCTCACGACGCGGGCGTCTCGTTTCGATCTCCACGACCCGCGTGCCGACGTCGACGGCGACGGTCATCCCGAACTGACCGGACGGCGCGTGGCCGATCGCGAAGTGGCTCGGCTGAGGCTGCGCAAGCGTAGGTGCACAGTCCGCCGCTCGATGCGCGCGATCGCTGCCTGCGCTCGAACGCCTCTTCTGCCGCGCCCGCGGCGAGCGGTGCGTTTCAGCGTCACCGCCCGCCGTCGACCGGCTGACGCTCGAGCAGCAAGTCGGGCAGCTCGTCCTGCTCAGCTTCACCGGCGCACGACACCCCCGCGTACGCGTGCGAGATCTCTGCGCGCGACGCCGTCGCCGTGGGTGATCCCCTTTCGGCCGCAACATCTCGTCACCGCCCTCAGCTGACGTGCGCTGATGGCAGCGCTCCGGGACGACCCTGGAGGGCAACCCGTCGTCGCAGCCGATCAGGGGAGGCGGCAGCGTCCGGCGGCTGCCATGTAAGACCGCCGGTGGCGTCCGAGCGCTGAGCAGGTTCTTTTGCACGCGTGGACGGCGAGCTCCGGATGCCGCGAGGCGGCAGGCATCGGAGCGCTGCGCTCCGTCGGATCACCGTGAGCCTCGCGCCGTCGCCGACGTCCCGAGCGATCCGGGCGCTGCGCTCGCGTGAGCCGCCGCGTTTCCCGAGCGATCCGCCACAGGTCGTCGCAGGCTGCCGTCGGCGACGCGGTGCGCGGCTCGGCCGCGCCAGCGGCGCGTCGCCGCGACCGCGAAGCACTTCCCGCGGGCTCGGCGGCGCCCGCGCGAACACCGACGGCGACCGTGACTGATCAGCGCGTCGCGCGACGCGCTCAGGCGGTCGACCTCCCGCCCCTTCGCTGCAGCGGGATCGCGGCAGGCGTCCCGCTCGTCATGGTCGCGGCAGCGCGCAGCTACCGGCGCTCGACCGAACGCGGATCGCCTCCAGTCGCGCGCCGATCATCGAGGTGGGTCCTGCGCGATGAGCTCTGGCTTCCGCGGTCGTGCCGTCAGACTCCGATGGAGCTCGCGCCCGCTTGCGACCGGCGGGATCGAGAAGGCCTCCGAGCGAGCGGTTCGGGCCGGCGCGGACCTCTCCTGTCTCCTCATACGGGCGCGGCTCCTACCAGCCGTGTGTACCGCACCTCCTCGCCGGTTGCCGGAGAGCTCGAGGCGTTCCCGCGCGCGAGTGCGGAGAGTCGCGTGCTCGTCGTGCTCGCGCGGCGCAAGCCGCTCCCGCCCGCTGCTCGATTCGCCGCGAGCGCGCGATGAAGCCCTACGGCTGGTACCGCTGCTCGAGCGCGCAGACAGGTGTCCACGTTCACGCGTGATCCAGACGCCGCCGTGTCAGGCGCTCCGACGAACAGCCTCGACCGGGCTTCTCGCCCTTGACGAGCTGCGCGAGCTGGAGAGTGCGCGTGGATCGGTCGAGCCGAAGTTCGCCGGGTCGCCCCTGCCGCGGTCGACCACGGCACACTGCAGCCGTCTGGGTCGACGACGAGGTGGCCACGTCAGGAGGCTGGTGGCCCTCCTCGGATCCAGTAGTTGCCGTTCGGGACCGGCTCACCGGGCTCGACCGACACCGTCCTCTGCCGCAGCCTGTTCGCGGTGACGCCGCTCGTGAACCACGCCGGGTCGAAGCGCATCTCGTACCCGCCAATAGCCCTGGCCTTCTGCGTGAGCGATGAGACGTGACCGAAGATCCTGTCCTGGCAGGCGGGCAGCGTCGTCCCGAGTCCTACGGACGTAGAGCGCCGCGAAGCGACGGCGGCGACCGTTGCGAGGACTGCGAGAGGGCGAGGGATCGGCTGTCTTCACGCTTGCAGTCTAGGGGTCGCATCCGGGAACCGCATTTCGCCAGGATGTGCTGGGGCGAGTTTCGGGCAGCGACGGGCCGTGCGTGGTTCATGACGCCAGGCGGCTGATCGCCGAGTTTCCTTCTGCGGATGGTGACGGACCGCAGGGCGCGCTCCAGGCGTGCAATGGCAGAGTGTCCGCTGCCGTCGCCGCGACAGTTTCGGTTTTAATGACTGGTCATACCAGTGTGGCGGGACAGATTCTTCCTCCCGATTGAGCCGCGTCGCCTCGCGCTCGCCTTCGTCCCGCTCGTCTCGCCGCCGCGCCAAGTTGGTCGCCCCGGCTGCTCGCAGCGCCTCGCCTGACATGGTCGTCAGCCAGGCACCGGTGGTGGCAGCAACAGCGCGACCTTCGCGAACGACCGTGGAGATCTTCAACCGCGGTACATCGCCGGTCGACCTGGCGCCTGGTCGATCCAGCAATGCAACTGAACGGCTGGCCATC
>ERZ1370068.5145-contig-4181_pt1 | contig 59488 bp, 93 predicted proteins | sample MGYA00561227_ERZ1370068 | MGnify/ENA primary metagenome ERZ1370068 (study PRJEB38410, sample SAMEA6850437) | metagenome | study: Metagenomic assessment of the ecological functions of the soil: analysis of the soil microbiota associated with the... | reverse complement strand
ACTTCTTCGTTCAGTTATGTTGCTTTGCTGTCGAAGGGCAATTTCTGGGTCATGCTGTCGCTCGGCGAAAAGACGCTCGAAAAACGGCCCGCCGTGGGACGACGTCATCCCGATCGCGCGCGCCTCGTCGAAGCCGCCCCACGACCGCTGCGTATGGGCTAGCGACTGGCCGCATCCGGTTTCGGTGGTGCAGCCGCCCGGCGACGCCGACCTGCTCGAACTGCTCTATCGCTACTGCCCCGATGAGAGCCGAGCTGCGGGAAGATCCTGGTGACCAATCCGGCCAAACTGTTTCAGCTACGATGAATTAGGGCGTGGCGTTCATAAGCGCGTTCGCCGGAGCGAGATGGCTTCCGCTTTCGGCGGCATAGCGGATATGGCCCGAATTGCCGCTGGCTCGACCGCGATCGCGAATGGACCCGTTGCGGACATCGACCTGCATAAGACAACATTGCTGTCACACCAAATTTCGTTTTTCTGAATACCTTTCCGGGAATGTTTGAAGCAAGCCGGAGTTAACAGGTTCGGCTGGATCGGGGGCTCGAAGGCGTAGCGTGCAGGAGGTTCGCTATGACCAACTTGATGATCAGGATTGTGACGCTGGCAACGTGTTCGATTGCGCTGATCGCTGCGTTCTCGTTCACTCCGGTTGTTGCGGCCGGAGGCGGTGGTGGAGGAGGCGGTGGTGGTGGTGGTGATGCTAACCTATGGCCGGGATGGACCAACGCTCCGCTTATCCGCCTCCGTACTTACCCGAAGCGGTCGGGCACCAAGGCCACTCACGTCCCCAAGGCCAAAAAAGCCAACGCAGTCCCTTTTCGACGACCCCGCTTTTGCCAAGGGTTACCGCGAAGCCTATGCGACCATCTATGACCGCAATGAATATGCCGCGGCCATCGAGCAGCTAAGGGCGCTCGGCCATGACGATCATCCGAACGTGGCCAATCTGATCGGCTATTCCTATCGCAAGCTCGGCGACTACAAGCTCTCGCAAGTCTGGTACGAGCGGGCGCTGAAAGCCGATCCGAACCATGTGCTGACCTGGCAGTACTACGGTCTGTGGCAGATCGAGCAGGGCAACCGCGAGCAGGCGGAATATCATTTGAGCCGGATCGCTGCGATCTGCGGAACCGACTGCGCGGAATATCGGTCTTTGGCGGAGGCGCTGGAAAAACCGCCCGGCACAGGTCTCGTCTATTGAGTATAGCCGCAACGCCATTCAGCGAGCGTGTCGGCCGCGCTAGGGGCCATGCCTGAGTTTGGCACTTTCGGATATTCGGACCGTTCTTGAGTATGTCCGTTATTGATAGCAAAGCGAAAGTGCAAAAGACTTCGGGTCAAGCCTGCTGGTCTGAATATGATGCCCGATTCAGACGACGAGCCATCCACGCAGCCCGAAGCCTGCCCGCGCCTCCCTGCTTGCGCGCTTGTTGATATCAGACTCGAATTGCGACGGTTGCGCCTAGCGCAGCGCGACCGTCTGCGGCGTCGCCACGATGACGGTGCAACGCTCACCGCGCAGCCAGGACCCGTGCCAGCGCCACCGCGCCTTTCGAGACGACTGCGTCAGCCGTCCGTACCGGGCCGAGAAGATGTAGGCATTTGGCGCCGGTCGGCATCATCGCGGCAGAGAGGACGACCACGGCGGCGTGGAAATCCCGGCGGCAGAAACAGCACGGCGTAGAACGCAAGGATCGCGGCGATGGCTGGCATCGCCAGCAGCTTGAGCGCGCCATCACGGTACCATGGCGAGCGCCTGGCCCTTGATCCTGAATCCGAACAGATTGATGCCGAGCGCAATCAGCGCCGTGGGCGAGCCTGCCTGCGCCAGCAGTTCGAGCGTCTTGTCAGCCGACGGGATGCAAGCCCAATCCGGTCAAGCGCCAGAGGAAGCCGAAGACCGAGCGCGAGCATGATCGGTTGCGCGCGATCTCGCGCTACACGCCCGCGCAGGATCAGGAGCAGCGCGCTGGAAGACTTCCGCTCGGCCCATGCCATCTGCAGCGTGCCGCAAAGCCAAAGCAGCGGCGTGTTGACCGACAGGATCAATGCCATCGAACCTGGCCGCCCGACTTCCCAGAGCCGACAATGTCAGCGGAAGGCCGAAGCATCACGATGTTGCCGTAGATCGAGCCGATCGCGAGCACCACGCCATCGGCCCGGGACTGCCGAAGAACGGATGACGCCAGAAGCGCGACGATCCATGTCGCCGCCGTTGCCCCATAATAGGCGCTCCACACCGCGAATGGCGTTGACGGCGGGAAATTCCGCGACGACCACGATCCGGAACAGCAGCGCGGGAATGGCAATGCTGAAGGCGAACTCGGAAATGCCCGTTATGCGCCGTAGGCGAAATGAAGCGCAGCGCGACCGCCGCATAGCCGGCCGCGATCAACGCGAACACCGGAACGACGATCCGCACTGCGCTCATTCGATCACGCCACCCGCAGCCACGGCATCACGAAGCGCTGATCCTGGAGCAGGCTGGCACCGTGAATTGAAAGCTGGCACCGCGCGAGGCACGTTCGCGCTGGCCCACAGTCGCCCCCCATGCGCTTCGATGATCGAGCGGCAGATCGACAGCCCCATGCCCAAACCGTCGGGCTTCGTCGTGTAGAAGGGCGCGAAGAGTTGCTCGAGATTCCGCCGGGGCCACGCCTGGCCCCGGATCCTTCACCGCGACCAGCACGCCGTTCGGTTCGGCTTGGGCGGTGGTGATGAACAGCTCTCGCGGCCCTTCTGCGACCGCGCCCATGGCCTGGACAGCGTTGACGATGAGGTTGAGGACGACTTGTTGCAATTGTACGCGATCTCCTTCGATGGGCGGCAAACCCTCCCCGAGTGCCGTCTGCACCGACGACGCCATTCTTTGGCCGCTTCGCCACGGGTGAGCTCAATCACCTCGCGGATCGCCTCGTTGATGTCCACCCGGTCCTTCCGCGGCGGCGCCTTCTTGACGAGTTCGCGGATCCGGCCGATGACGTCGCCGGCGCGATTGGCGTCCTTGACGATGCTGGCCGAGCGCCTGCCGCGACCTCCTCCAGATCCGGCGGTCGCGCCGCCTAAGCCAGCGCAGCGCCGCCTGAGCGTTGGTGACCGCTCGCGGCGATGGGCTGGTTCACTTCATGAGCGATCGAGGCCGTGAGCTGCCCCATGGTTGCGACGCGGTTGGCGTGCGCGAGCTCCATCTGCATCTCGCGGTAGCGCCGCTCGCTCTCGCGGCTTCGGCTTCCGCTCGCTTGCGCTCGGTCAGATCGAGCACGAAGGCGACGCCCTGGTCCCGTCGCTCGTCGAACGCGGTCGACGCCGATCAGCACCGGCACACGGCTGCCATCCTTGCGGAAGTACTCCTTCTCAAACGGTTGCACGGTTCCGGTCGTCTTCAGCTCTTCAACGGTCCGTGCGTCGCGGTCGCGCCATTCCGGCGGCGTCAGGTCTGTCCGGCTCACGCGACCGGAGGCGAGATCCTCACGGTCGTATCCCACCATGCGGAGAAACGTGTCATTGGCCTCGATAATCCGACCTTCGATCTCCCAGATGATAGATCCCGATGATGTTGGCGTCGACCAGGCGCCGGATCTTCGCTTCGCGTTCGTGCGAGATCGCGGTACAGACGGGCATTCTCCAGCGCGATCGCGGCCTGCGAGGCGAGCAGCTTCAGCACCGCGCTCCGGGCTGGCGCGAAGGCCCGGGGGTCAGGTTGTTCTCGAGATAGAGCACGCCGATCAGCTTGGCCCGGTTGATCAAGCGGCAGGCAGAGAATGGACCGCGCCTGGCGCTCACGGAGGTAGGGATCCGCGGCAAACGGGGACTGGGCGGCGGCATCGTCGAGAATGACGCTCTCGCGGGTGCGCAGGACGTAGTGGAGCACCGACTCCGGGCAGCACGGACGCGGTCACGGGCTGCGTCGCGCAGACTGCACGACGACCGTATCGCCGCCGGTCGTGGCTTCCGCCTCGATCCGCGGCTCCGGCTCCGCGCAGAATGAATCAACAGGCCTCGCTCGGCACCTGCCTGCGCCGATCGCAGTGCGCATGAGCGTGTCGATCAGCTTTCGAGGACGATCTCGCCCGAGACGGCTTGCGACACCTTGATCACGGTCGCGAGGTCGAGGTGTTCGACCGGCGTCCCGATCGTGCTCGTCGGAGCGGGCGCTGGCTCTGCCTCCCTGAGGTGCGGATACATCTCGTCGAGTTGCCGCACCTTGCCATCGGCTCCCCAACGGACATAGCCGTAGCGCGCGTCCCGCAGATACATTCGGCGATACTTCTCGAAGCCACGCGCCGCGTAGAAGCGTGCAGCCAGTTCGTTGGCGAGCGCCTCGTTGTGGACGAAAGCCGCTTGGCGCGGGCCGAGCGGATGGCCTGTTCGTAGAGGCGCATCTGCGTCGACGTCGCGGCCCTCGATACGAGCAATCTCGGCGCCGACCAGCGCCGCACGGTTCTCGAAATTGTCAGGGCAATTCTGCGCCCAGACCTCGAGTTGCCCGTGGTGAGCGGACAATGCTCAGACGCGTGCTGCTGGCGCTGGTCGGTCGGCGCCGAGATCCCAGCATGCGGCGTGGGACAGCGCGGCGTAGAAGCTCGTATTCTGCCGTCTCGAACAACTGCGGCGGTGACCACGGCAGCCGGCGTGCCTTCGATGCCGCGTCGACGGCCAACGCATATTCACCGGAAAAGAACCGTGCTTGCAGCTTGCGGATCCAATACCAGCTCTCAGGCAAACGCGAACGCCGGATCGGCAGAGAGGCGCCGCTCGAACGCAAGCTCGTCGAGATTGTCCATCGTCGAATGCGCCAGATCGCCGCGTCAAGCCCCGCAACATCCGGATCAGTCCGAGCTGCGGCATCGTAATGTCGACCAGCAACGCGAAATTCGCCTTCTCGGCGAAGTGCACGCCGTACTCGGCCTCACGCTGCGCCTCTGCAAGCGGTCGCCCGCCGCAGAAAATTCAGCATTCAAACTGGCGCAACTGAAAGACGCGAACGTGACGTCGCCGCTGCCTGTTCGCGATCTCGAAGGCGCGACGAAACGCATCGCGGGCGTGCCGGAGATGCTTGGTCCATGTCAGGGACGAGGTTACCGTAGTTCAGATAGGTCCGAGCCTGAACGCGGGAAAGTCCGCGCCGTTCTGACCAGCTCAGATTCGATACTGCTGAATCAGATCCCCGCTTGATAGTCGCCGAAACGCGCGCCGGCAATCGCGCCGAACATGACGTAAGGCACGCACGAAGCGTCGCTGTGGCCCCACTCGAGACTGAGATCCACAGCTTTGAGGAACCACCAGCGAGCGAAGGTTCGCATCAGTGAAGAACGCCGGCGGCATAGAGCGCTATCAGAAGATCCAAGGTCGCCAGCGCAACTGCATCAGTCATCAGCGGCAGGTCGAACAGTTCCTCGATGGCCCGGCTCCCGAGTCGAGACCAGATCGCGCTCATATTGCGCGTCGCACCTCATCGTTCGCCGGATGGCCCGACCAATCAATACCGAGCCGTCGCAGGTAGCCGAGACCGACAGCTGACCGCCGCGGTCGCGCTGACTGAGTGCCATATACAAGTCCACCCGCAGGCGCGCGACCACGGCATCCTGCTCACTGCGCATCCGCGGCGCGTTCGGCCAGAGCAGACAGGCGCTGCTCCGCGTCCGGAACGGCGCCGGTCACGAATTCGCATTCGGCCCTGTGCAGCTCCAGCGAAAAGACGAGCGGATGCCGGCGCTCCCAGGCAGTCGGCCGGCAATAACGCCGAGCCCGCGGCGAGATAGTTGAGCGCCGATATGTAGGCGCGTCGAGCGCCCTCGCGCCGCCGGCCGGCAATCAGGTTTAGCTCGGCGATCTGCTCGCGCTCATCTCGTGAGGTGACTAAGGCTGCGCCGCGGTTGAGCTGATTGACGATGTCGAAGACGGCCTCCTCCTGCTTCTCGGAAGGTGTGTGGGCCAGCGAGCAGTCTGCCAATGCGGAGGTGCGCCTGCGACGCGTTGTTGCTCCGGGATCAGCGAATAGGCGGCCTCCTGAACGCGGTCGTGGACGAACTCGGTAAGCGCCCGCCAGGCGCTCGACCAACTCCTGAGGCGACTGCCGGCCACAGAGCCGCGTGAACCTGCTCCTCCGGAGCCCCGAGCACGATCGAAACGGTCGTGATCTCGGCGCACGTTGCCGAGGCAGGCGAGCTGCTGCAACGCCTCCTGCGTTTCGGCCGGCAGGCGGGCTGAGCTTCCCGACCATCGAGGTCCACCACGTTATCGGTGTACGCCTTGGCGTGAATGCGATCGAGATCCCAGCGACCAGCGCGCGTGCATCATGATCGAAGGTGAGCATGCCCTCTTCGGCGAGCGCAGAAAGGAACTGAATGGCGAAGAACGGGTTGCCGGCCGGTCTTCTCGTGCACCAGTTGCGCCAGCGGCGCGGCCCGCGCCGGCTCGCAGCGCAGCGCATCCGCAATCAGCTGCCTCAGATGCGTCTCGGGCGAGCGGGCGCAAGCGTGATCTCCCGCTACCTTTCCGCCGCCGGTCTTGATGGCGTCGAGCTTGCGCCTCAGCGGATGGGCGGCATCGACCTCGTTGTCCCGATAGGCGCCGATCAGCATCAGGTGCTGCACGTCCGGCCGGGTCAGCAGGTCCTCGAGCAGATCGAGCGTCGCCGCGTCGAGCCATTGCAAGTCGTCGAGGAACAGCGCCAGCGGATGTTCCGGCCGGGCGAAGACGCCGATAAATCGCCGGAACACCAGCTGGAAACGCCGTTGCGCGTCCTGTGGCGGAAGCTCGGGGACCGGCGGCTGGTCGCCGATGATGAGCTTCAGCTCGGGAACGAGATCGACCATGAGCCGTCCGTTCGGGCCCAGCGCCTCCACGAAGCGCGTCGCGCCAGCCGCCAGCTCGGCTTCGCTCTTGCCGAGAAGCGGCCGGATCAGGCTCTGAAAGGCTTGCGCCAGCGTCGCATACGGGATGTCGCGCTTGTACTGGTCGAACTTGCCGGAGGCGAAGAGGCCGCGCGGCGGAACAAGCACCTTGTGCAGTTCATTGACGACGGAGGACTTGCCGATGCCGGAATAGCCGGAGACCAGCACCAGCTCCGGCGTGCCGCTGCTCGACGATGCGATCGAAGGCGGCGAGCAAGGTCTCGATCTCGCGCGCCCGCCCGTACGAGTTTCTCGGGAATCAGCAGCCGGTCTGGCGTGTCGTGTGCGCCGAGCGGGAAGTCGTCGATCCAGCGTTGCGCTTCCCAGTGCAGCGAGGCAGCGCCGCAGGTCGCGCTCGACGCCGGCTGCGGTCTGGTAGCGGTCCTCGGCCGTCTTGGCGAGCAGCTTCGCTGATGATCTTCGACACGACGCCGGGCACATCCTTACAGCCGCTCGGCGGGCGTGGTGAGTCGCCTCGCGATTTGGCAGTGCACCCCACTCCATCGGATCCGGATGCGCCTAAACGGCAGCGAGCCTGTAAGCATCTGGTAAAACGTGCCCCCAGTGCATAGGAGATCGCTCCGGGGTCGACAGACCAGTTCATTCGATCCAGTCTGCTCGGGCGCCCCTATAGGCGAGGTGCCGGCGATGGTTTCAGGCGGTTCAGGGACTGGCGCCCGCGCGGGTCGCGACGATGCCGAAACCCGTGAGTTTGACGTCTCCGGCCACCGATTCACGATGATGTTGCGCGGCTTGATGTCGCGTTGTGCACAAGCCCGTTGCTGATGAGCGCCTGCCGAGCGCCGCCGTGATTTGGACGGCGAGACAAGAATGTCCTCAGTTCCATGGGCGCGTGGGCTAGGCTCCAGCAGCTCGCCGCCGGGATCCTCGAGCACCAGCATGGACCAGCCGCCCTCACTGACCAGCTCGAGCGGCCGCAACGCCCATGCTGATCGAGTTCGTCCCTCAATCCATATTCATGTGTGAGACGATCAATAACGGTGGGATGCGGGCGCTCCGCGACAGGCCGAACCGCCAATACCGACCGGCCCTTCCCGTCGGTTGCCCGAACGCCGTAATCGGAAGAAGGCCCGATCCCCGTCACTCCATAGGGCTTGGAGGCCGTCGTGCTCCCCACTCTGGAACCCGGAAGTTCGGCTCAACGCAGGCCTCCGCCATCAGCAAGGGAAGGCAAGTCAGGCTGACGAGGCACCTCTCCGCCCAGCCAGACCGAGCTTAGAGGAGGAAGTCTGCCATACACGAGACAGATCTGGCGATGCCTGTTATGGGCACCTCTCGTTATTTGGTCACGCATGTCGAGATTCAGCTCGCAATTTAACAGCGGACATCGATTGAGAACGCATCGATCAAGCGCGATTTACAAGTATCGCATCACACCACCCGCAGCCACGGCATCACGATCAGCAGCGAGGCCGCAAAAAGATCACGCCGAAGATCAGGCCGAACTTCCAGAAATCGCCCTTGCCGATGTAGCCGCTGCCGTAATACATCGGCGCCGGCCCGGTCGCGTAGGGCGAGATCACGCCCATCAGGCCCAGCGAATAGACGCAGAGCAGCGTCAGCGTCGTCATCGACACATCAGGGAATGCTGCTGCCGACCGCAAGCACCACCGGCAACACCGCCGCCGCATGCGAGGTGATGCTGGAAAGAAATAGTGGATCCAGAAGAAGAACGAGACCAGCAGGATCATCCCGACCGTCGGGCGACAGTCCCGCCAGCTCCTTGGCATAGCCTTCCGCCACCCATTTGATGAAGCCGATTTCGTTCAGGCCCGACGACAGCGTCAGCAGCGAGGTGAAATAGAAGAACACTTCCCACGCGCTCTTTTCGCGAACGATGTCCTCGAACTCGATCACGCCGGTCAACAGCATCAGCGAGATCACGACGAAGACCACCATGGTCGCGTTGATGAAGTTCGAGCCCAGCAGCGGCAGGCTGATCGTGGGATTGGAGCCGCAGATCCACAGGAACATCGCCAGCAGCACCAGGGCGGCCATGATCCATTCGTTGCGCGACGGCGGGCCCATCGTCTTGCGAGCTCGTTCGCGCTCCATTCGACGATTTCGGGACTTTCGCTTCACCTCCGGCCGGCAGATCACGTAGCTCAAGAGCGGCACCAGGATCAGCAGCAGGATGCCGAGCGGCGCAAAACCGATGAACCATTGCGACCAGCCGACATCGACGCCTGACGATCTTCTTGGCGATGGAGAGCGCAGCGGCATTCGGCGCCAGCGCGGTCAGGAACAGCGAGCTCGTCACCGCCGGTGGTCGCGAACGCGGTCCACATCACATAGGTGCCGATCTTGCCGGCGGTCGGCCCGGGTTCCGGAGCCATAGATGCGCGGGATGTTGCTGACGATCGGATAGATGGTGCCGCCGCTGCGCGCGGTGTTGGACGGCGTCGCCGGCGCCAGCACGAGATCGGAGAAGGCGACCGCATAGCCGAGACCGATGGTGCGGCGGCCGAGGCCGTGCACCAGCATCAGCGCCAGCCTTCGGCCGAGGCCGCTCTTGCGGTAGCCGATCGAGAACACGAAGGCGCCGACGATCAGCCACACCGTGCTTTCGGAAAACCCGCCCAGCATCCAGCGCAGCGCCTTGTTGGGATCGTGCTCGACATAGCCCGAGACGCCGGCGAATGTCAGGCCGATCAGGCCGACCGCGCCGACCGGCATCGATTCAGGATCAGGCCGGCGATGACGGCGGCAAAGATCGCAAAATAGTGCCACTGATTGGCGTTGAGGCCGGCCGGAACCGGCACGAGATAGAGCGCGAGCCAGATCGCCAGCGGCGCGATGGTCTTCCAGGTGATTTTCACGCGTCCCCTCTGTTTCCTCCCGGCGCGCCGCAGTCTGCAAGGCCGCCTCGTCTTTCGGAAGCGTAGCATAGGCCGTCGCGTCGTCACTGCTATTCTGTCGCGCATGACATCGCGCGAGTCAGCCGCTTCCGAAATCACGCCCGAGGTGCTGCTGCGCGCCTATGCCTGCGGCATCTTCCCGATGGCCGAGAGCGCCGACGACCCGACGCTGTTCTGGGTCGAGCCGGAAATGCGCGGCGTGATTCCGCTCGAAGGCTTCCGCGTCGCCTCGCGGCTGGCCCGCACCGTGCGCTCGGATGCCTTCAGCGTCACCGTCGATACCGCCTTCAAGGCGGTCATCGCGGCTGCGCGGCGCCACAGCCGGGCCGCGACGACACCTGGATCAACAAGCGCATCCGCGATCTCTATGTCGGGCTGCTACGAGCTCGGGCACTGCCACAGCGTCGAGGTCTGGCAGGACGGCGACCTCGCAGGCGGCCTCTACGGCGTCAGCCTGGGACGCGCCTTCTTCGGCGAGAGCATGTTTCACCGCGCCCGCGACGCCTCGAAAGTGGCGCTGGTGCATCTGGTGGCGCGGCTGATCGCGGGCGGGTTCGAGCTGCTCGACACCGCAATATGTCACCGAGCATCTGCGCAGCTTCGGCGCGGTCGAAATTTCGAGGCGCCGCTATCGCGCCGCTGCTCGACAAGGCGATCGCGGGCGAACCTGCGGATTTCATGCGATTACCGCCCAGCATCAGCGGCGCGGACGCTCTTGCGATTATTGCGAAGCGCGGCTGAGTTGCGTGTCCCGGACGCGGTCGCAGCCAGCGGCGATGCGCAGCATCGTCCGAAGCAACGCTGCGCCGCTGAGCCGGGACCTATCCTCTATCATCCGCCCGCAATATGGGTCCTGGTTCTGCTGCGCATCACTTCGTGCTGCACAGCACCCGGGAACGGCAAACCCTGGATGACGACTTAATTCCCCGAACAATCCGCCAAACAATCCACCCGGCCGCTGCTGCGGCGGAGGCGGTGGTGGAGCCTGTTGCGGCTGCTGCTGCTGGAATTGCGGCTGCGGCGGCAGTCCCGGCGGACGCGGCGCCGCCTGCTTCGGCTGCGGCGGACGCTTTGCGGCCGGCGGCGGCGCAGCCGCCTTCGGCGGATCGGGCTGCGCGCTGACGATGGTCTGGTCGGGGCCTTTGCAGTCGGTCAGCCAGATGTCGTAGACCGGGTGCTCGACGCCATGCAGGCCGGGGCTTGCAGCGTACATCCAGCCCGAGAAAATCCGCTTCACCTCGCCCTGCAGCGTGATCTCGTCGACCTCGACAAAGGCGTCGGTGTTGGCGGCTTCCGTCGACGGCCGCGTGTAGCAGGCGCTGGTCTTCACGCGCAGCGCGCCGAACTGCACGGTCTCGCCGATATCCTCGTCGAAATTGATGATGCGGCCGGTGATCTTGTCGAGGCCGGAGAAGCTCGCCTTCTTGTTGGTGATCTTGGTGGCCGGCGGCTCGGACACGACCTCGTCGCCCGGCTGCAGGGTCGGCCGGCGATTGCGGCACGCCCTTGGGCTGGCGCTGGCCGGCGGTATCGGCAGCGGTGGCCCGGCGGCGCGTTGGCGACGCCGGGCTGGCCCGGCTGCGGCGGCTGCGACCGCAACGCCCGGCTGGCGTGCCCTGGGGAGCGACGGTCGTTCCCGGCGGCGGCGCCAGCGGCTGCGACTGGCACACGCTTCCCGGCGGCGGAGCGCCCTGCCCCGGCGGCGGACGGTTCGGGGTCGGCAACAGGCGGCCGCGCGGCAGTTCCGGCACTTCCTCGTCGTCGTCGGGCAATTGCTGCTGCTGCTGATTGCCGCGAGGAATGGCGCCCGGCGGCCGCAGCGGCGGATCGGAAAGATATTGCCGATCTGCGCCTGCGCCGGCGGCGCAAGCGACGTCAGGGTGGCGGCGATCAGGGCCGCAAGACCGGTCAGGGCAATGGTTCGAAGCATCTCGCGGCTTTTACAGGCGAGATCGGGCTCGCGACATAGTACAGACTTATCCGCCGCTCGCGTCCCTCCCGGTTAACACGGCGAATACGGCGCGGAAAGGGCGGCTTGCCCCCTTCCCGCCGCACTCGATCCTGGCCTGGAAAGGCGGAAGCCGGTTTTCGGATCATCGTCCCAAGATCTCGATCACGGGCAGCGCGCCGACTGATGCAGCATGCGCAGGCCTTCGAGGCCGGTGCAGGATGGGCGCATCCGCATCGAGAAGATGAACGGCCCGTTCCTGCTACGTCGATAAGGGCACACCGGCAGAGTATTCGGCGGGCCTCGCGCTCGCTATTGAACGCGGCTGGCTTGAACTCCACGACAGCGGCACCTTCGTCCGCTTCCACGCGATCCGGCGCGGACCTGTTCGCCTGAGGAACTAGCGTCGTCCGGTTGAAAGCCAAGGCACCACCCAGTTGATCGCGATTACGGTAAGGGTCGGACTTGGGTTGGCAGCTTTCGCTTGCCTACAGGACATCCCGTTGACCCCGTGTCAGACTGATTCGCAGCTGAAGAAGAAGATTATTTGTATCAGACGCTGACACATTGGCTGCGCTCATAAATTCGGCCAAAGCAGCGTCCGATGACCATTCGACATACCCATCAACCGCGACCGCAACTGCGAAAATCGTGAGAAGACCGACCACGACTGTGGCGACGCCTGCACCGCTATCTGCTAATTTCATCACCTCGCCTCCCGAAATCGGGTTTGCGATGGCGTTAAGTCTGTTCGCAATTTTCAAACGTGAACTGCTTCACTATCACGCCAGGGATTGATGCGAGGGGCGCGCCAACAGCCGCCGCGGATCCTCAGTCGGGAACGCCACAGCGAGGCCGTACGAGGCCCGGCGCTGGCCGGTGGCTCAGTGGCTCCCGGCCGGAATAACGCGGCCGGGATTGGACGACCCGCGCCTTGGCAGCACGGCCCTTCGCCCGTGCGTTAATCGCCCTCCGGATTGGCGGCCAGACTACCGGCCCTTCGCTACACCGTCGACGGCGGCCGCACCGCCGCCTGAGGCTTTCAATCAACGCACGAGGTCTTCGCAAGCCATGCCCCATTACGCTCGATCCCGATGCCGCTGCCGTCTACAAGGCGTTTCAGGGAGGCCGGCCGCCCGGCCTGTGGACGCTCACCGCCCGGAAGCGCGCGAATATTATCTGAACGCCCGCGTCGTCATGAACCCCAGAGCCGCCCGCGCTCAGATCGAACAAGCCGCTGTCGATCCCCGCGCCACACGGCGCTGATCCCGCGCGCATCTACACCCCGAAGACGCTGCGGAAGAACAGCGGCCTTGCGCCGTGCCTGGTGTTCTTTCACGGCGGCGGCTGGGTAATCGGCGATCTCGATACCCATGAAGTGGTCTGCCAGAAGCTGGCCCATGGGGGCAGGAGTTGATCGTGATCTCGGTCGACTACCGGCTGGCACCGGAACATAAGTTTCCTGCGGCTGTCGACGACGCCATCACCGCGACCAAATGGGTTGCCGCCAACGCCGGGCAGCTCGGCATCGACGCCGGCCACCTGCTGGTCGGCGGCGACAGCGCTGGCGGCAATCTTGCCGCGGTCGTGGCGCTGGCCGCGCGCGACGGCGACGGCCCAAAACTCGCCAGCCAGGTGCTGATCTATCCCGCAACCGATTTTGCGATGAGCCATCCCTCGCAGCGAACCCGAGACCAGCATTTTGCTGACGCACTCCGTGATCAAATGGTTCTGCAACCACTACCTCCAACGGCGCGGCGGACATCGACCATTGGAAGGCCTCGCCCGCGCGCGCGCAACGCTCGCAGGCTTACCGCCGGCCTATGTGCTGACCGCGGGCGCCGACCCCTTGCGCGACAGGGGCGACGAAATATGCCGCGCGCCTGAAAGAGAGCCGGCGTTGCCCGATGACCTACCGCCACTTCCCCGGCCAGTTCCACGGCTTCTTCACCGTGGGACGAAAGCTGCTGCAGCGAGGCCAACATCGCAGCAAGCGAAATCGCCGCATGGCTGAGGGCGCTGAAATAACGCTACGAGTACCGCTCATATCCTTTCAGCGCGCGTTCGAGGCTACGGTGATGGAGCCGATACTTCTGTTCAGGAATACCCGTCGACTTCATCCTGTTCGCGCTGACGTTGCTCGGCGTCGCGCTATTCCATCACAAGACGCTTCAGGTCGCACTCAGCGGCCTTGCCGCCATCGTCGTCTACAAACTGATCTTCACCGGTTTCAAGCACGGCGCGGGCTTGGCCGGCCTCGGCCACCACATGGCGCATGAGTGGGTCACGCTCGCCAATCTGTTCCTGCTGCTGATGGGGTTTGCGCTGCTGTCGCGGCATTTCGAGGAGAGCCGGATTCCGGACGAGATGCCGGCGCTGTTGCCCGGACGACTGGAAGGGCGGCGTCGTGCTGCTCGTCCTGGTGTTCGTGCTGTCGAGCTTCCTCGACAACATCGCCGCCGCGCTGATCGGCGGCACCGTTGCGCGGCACGTATTCCAGGGCAAGGTTCACATCGGCTATCTCGCCGCCATCGTCGCGGCCTCCAACGCCGGCGGATCCGGCAGCGTCGTCGGCGACACCACCACCACCATGATGTGGATCGCCGGCGTCAGTCCGCTCGCGCGTGGTCGAGGCCTATGTCGCGGCCATCGTCGCCATGCTGATCTTCGCCGTGCCCGCCTCCATTCAGCAACAGCGCTACTCGCCGATTCAGAAGGACGCATCGAAGGTCTGAAAGATCGATCCGGCGCGGGTCTTCATCGTCGCCGCCATTCTGATTGCCGCGCTGGCCGCGAACATCACCGCCAACGTCAAGTTCCCGGCCGTGCTCGACGCCCTGCCCGTCCTCGGCATCGCGGTCTGGGCGGTCATTCTGCTGACGGCGGGATTGCGCGCACCGGATTGGAAGGTGATGCCCGAAACCTTCAAGGGCACGATCTTTCTTCTGGCGCTGGTCACCGCGCGCCTCGTTGATGCCGGTCGAGAAACTGCCGGCCGCCTCGTGGCCAGACCGCGCTGGGCCTAGGCTTCGTCTCCGCCGTGTTCGACAACATTCCGCTCGACCGCGCTCGCGCTGAAGCAGGGCGGCTACGACTGGGGCTTATCTGGCCTATGCCGTCGGCTTCGGCGGCTCGATGATCTGGTTCGGCTCGTCGGCGGGCGTCGCGCTGTCGAACATGTATCCGGAAGCCAAATCCGTCGGCCGCTGGGTCAGCCAGGGCTGGCCCGTGGCTTTGGCTTATGTCGTCGGATTTTTCGTGATGCTGGCGGTGCTCGGCTGGCACCCCGATGTGCCGCGTTAGCCGCCTTCAATTCTGACAATCCATTCATCTTCGAGGTCATTAAACGTTTGTAATCTCAAGCGTTTTCGTGACAGCGCACATTCCCTTCGCCTCGCGTCACCCATCCCTGCGCGTGCTCCGCGGGTCCGAGTGCCGACATGGTGTCGTCGCAGCCCGCGACAGCAAGGAGGAGAATTGTGATGAGGACCGTTATTCTTGCTTCGCTGCTTCTGGCTGTTACATCGGCCACCAGCTTCGCTGGGACACCCTGATCAACGCACGCCAGAACGCCCGAGCAGCACCGCATCTTCAGGGCGTGCAGCAGGGCGATTTGAACTTCAACGAAACCCAGAAGCTGCTGCGGGGTCAGGCCCGCGTGCAGAATCACGGGGAGAACAAGGACCAAGGCGAACGGTGTCGTCACACCGCTCGAACGCGCCCGCATCGCCGCGCGCAAATATCCAGAGCGGGCGCATCTTCCTGAAGCGGCATAACTGAGCGACGGCGCGCCTCAGCTCGCGCGCACCGAAGGTGATGGCCGGCCCTCGCCGGCCATCATCCACTGACCTGTTTCGTCAAACAGACTTAAGCCGCAATGTCATCCAAGTTTCAGGCTAGATTTTGCATTTAACGAGATCGGCCCGCTGATTCGGCGGACGATCGCGATGCGCGGGGGTATTGCCATGGCATTTTTAAGCGCGAGCTTTTTAAGCGCGAGTTCGGCCCGATCCGAGCGCTTCGAGAAGCTGCGCTGAAGGAGAAGCTGGGGAGCACGGCAGAAGCTGTCCGAGCGGTTGAGCGTCGCCGAGTCCGGAACTTGCGAGAAAAACGTACCGCAGCCGAACGGCTGGCGGTAGCTGGTACCGCCAATGCGCGGCTCGATCGCGCCGAAGCCGCCATGCGCGTCGTCGAGGACCGCACCAAAGGCAATGCGTGCCGAACTGCTGGAATTCGACGAGCAGGTCGCCTCAGCCGAACGCGCGCTGGGCGCGATGCCAAAGCCCAGCGCGACCGCGACACGATGGCGGACCAGATCGAGGCTGATGGCTGCGGCGATCGAACGGGCTGCGCCGGGATTTGATACCGGTGCACGTCGCTGGTCGAGGCTGTCACCAAGGCGCGCTGTCGATACCGGAAGCAGCCAGGTTTTCGAGCAAGCGTGGATGCCGTGCGCCGCGAGGTTCTCGCGGCGGCGGACTGATATGTTGGGAACTGCGATCCGCAGCCGGTGCACACCACGTGCGAGGTAACGCCAAAACCTCGCCAGCCTCGCGCTATCCAGATCGGAGCAACTGCCGTCGGCGGAGATCGATCGGCGAGTGATTTACACCTCCATCCCTTGCTTTGGCGCGAGGGCGACGAGGTCCGGAAGGTTCCGGCCTTTGCGCTGGTCGGGCTGCCCGAGGCGCTGCTGGCGGTGGCGCTGCGGCACCAGCGTCGACCATCTCAACGCCCGCCGCGTGCAGACCTGATGCATCTCCATGGCAGCGCAGGACTCAACGGCGGAACGCCGAGGCTGACGATCCGCAGCTCGTCGATCTCGATGCTTTGCTCTCGGAGGAGACACCGAGCGCGCAAGCCGACGTTGCGAAGCCCGGCGAACGGCGCGGGATCATCGAGCGCCGGAGCGTTTCGACATAGCCCGCAAGGGTTCTCCCGGAAATCGGGTGGCCGCCGCGCCGCTCCATTCTGCGATCGCCCAACGCTCACGAAGCCGAGCCATGCCGTTCAGGCAAGCGAGGCCATTGCAGTTGGAGACACCAATGAAATCCGAAAGCGATCCGGCAACCCGAAATCCATTCGGCGTCATGGACGTTCCAGATCCCAACGACGATGACGTGACGCAGTTCGCCTGCAACACCGCGCCGGGAATCTGCCGCCGACGAGAATGCAAAGCCGTGGAGCGCGCACGATACCAGCTACCAGCGCGGCGCGATCGAGGCGAGTGGTCGAGCCGCTGGGACGGTGCAGCGGACCCCACCATAGCCAGGGCGATACCCCCGACAAATGGAAACAGGGCCGGGGCGAAGCAAAAATCGTGGGAGACCGCGTGTACCTGCTGTTCGGTGGGATTCCGGCAAGCGCCGGGGACTCATCGACGCGCACGGCGCGAAGGTCCGCGGCGGCTGGTCGGCCAGTAAGTATATCAACCTGAACAACCCGGAGATCACGGTTGCCCTGGGTCGGCCTGGTGGTGAGCGATCAGCGAATAGACGGTTACTTTTCGCTAGGCCGGGTGGACTTCCGCAGATGACGGGCCTTTCCACCAGACCAGGCTCGGTTATCGCCTCCGCCAGCATCAGTCCGCTGAGATCGATATCCGGTGTGCGCCCGCTGACGATGTCGCTTGACGATCCGGCACGCAGCCGCAGGCCTGCGTCAGCCGTTCGATCCCTGGCCGAGATTCAGCAGCAGGTTGCGGACCGGCGTTGCGCCGAGATAAGGCGGTCCGTCCGGGGTCATCGGACGCAGGCCGGCCCAGTTACGCCGCCTGCCTATAGTCGCCGGCATCCGGAAACAGGGCGCGGGCGGCATGCATCACGCTCGCTGCCTTGTGTTTGTCGGCAGCGCGATCGTAGCCGGAGATTTCGGCGACGCCGGCGGCGCGAACGCGATTGCCGAGGCGGGTCACCGTGACCTTGCTGTGCTCGTCCATCACCGAGGAGCAGGGCGCACTTTCACCGTCTGCCACGTCGACGGTGATGGCGTAATATGACCGGATAGACCGGGATGTGCCGATGCGGAGCGGACGCAGCAGCGTCGGCGCCTCGCTCGCCAGCGCCACCACTAACGCTGCCGCCTGCAGCACGCCGATCGGCGGCGACGCCGGTGAGCGCGTCGCCTTCGGTCATGATCGCGCGGGATCACGGTGTCGGTCTGGAACGTGACGCCGCGACCGCGCACAGCAGCTCGGCCAGCCGCGTGGTGAAGAGATAGCAGTCGCCGGTCTCGTCGTCGGGCAGGTGCTAGCCCGCCGGCCAGCGCCACCGATGTTTTGGCCAGGAGCCGGTTCGATCGCGACGGCATCCGCGGCATCGACAATGCGTGCGCGACGTGAAGGACTGCAGGACTTTGGTGGCGCGCAAAGCCGCCGCGAAGTTCGTCCTCGGTCTGGAAGACCTGCAGCACGCCGCCGCTGCCGTGATCATAGGCGATCCCGGTCTCCTCGCGCAGTTCCACCAGGCAGGCCTTGCTGTAATGCGCGATGCGCTATCGCGCCGCCTTGTTGACCGCGAAACGTTCGCTGGTGCAGTTGGCGACAAAGGCGGCCAGCCACGCGCCATTGCCGAAGGTCGAGGCGTGGACGCAGCATCAGCGGTGCATGCTGCGCGAACAGCCAGCGCACGACCTCGGGCGGCATGCCCGGCGCGGCCCACGGGCCGGCGAAGCCCGGGACAGACCCGCCGGCATTGCCGAAGCTGGTTTCCAGCGCCGGCCCCGATCGCCGGTCGACCACCGTCACTTCGTGGCCGGCTTTGGACAGATAGTAGGCGCAGGCGGTTGCCGATCACGCCGGCGCCGAGAACGATAACTTTCATGGCGTCGCCCGGAATATTTCGAGATCGACATCGAGAGCCCGATCCGCATGACGCGATCAGGCTCTCGTTGCCGTCATTCGGCTTTGATGTTGGCGTCCTTGACGATCTGCTCGTACTTCGCCATCTCGTCCGTGATGTATTTGGCGAAATAGTCCGGCGTGGAGCCGATCGGTTCGAAGCCGAGCACCTCGAGCCGTTCACTTGAGCGTCCGGCCGCTCGACGATTTTCGCTACCTCACGCCTGCAGATCTTCGTCGCCAGATCGGCGGGAAGGCCGCTTCGGCGCCCACAAGCCGTACCGCACGAGGCGAAATCTGAAGCCCTTCATGCCGGACTCGGCGACGGTCGGAATCTCGGGCGCGCTCGCCACGCGCTTGAGTGCTGGTGATGGCCGAGCGCCTTGATGCTTGCCGGCTTGCGCCAGCGGCAGCTGAGGACAGCATCGGATCGGCGATCAGCTGCATCTGGCCGCTCATCAGGTCGGTCAAGCGCCGGCGCTGCGCCCTTGTAGGCGATCACCAGCGTGTCGACGCCGGCGTCGCGCTTGAGCAGTTCGAGCGCGAGATGGCCGGCCGAGCCGATAGCTCGATGGTCGGCGAAGGTGTATTTCTGCGGGTCCTTGCGCACGAGATCGAAGAAGTCCTTGAGCATTGTTGGCCGGCACGTCTCGGCGTCGGTGCTGACGATCAGCGGTCCGGATCGCCACCAGCGTGACCGGCGTGAAATCCGTCACCACGTCGTAGGGCACGCTCTTGTGCAGAGGAACGGCGTTGATCACATGGACCGAGGCCGACAGCAGCAAGGTGTAGCCGTCGGGCGCGGCCTTGGCGACGTAGTTCGGCGCCGACCGTTCGCCGATGCGCCGCCGGCCGGTTCTCGACGATGAAGCTGTTGCCCGACGCGTCTCGTTGAGCTTCTGCACCGATAATGCGCGCGACGCCGTCGACCGAATCCGCCGGCCGGGAACGGCACGACGACGGTGACGGTGCGCGACGTGGATAGGTCTGCGGCGATCACGGATGCCGAGGTGAGCGCCGAGCAGGGCGATGCCCAGTGCGGAATGAATTTGCGATGTCTCATGACGGATCCTTTCGAGCGTTTGCAATTAGAATGTTCCCGGGTAGCTTCCTCCGTCGACCAACAGATTTTGGCCGGTGATGAAGCCGGCATGTTCCGAGCACAGGAATGCGCAATAGGCGCCGAGCTCAGCCGGCCGACCGTAGCGCTTGGCCGGGTTGGCGGCCGCGCGCGCTCGCGCCAGATCTCGTCGAAGATCTTGCCGGTCTCGCTCGAGCATGCCTTCGATGTGCCGACGCTGCGCGTCGCTGTCGAAGATGCCGGGCAGCAGATTGTTGATGGTGACGTTGCGCGCACACGGTCTGCCGCGCCAGCCCGCCGACGAAGCCGACCAGCCCGGAGCGCGCGCCGTTCGACAGGCCGAGTTCGTGCTGCGGAATCTTGACGCTGCGCGAGACGATGTTGACGATGCGGCCGAAGCCGCGCGCTCCATCATGCCGTCGACGGTGAGCCGCATCATCTCGATCGGTGACAGCATCATCGGCGTCGAGCGCGGCGATCCAGTCGCTGCCGCGACCAGTCGCGGAAATCGCCGGGCTGCGGGGCCGTCGGCGTTGTTGAGCAGGATATCGGGCGCGGGACAGGCCGCCAGCGCGGCAGAGCGTCCCGCCGCCGTGGTGATGTCGCCGCACCACCGGCGTGCACCTGACGCCGGTCGCGTTGCGCGATCTCCGCGCCGGCTGCTTCCAGCACGTCGCGCGTGCGCGCCGACGATGGTGACGTCGACGCCCTCGCGCGGCGAGCGCCAAGGCGCAGGCCTTGCCGAGTCCGCGGCTGGCGCCGCTCAGCAGAGCCTTGCGTGCCGCGGATGCCGAGGTCCATGGTTGCGTCGATCCCTGGTCTCAGGCCGCGACGGCCGAGAGCGGCTTGATCTTGTAGCCGTAGCGTCTTGTCGAGCCCGAGCTCCTGCACGATGCGCATGCCCTTGGCCAGCGCCTCGCCTTCGAGCTTGGTCAGCGGCTTGCGCAGATCGCCGGCCGGCAGGCCGAGCGCCTTCATCAGCGACTTCACCGCCACCGGATTGATCGCCGAATAGGTGAAGTGCAGCAGCGGCAGCAGCCGCAGATAGGCGTTCTTGAAATTCTCCGCCTCGACGTAGCTCGTCCACGGCGTCGAGATGGTGGCGAGCTCGGCCGGCGCGATGTTGCCGGTCATGTTGGCGGTGCCGTGGCCGCCGAGGCGACATGGTCGGCACCACCAGGCCGAGATTGGGGCTGTCGCAGCACATCACCGACGACGTTGGGCTTGCCGGCGAGCACCTGCGCGACCTGGCCGACGCGCGCGGTCGATTCCTTGTGCACGCACGTAGTTCGGATGCTTGAAGATGCGCAGCAGGTGATCCCAGTGCAGGTCGCTCTTCACCCGCGGCGGATTGTTGTAGATGCCGAGCGGCAGGTCGGTCGCGTCGGCGACGTCGAGGAAGAAGCGCTCGATGTCGGCTCTCCGGCGCGCAGATATAGGCGGGCGCCGCCAGGATGGCGCCGTCGGCGCCGTTGTCCTTGGCGAAGCGGACGTTGGCGATGGTCGCCTCGGTGTTGTTGCCGGTGCAGCCGAAGAAGATCGGCATGCGCGGCGGTCTTCATCTTCGCGCGTCTCGACGATGATCTTGCTTCTTCTCCTCCGGGGAGAGCATCGAGGTCTCGCCGGTCGAGCCCATGATCAGCACTGCGCTGACGTGCCGTTGTCCTCGTGGAATTTGAGCAGGGTGCGGAAACGCGGCGAAATCCACCGAGCCGTCCTTGTTGAACGGGGTGATCAGGGCAACGAACGAGCCGGTCAGCAGCTTCGTTCGACATCGTCGTGTCTCCATTTTCAATTTCCGCAGTCTCAGCGGATTGTCAGTTGCGATTGGTCAGTTGCGATCGGTGGCGAGAGCCGCGGCGGGGACACACCTCCACCGGCGGCGGCAGGGCATCCCAGCGCTCGATCTCGATCAGTGCGCGTGAGCGCGCTCGGTGCCCTGGGCCAGCCGGCGACGTGCCGATATCCAGGGTGGAGCACGTTAGGGTTGCCGTGCCGCTCGGGCTCTCCGGCCGCCAGCGCCGGATCGAACCAGGCGCCGGTGGCCATGATCGCCACGCCGCGGCATCACGCCGGCGATCGACCACCGCGCCGGCGAGGCAGCGCCGCCGCGATCGTTGAACACGCGGACCACGTCGCCGGTCGTTGATGCCGCGCTGGGTCGGCGTCCTGCGGATTGCATGCGCGATCCGCTCGCGTCCGTGCAGCCTTGTGGCCGCGCGAGACCGATGCCGGATCCAGTCTGGCTGTGCAGCCGGCCAGCCGGCTGATGCGTGACCAGATGCAGCGGCCAGCGCTCGGCCGTGCTGCTGCCGAGCCATTCCGCCGGCGGCAGCCACGCCGGATGCGGCGGACAGTCCGCGTAGTCGAAGCCGGCGACCGCGTCTGCGACGCGATCTCGATCTTTCCGGACGGCGTCTTCAGCGGATGACGCTGCGGATCGCGGCGGAAATCGTCGAACAGCACGAAATCGCTCGTCGGGCGGCGGCAGCTCGACGAAGCCGTCGGCCCAGAAGCTGTCTGGAAGTCCGGCAGCGTCGACGTTCTTTTGGCGGCGCTCGGCCGCACCTGTTCGTAGATCCAGCGGCACCAGGCCATCTCGTCGCGGCCCTCGGTGAAGGCATCCTCGTAGCCGAGCGCGGCCAGCGAGGTCGCGGAAAATCTCGAAATCATGTTTCGCGCCTCGCCGAGCGGATCGATGGCGCGGTGCATCGCCGAGCACGTAAGGGTCGCGTGAGGAGCCGCCGACGTCGTTGCGCTCGAGCGAGGTCGTCGCCGGCAGCACGATATCGGCATGACGCGCGGTCGGCGTCCACCAGCTGTCGTGCACGATGATGGTGTCCGGCTTCTGCCAGGCCGCGCGCAGGCGGTTGAGATCCTGGTGGTGATGGAACGGATTGCCGCCGGCCCAATAGACCAGACTGGATGTCGGGATAGATCTCGCGACGGCCGTTGAACTCGTAAGCGCCACTGGGCGCGAGCAGCATGTCGGCGATGCGCGCGACCGGAATCGTCGCTGCGGGCCGGATTCGAGCGGCAGTCGAGCACCTCGGGCGCCGGCAAGTCCGCGCGCGGCACGCCGACGCCGCTGAGCGAGCCGTGGCCGAAGGCGAAGCCGCCGCCCGGCAGGCCGATGCCGCCGAGCATCGCGGCCGAGCGCGATCGCGGCCCAGTAAGGCTGTTCGCCATGATGCGCGCGCTGCAACGACCATGCGCAGGTGATCAGGCTGCGGGTGTCGGCCGCGCGCGCGCGCGCAGCGTGCGGATGCCGTCCGGCATCGACGCCGCGTGATTGCCGAGGCCCAGTCCGCATCCTTGGGCGTTGCATCATCGCTCGCCCAGCAGATAGCGCCGCAACGTCTCGAAGCCGGTGCAATAGCGATCCAGAAATGCGACGTCGTGCCGCTGTTCGACCAGCAGCGTATGGGCGAGCGCCAGCATCAGCGCGGTGTCGGTGTTCGGACGGATCGCGAGCCACTGCGGCATTGAGAAACTCGGGTGCATCCGAGCGACTGCGGGCTGATCGACCACGAATTCGATGCCGGCAGCCTTGGCCCGGCCGAGCCATGATTCCAGCGCGTGCGACGCCGGTGCCGCCGGACGTCACCTGGCTGTTCTCGAGGCGCAATCCGCCGAATGCGATCACCAGCCGGGTGTGCTTGACGACCGACGTTCCAGTCGGTCACGCCGCCGATCACCGGCTGGTAGGTGCCGATCACATGGGGCAGCAGAAACTGCGCCGCGCCCCAAGCTGTAGTTTCCGATCTGATCGACGCAGCCGCCGCCGAGAAACAGGAAGCGACGTACCAATGCTGCGCGCGTGATGCAGTCGTCCCGCCGACGACCAGCCGTAGGAGCCGCCGAAAATCGCGGTGTCGCCGTAGGTGCCGCGCACGCGCGTCGAGTTCGCCGGCGACCAGATCGAGCGCCTCGTCCCAGCTACACTTCCGGAAAGCGATCGGCGCCGCTGCGCGGCTCGCCCTTCGCGCCAGCCCTCGCGGATCGCCGGCCGGCGCAATCCGCAGCGGCGAATGCACCATCTCCGGCATGGCGGTCGAGCATGGTCGACGGCGCGGGTCGCGCGCGAACGGCTCGCATCCGATCACCCGGCCGTTCTCCACCAGCGCGTTGAACGCGCCCCAATGGGCAAGTGAAGAGGGTTCGGGCAATGGTCATCGAACACAGGGTTCCGAGGTACCGCGGCCATCCGCGAGGCCGCAGGCCGATGGGGATGGCGCGGACACCTCTTAGCGTGAAAAGCGTCCGATGGAGAAGTGGGGCGGATGCAGGCGCCATGGCCGGGTTATGCGGCGTTGCGCCGGGGCGCGTCGTTCTGCTCCAGTGCAAAGTCGACTGGCAGGATCGGCGTGCGGCAGCGTGGAATCGAATGTCGGCAGGTCGACATGCGTCGGGCCGATCAGGAGACCGATCTCGGTACAGCCGAGGATCACGCCGTCGGCACCGGCCGCCCTCGCTTTGGCGATCACGTCGAGATAGCGCTGCCGCGACTGTTCCAGCACGATCCCGCGGCAGAGTTCGCCGAAGATGATGTCGTGAACGGTCGTGCGGTCCTCGGCATCCGGCACCATGGCGGCGATGCCGTGCTTGTCCCGCAGTTGCGAACAGATAAAAGTCCTGCTCCATGGTGTAGCGGGTCGCGAGCAGCAACGGCCGCTTCACGCCCGCCGCCTTGACCGCCTGCCCGGTGACATCGGTGATGTGCAACAGCGGCACCGTCACGGCGCTTTGCACGGTGTCGGCCAGCTTGTGCATGGTGTTGGTGCAGATGACGATGCAGGCCGCGCCGGCCGCTTCGAGATCGCGCGCGAAGCCCGCGAGCACCGCGCCGGCCTTGTCCCAGGCATCCGCCTGCTGCAGCGCCACGATCTTGTTGAAGTCGACCGAGCGCATCAGCACTTCGGCGGAATGCAGGCCGCCGAGGCGATCGCGTGTCAGCTCGTTGATCCGCCGGTAGTACACCGCCGTGCTCTCCCAGCTCATGCCGCCCAATAGCCCGATCGTTCGCATTGCCGTCCGCCTCTGCTGGTTCGAATCCGTGCCGCAACGATAGCAAGCAGGGGATGCAACGTTGGTATCGAATTTTTCGAATCAGGTCAGAATGAGCAACACTATTGCTAAGATTTGCAAATATGAGATATTTGCTCTCAATATTTCGTTTGAATAAGAAATAGACACTCAGCCTAAATGAAAGGCGACGCGATGGATGCGATCGACCGCCGAATCCTGGATATCCTGCAAACCGACGCTCTCGTTCCCGTAGCCACGATTGCCGAAAGGTGGGGTTGAGCCCCGCCCCTGCTGGCGCCGGATCCGGCGGCTCGATGAGGACGGCGTCATTGTCCGGCGCGTGGCGCTGTTGAACCGACGCTCGGTCAATGTGCCGATGACGGTGTTCGTGTCGGTCAGGCGCCGCGCCACGAGGCCGCATGGCTGCAGGCATTCCGCCGGGTGATCGTCGATATCCCCGAGATTGTCGAAGCCTGGCGGCTCACCGGTGAAACCGACTATCTCCTGCGCATCGTCGTGCCCGATATCGAAACCTACGATGCGGTTTATCAGCGGATGATCAAGCGGCTGGAATTCTCCGACGTCAACTCGTCCATCGCGATGGAGGAGCTCAAGTTCACCACCGCCGTTCCGACCAGCTACATCAAGGTGAAATCATAAGCTCGGATCTTGGCGCTTGCCGCCGCGGCAATGGCGCTGACACGAATGGGCGCCACGACAAACATCAAAGCCAAATAATCAGGCAGTGCGAGACGCCGGGATCGATCCCCCTGCCCGCGCCGCCCGCCGCAGCGATTGCGGCGGCTGGCCGAAGGCGCGGATGAAGGCGCGGCGCATCCGCTCCGGATCGCGAAAGCCGGTGGTTTCGGCGACGCGCTCGATCGCCTCGCTGGAAGACTGCACGCGCTGCCGCGCCACCTCGATGCGCAGCCGCTCCACCGCCTTTGACGGCGTGGTGCCGGTTTCCGCCATGAAGGCGCGGGTGAAATGCCGCGAACTCATGCCGGCCTGCTCGGCGAGATCCTCGACCGTGAGCGGCGCATCGAGATGCTCGCGGGCCCAGGCCAATAGCGGTCCGAACCGGCCGTTCGGCGCCTTCAGTTCCAGAAGCGAGGAGAATTGCGACTGGCCGCCGCTGCGGCGGTGATAGAGCACCAGTTGCTTCGCGGTCTTCTGCGCGATCTCGTCGCCGTAATCTTCCGCGATCATCGCCAGCGACAGGTCGATGCCGGCCGATATGCCGGCGGACGTCCAGATGTCGCCATCGCGGACGAAGATGCGGTCCGGCTCGAGCTTCACCTGCGGATAGGCTTTGAGAAATGCCGCGTGCGCTGCCAATGCGTGGTGGCGCGGCGGCCATCGAGCAGGCCGGCCTCGGCGAGGATATAGGCGCCGGAGCAGACGCTGGCGATGCGGACGCCACGTTTGGCAATCGCGCGCACGAAGCCGAGCGTCTTCTCGCAGGTCGCCGCCTGCCGAACGCCCTCGCCCCCGCCACGATCAGGGTGGTGATCGCGCCCGACGGCTTTAGCCCGCGTGCGAGCATCTCGACGCCCGAGGATGAGCGCACCGGTCCCGGCGTCACCGCCACAACCCTGATCGAGGGGGCGTTTTCGGCGAAGCGCGCGCCGATCTCGAACACCGAAATCGGGCCGGCGGCGTCGAGCAACTGGAAATCCGGAAACACGAGAACGCCGATCATCATGCAGCTCGCTTTTTGGCTGATGTCCTGAAATGAGGAAATATGCCATTTCTGACATGAAGCGACCATGTCAGGATGCGCTTCCGTCAACGCCAAAATTTTCCGGAGGTCACGATGTCCGCGCCGTCTCCCACGCCCACGCCGCTGCAGATCGGTCTCGTGCTGTTCCCCAAGGTCACCCAGCTCGACTTCACCGGTCCGCTGCAGGTGTTCTCCAGCCTGCCCGGCGCCAAGGTGCATTTGATCTGGAAACGGATCGAGCCGGTCACGAGCGATTCCGTGCTGGTGCTGACGCCGACCACGACCTTTGCGGACTGCCCGCAGCTCGACGTCATCTGCGTGCCCGGCGGGTTCGGCACCGACGACATGATCAACGACGAGGAGATGCTGGCCTTCCTGCGCAAGCAGGCGCGTTGGCGCAAAATACATCACCTCGGTCTGCACGGGTTCACTGGTGCTCGGCGCCGCCGGCCTGCTGAAGGGTTATCGCGCGGCGACGCACTGGACGGCGATGGATTTTCTGACGCGCGTTCGGCGCGATCCCGACCAAGACGCGCGTCTGCGTCGACCGCAACCGCGTCACCGGCGGCGGCGTCACCGCAGGCATCGATTTCGCGCTGACGCTGGTCTCGCTGCTGCACGACCGAAAGACCGCGGAGGCCATCCAGCTCCGCCTCGAATACAATCCCGCGCCGCCGTTCAATTCCGGCTCGCCGGACACCGCGCCGCCGGAAGTCCTGCGCCTTCATGAAAGACAGAATTGCACCGGCGCAAATCCGCCGCGGCGAGATGATCGACCGCGCGGCCGCGCGGCTGACGTAAGCGCCGCGCGGTACCGCGTCCGGGACACGCAGTTGTCGCCGCACAAAGAAGAAAAAGGCCGCCTGGTTTCCCAGACGGCCTTTCCCAGTCCTACGGCAGCCACACATTAGCGGGCGATTTCAGAACCTCTGCACCAGGGGCCTATCTCCCGGCCGTGTCCTACTCGGTGACCGCTGCAAATCGGGGCAGTCGCGAACTGGATCCCGACACCGACGCGATGGTTTCCCATCTCCGTAAGATGTCCCTATTGAGCCGCAGCCTCGCGGAGCGCACAAGGCGGCGGCGACGGTTGTACCCGCTGATCCCGCTATCCACAGGCGACGCAGTGCAAAACCGAAAACGCATCGGCAGCGCAGCATCAGGCTTCAGCTGGGCACGCGCTGGCTGATCTCCGCCAGCTTCGCAAAGATAATGCCGTGTACAATCAGATAGATCGGCACCAGCACGGTCGGGATCAGCGACCATGGCAGCACCTGCACCGCCTCCGGAGCCTTCCCCGGCGTGAATAATCTGCAGCGGCGAGCCATTTGCGGAGATAATTCCGAATGCAAGCGCGGCCACGAGATCGAGCATGCCGAATGCATTCCAGGCCCAGACCAGCGGCCTGCCTTGCCCGCGCAGCGCGAGCCGAGGCCACGGGCAAGGCCAGCGCGCCGGTTATGACATCGCCCCAGCCCGCCGAGGTCTGGGAACGGTCCGGCAAGCCGGCCTTCGGCCGCGAGGAGAAGAAAAATCCTCCCGCCAGGCGCCAGACGTTCAGGCCGATCAGGAACGGCATCGGCATTCCGAGCAGCGAAGCACGCACCGACGGCGAGATCGACGCCGCAACGGCCGTCGGCGACCAGCGGAAGCGCAATCATCGTACCGATCGTCGGCGGCCCCACCGGATTTGTTCCGAGGAACAGGTTCGCGCTGGCGAGCGCGGCAGCCAGACCGGTCCACAGGCCGGCGCCGACGGAAAGCGCGAGACGCTGTGATGTGCCGATCGGCATCGCGCCGGTGAGCGCATTGATGCTGACGATGATCGCGGCGACGAGAACGATGGTTCCGATGAAGTCGAGCATGACACTTCTCCCTTATGTGTACTTACACCTATTGAGATGAACGAAACGCCGGACGAAGCCCCGTCCGTCTCACTCCAAATTCCGGGATCCCAAAAGCTTCAGCGCGGCCTGCCCGTCAGCGCCGAGCAGCTTGCCGATATGCGGCCTGCGCCTTCGACCAATAGGGAAAGCTGCGGCGCACTGCACTCCGTCCCTGCCCGGTAATGCCGATCATGCGGGCGCGCGGATCGTCGCCCGCCTTGATCGATATCCACTTTTGCGTCCTCGAGCGGCGCGAGGTTGCGGGTCAGCGTGGTGCGCTCCATGCCGAGAATGCCGGCCAGCTTGCCGATCGGCAGTTCACCCGCAGCATCAACTGCGACAGGATGGTGAACTGGGTGACCCGAATTCCCGCTTCCTGCATGTACGGATCATAGAGCCGCGTGATCTTTCGGGCGGCCTGCCGCGACGCCAGGCAGAAACAGCCGGCGGCGGCCATGTAGTCAGTGGAATCCGTCTCGTTCAGTTGCTTCATGGAGATAAGTGTATATACACATATCGAGAGCCGGCAAGAGGGTCCCGAAGGCTCATCAGCTAAAATAAACGTGAAGTCAGCTTCCCGGCGTCCAGGCCTGGTAGTCGCCGGTCGCCTGGGGGCGGCGGCCGCTGGCAAGCGTCGAGCCGGAGGGACGGTAGGCCGCAGGCGTGCCGGTCATGTTTGGGAACATGCGGCTTCTCCCACTCGCGCGGCGTGTAGCTCTCTTCGGTCGGGGCGACATCGACGGTGTGATGCAGCCAGCCATGCCATGACGGCGGCACCCGGCTCGCCTCGGCATAGCCGTTATAGATCACCCAGCGCCGCTCGAAGCCGAGCGTCGGATCGATCTTGCGGCCCTTGGTGCGATAGTAGCGGTTGCCCTGCTCGTCCTGGCCGACCAGCTCGCCAGATCGCCACGTCCACAATTGCGTGCCGAACGTCTGGCCGCTCCACCAGGTGAAAAATTTCAGCAGAAACAGCTTCATGAGGGCTCGGCCGGTTCGAGATGTCGTGCCGCTCTGATGCCACCGGCGCGGCGGATTGTCCAGACAAAGGCTGATATTGCAGCCTTGTATTGCAGCCTTGTACTCGCCTTGGCACACCGGTGCTTTGCATGGCCCGATCGCGCTTCGCGCATGGTCGCGGAATCGGCGCAATCCGTTCATTCCGCATACAGTTCCGGTCTGACAGGCTTCGGCTTGCGCGCAATCAATACGCGGGCTCGGGAACGTCCGCCCGCTGAACGGGTTAGGACCTATATCCCGCAAATGGAGCCAACAATGATCAATCTGAAAGTTTTGAGTACTGCGGCAGCGATGGCGCTGCTTGTGCCGATGGTCGCGCCGAGCATAGCGCCGCTCAGGCGCAGGAGGGCCGAGGCGGTGGTGGTGGCGGCGGTGCCAGGGCCGGCGGTGGCGGCGGCGCAGCTATCGGCGGTGGCGGTGGTGGCTTTAGGGCTGGCGGTGGTTCCGTTGCACCGGGCGGTGGTGGCGGCTTTAGAGGTGGCGGCATGGCCGTTGCACCCGGCGGCGGTGGCGCGCTTTAGAGGCGGCGGCATGGCCGTTGCACCGACGGCGAGTCGCGGCTTCAGGTCTGGCGCCGTTGCCGGCACAGGCGTGGGTGAAGGCGGCGGCGGTCGCGGCGGCATTATCATGGCGGCGGCGGCGGCTATTACGGCGGCGGCTATCGCCATCACCACCGTGGCGGCGGCTTCTGGCCGGGCGTCGCGGTCGGCGCGGGCATCGGCATCGGGTCGAGCTACGGCTATTACGGCAGTCCCTCCTACTACGACGACTCGTACGGATATTACGACGAGGGCGCGGTCGCAGCGGCGTCCCCGGCCGACGATGATGCCGTGGCGTACTGCACGCAGAGGTACCGATCCTACGATCCGGCGTCGGGAACCTATCTCGGCAATGACGGGCTACGGCATCCCTGCCCGGCGCAGTAGCACGATAGTCGTGAGTTCGAAGGGCGGCGCATTTCGCTGCGCCGCCCTTTTTCGTTGCAAAATTACGCGCGCAGCGCCACCGCCACGCCGCCGAGCGTGAACACCAGCGCGCCGAGTCTCGCGCAGCCCGAGCGGCTCATGCAGCACCGCCGCTGCCGCCAGCACCGCGACGACCGGAACCAGCAAGGTTCCAATCGAGGCCGTCGCCGCCGGCAGCCGCTCCAGCGCGGCAAACCAGCACACGGTGCACAGGCAGAACTGGATCAGCGTCATATAGAGCAGCGACAGCCCAGCCGACAGATGACAACGCGGCCAGTTGCGGCTGCTCGACCGCAAGCCCAACGATCGCGATCGGCAGGCAGCCGAGCCCGATCTGCCAGGCGGCCAGCGACAGCGGCGGCATCGCCAGCGGGAAATGCTTGGTCAGCACGGTGCCGAGGCCGACGCACACCGCGCCAGCCAGCGCGCACGCGATGCCCGGCAATTTTCTCGACACTGGCGTCGATGCCGTTGCCACCGATCAGCACGGCGATGCCGGCAAGCGCGACCGTCAGCGCGACGGCGCGCAGCGGCGACAGCCGTTCACCCAGGATCGGCCATGCCAGAAACGCCACCCAGACCGGGATCGATATGCCGAGCACCGCGGCCTCGCTGGCGTTGAGCCACAGCAGCGCCAGCCCCATGAACGCGACCCAGCCGCCGATCGTCAGCATCGAGACCAGCAGCAACCGCAGCCACATCGGCCGCGGCACGCTCAATTTCTGCCGCCGCGCGGCGCAAACAGCGCCAACGCACGCGGCACCGACGATGCCGCACAGGCCGCGCGAGGACAATGGCGGCCATTCCGTCAGCAAATGTTTCATGATCGGGAAGTTGAGGCCCCACCCGACCGACGTAATGGCGAGCAGGACGAGCCCGAGCGGCGACAGCCGCCCCGCGCGATTGATCGGGGGCATGACAGGCTTAGATCCGGAACCGGAAGTACATTTGTTCTCGTTCTGACACAGCGAAACGGAATTGCCCTCAACAACTTTTATGTGCACTCTATCATACAGACGACCTGTCGGCGTTTCGACTTAATCGTCACATGGGATGTGCTGAGTCGCCTGGCCGCCGCCCGAGGAAGAAGGAATCATCGTGCCGCGCGTTCTCGTGGTCGATGACGACCCGATGGTATGTGTTGCCATCGAGGTTTGTCTGACGCGCAAGGGTTTCGAGGTCACCGTTGCCGACGGTGGTGAAGCGGGAATGCGCGCACTCGAAGCCTGCCGATTTCGACGTCATGCTGATCGACGTGTTCATGCCGCATATGCGCGGCTTCAGATCGATCCGGATGTTCCACGAGCGCAGGCCGGACGTGCCGATTATCGCGATGTCGGGCTACGCCTTCGCCAACGCCGAACGCGCGCCGGATTTCCTGCGGATGACCATCGAGCTCGGCGCGGCATGCTGCCTGCGCAAACCCTTCACGCCGGACGCGCTGTTGACCTCGGTCAATCAGTGCATCACCACACCGAAAGCTTCCGCGCGCCACTCGAAATAGTGAAGTAAGCAACTGGCAATGCCCTCGCAGCGTATCATCCTTGGAATTGGCCTCGCTATCCTCCTCATTATCGGCGCTGCCTCGATCGGTTTGGACCTCAAGTCGCGGTCCGATAACGCCTCCGTCGACCGTGCGCTTGGAATCCTCAGCGAAAATCTCCGGACATGCGCCCGCAGCTGCGCCGGGCGGAAAGCGCGGCGCGCGCCTTCGCACTCACCGGCGATCAGCAATTCGCCAGGGAATACCGCGAGGCCAGCGACGCGATCCTGCCGGCGCTCGCGGCACTGATCGAAGCCGTCAAGGCCAATCCCACCGAAAAGCAGCTGATCGAAGAGACCAAGGCGCTGGTGGAGCGCCAGGTTGCAATCAATGGCGAGCTGATCAGGCTCCGGACCGCGGGAGATGCCGCCGCCGTCGCGGCACTCGTCGGCCAGGAGGACCGCGCGGCGACGGCCGCGATCGCCGGAAACCTCGAAAAGGCGGTGGCGGAAGAGCGCAGGCTGCTCTTCGCGCAGACGCGCCAGATCCGAAACCAACGGGACGTTCCTGCTGGCGATCGATCTCGCCGGCGTCGCGCTGATCCTGATCCTCGCCACCGTGCTGACGCTGTCGACCCGCCGCTCGCGCCGGAACTGCAGGATCTGCTCAGCGCCACCCAGGCCACCAACGAGGCGCTGGAGGCCGCGGTCGCCGAGCGCACCGAGCATCTGGTCGCCGCCCATGACGAACTCAGGCTTTCGGCCGCCGTGCTGCGCAGCACCTTTCACAGCATGGCGGAGGCGGTGCTCGTCATCGACACCAAGGGAGAGTTTTGCTCTCCAACCCGGCCGCCGAGAAGATGCTGCGCTACCGGCCGGGCATGACGGTCGAGCTGCTGCGGTCGCTCAGCACGGTCTTTCATGCCGACGGCGTCACGCCGCTGCTGGTCCACGACATGCCCGCCTCGCGCGCGCTGCGCGGCGAAGCGTTCGACGCCATCGAAATCGTGGTGCGCCCCGTCAGCGGCAATCCGCCGCGTTCATCTCATGATCAGCGGCCGGCCGCTGCGCGATGGCGCGGGCGCCATCAGCGGCGCGGCGCTGGTCTATCACGACGCCACCGCCTCGCGCGAAACCGAGCACAAGCTGCTGCAATCGCAAAAGCTCGACGCCATCGGCAAGCTCACCGGCGGCGTCGCGCACGACTTCAACAACATGCTGACGGTGATCACCGGCACCACCGAAACGCTGGTCGCGCGCCTCGCGCATGAGCCGGCGCTGCAGAAGACCGCCGAACTGATCGACCAGGCGGCGGAACGCTGCAGCGAGCTGATCCAGCATCTGCTCGCCTTCGCCCGCCGCCAGCCGCTGCAGCCGCGCAATGTCGACGTCAACGCCACCGTGCTCGACATCGCAAAACTGCTTCGTCCGACGCTCGGCGAGCAGATCGAGGTCAACTCGATCCTCGAGCGGGAAGTGGCGACCGCCCATATCGACGCCTCGCAGCTCGCCAACTCCCTGCTCAACATGGCGATCAACGCCCGCGACGCGATGCCGAACGGCGGCAAGCTGCTGCTGGAGACGCGCAACGTCGTGCTCGACGAAGCCTATGCGCAAGGAAATCCCGGCGTGAAGCCCGGCCCCTATGTGATGCTCGCGGTCAGCGACACCGGCGCCGGCATGTCGCAGGACGTGCTGGACAAGGTGTTCGAGCCGTTCTTCACCACCAAGGAGGTCGGCAAGGGCTCAGGCCTCGGCCTGAGCATGGTCTACGGCTTCGTCAAGCAGTCCGGCGGACACATCCGGATCTACAGCGAGGTCGGCCACGGCACCACGATCAAGCTCTATCTGCCGCCGGCCCGCGGCCAGGTCGAGGCGGCGCCAGCCGCGGCGGCGCCGCTGCCGCGTGGCAACGAAACCATCCTGGTGGTGGAAGACGACGCGCTGGTGCGCAATTTCGTCACCGCGCAATTGCAGAGCCTCGGCTACCGCACGGTCGGCGCCGCCAACGGACCGGCGGCGCTGAACCTGATCGATGGCGGCCAGGCGTTCGATCTCCTGTTCACCGACGTGATCATGCCCGGCAGCATGTCCGGCCGCGAACTGGCGGAAAAGGTGTCGAAGCTCCGGCCCGGCATCAAGGTGCTCTACACATCAGGCTATACCGACAACGCCATCGTGCACCAGGGCCGCCTCGACCCCGGCGTGCTGCTGCTGACCAAGCCGTATCGGAAGTCCCAACTGGCCAACATGATCCGCCGCGCGCTGACGGGGTAAAGCCGGCACAAGGCGCAAGCTTCTCCGCGCTAGCAGCGTCGTTTTGAGTGCCGAGTTAGTGTATGGAGAAGGAAAACCTTGGATATAAGGATTCTCGGAAGAGCCAATGACCGTGCCCAATTTGAACTACAAGCGCTGCTACGTGGATTGGGGTGGACGATGCGCCTACTGCAACATTGGACTCCCAAGAATTAAATGGGACGGCAAAGTCAGAGCCGGCATCGACCATTTCATCCCGCTTTCAAAGGGAGGGCAGAATATCCGGGGCAATCGCGTGCTCTCCTGTTACCCCTGCAATCTCGCCAAGGACGACACCGACCCGCGCGAGACAAATCAATGGCCCCATATTGAACGCCGGCTTGCCGAGATCGCCGCCACCCCGCTCATCAGTCACCGGCGGCTCAAAGAAATCCTGCCCGAATTGGTGAAGCAGGTTTACGTCTAAGGCTTGATCCGCCGGGAAGCTATCGGGGTGCGCGGGTGAAATGCGTGCAGGCTTCTCCAAGTTACGATCGCAAGCTCCTCACTACGAGCCGGATCCGCCCGCCACGATCTTCTCGTTCAGTTTCTGATCGACGGTCTGCACCGTGCGGTCGATCTCGGCACTGGGCGCGCCGAGCTGATCCGAAACCAGCTTCACCAGCAGGTCGACCGCGCTCGATGAAGGGCGCGCCAGCAGCGACCGCTCGCGCTGCCGATGACGGCTTGAGAAGGCTTTCCGCCGCCTTGGCGTATTTCTCGAACGGCACCTGATCCTGCGGGTCGGCGCCCAGACGCCGGGCGATGCCGTCGACATGGTCATAGATCGACTGCGAGAGTTTCAGGTCGCCGTGCACGGCGTCGCGGATCGACTGCGGCTCGTGCGGCGTGATGCAGCGGTAATTCCCGGTCAGCAGCATCGACCATTTGGCCAAGGGGTACGAACAGCGAAGTCGAACACCTTGAGCTTCACCGGAACGTCATGGCCATCCAGCGTCACCGCGTCGATATCGGCTTCCAGCTCCCGAAGCAGCTTGTTGTGCTGCTCGTCTGCAAATGCCGCGGCCTTGAAGTTTGTCGGCAGGCCGACATGAAGGACATTCGCCGCCTCTTCCGGCGGGCGGAAGGCCTGCGGATCGGGCGAGCACAGCGACACCAGTCCCGGCTTGAACCGCTCCCATACCGACGCATTGGTATAGGCCTCCTCCAGGTCCATGTCCGCCAGTGCCGGGATCCGTTTGAGATAGGGCAAGGGCGGCATGTTCATGATCGAAAGACAAGGCAGTTTCGCCTCGGCGATCTTGATCATCAGAACCCGGATCGTGTGGTTGGTGTATTGCGGCTCCTGCATCGCAAGGCCGACCAGATCGTAACGGGAAAGGTCGACCTCGGCGGGCGTGGTCGCGTCCAGTTTGCCGGGCAGATCGCGCGAGAAGATCGCGCGGTGCACCGCCTCGTCGCGCAGCTTGATGCGAACTTCGGTGCCGTCGCGATTGATGAGTTCTGCCGTCTTCTTCCGGCAAACCAGGGTCACGTTGTGACCCGCCATCAAAAGCTTCGTCGCCAGCAAGTGAGCCATACGAGGCCCCAAGGATCAGAATGTTGCGCGCCATACTCTCTCTTTCACGGATGATGTCGGGAATTTTCTCGACGCCCCAGCCCCGGCGGGCCGAAAATTTCGTCCGTGGCATACAACGAATTAATAGGCGTTACAATCACATAGCATCCGCCATTTCGCCTCTGCGGGGCGCTGAGACGGGACTGAAAGAGGAGATTGCCTCAGGACCGCGTCGCCAGCACCACGCCGGCCAGCGTGAAGACCAGCGCCACGATCTGCGTCAGCCCGAGCGGCTCGCCGAGCGCGATCGCCGACGCCACCACGCCGATGACAGGCACCGCCATGGTGCCGATCGCCGCCACCGAGGCCGGCAGGCGGGCGAGCGCCGCAAACCAGCTGACATAGGCGATGCAGAACTGGATCACGGTCGAATAGACCAGCAGCCACCAGCCGAGCTGCTGTCACCTTCTCGATATGCGTGGTCTCGAAGGCGAGACCGATGATGACGATCGGAAAACATCCGAGCCCGATCTGCCAGGCCGCGGCCGGGATCGGCGGCAGCGGCACCGGCAGCCTCTTCGCCAGCACCGTGCCGAGCGCAAAGCCGAGCGCGCCGCACAGCGCCATCACGATGCCCGGCAGCTTTTCGGTCGTGGCGGTAGATGCCGTTGCCGCCCATGATCGCCGCGAGCCCCGCGAACGCCATCACCAGCGCCACCGTGCGCAAGCATCGTCGGCCGCTCGCCGAGCACCGGCCAGGCCAGCAGCGAGGCCCATACCGGCATGGTGTAGGCGATCAGCGCCGCCTCGCTCGCCGGCAGCCACAGCAGCGCCAGCCCCATCAGCACCATCCAGCCGGTGACGTTCGAGCAGCGCCGCCAGCATCAGCCGCGGCCACAGATGCCGCTCGACCTTCAGGCTCTGCGAGCGCGCCAGCGCCAGCACGGCCAGCAGCAGCGCGCCGATCATGCCGGTGGTGCCGCGCAAGGTCAGCGGCGGCAGCTCGCTCAGGAGGTACTTTGTGACGGGCCAATTAAAACCCCAGCCCACCGAGGTGATGGCGAGGAACATCAGACCTGCGGGCGCGATCCGCGCCGGCGCGGTGGGTTTTGATTCTGTCATGGAGCCCGGCAAAGGGGTGGAATCAGCCCTCACCTTGCCGCTTATCCGGGCATCCGACCACGGGTGCGCGGACATGCCAGCCCTCCCTGCTCCGTAGCCTTACGGTGAAGTCTCGGCAGTGCAATCCCGAGGGCTGAAAAATACCTGCCCTGTGAACAGCGGGCGAAGGCTTGCTCCACAGGGTGGGGACAATTTTTTCCCTTGGGAATCCCTGAGGACTCACTGATACTTGGGGCCATCACAGGCGCGGGATCACCCCTGTTATCCCTCACTTTCCACCATATTTAGTATTTGATTCAGGAACTCGTACTAGTCCTTGACGGGCCCAACGGGTTTGGCCTAGCTTTCTTCCTGTTCGGCGCGAGTGAGTTTTGGGTCCCGCCGGTCGCTCCCAAATGGGTTCCGAAACGAGCACTCCGTCAGCCGGTTGAGGCACGGGTGGAGGGCTTGTCTGACCCTGAAATTCCTCGGAATTCCGGGGTTCGAGGCGGTAAAAACGGGCCGAAACCGGCCCAGGTGACGAGTTGCAGCGTTAGTGAGAGGTCCGGTCCACGCCAATGCGTGGGAACGGGCCTTGGGGTGGCGAAGCAGAAACAGGGCCGGGTCCACCGGTCGAGCTGGCGAAGTCGTTGGGGCCACGGTTGTCACGCGAACATGTGGTGCGGCAGGTTCGCTCAAGGGATAACATCCGGGCACCGCGGGAATGCAGTCCGGTCAAGAAGAGACGGGGCACGACCTATGCGAGATCGAACGGCGCAACACCACTTCCGGCCAGTCACCCTATGCGGGGATTGATTTCAGATTGACGACATCGGAGATCCGCAATCCCGATGGTTCGATCGTGTTCCGGCTCGAAAATGTCGAAGTGCCGCAGTTCTGGTCGCAGGTCGCCTCCGACGTGCTGGCGCAGAAGTATTTCCGCAAGGCCGGCGTCGCCGCGCGCCTGAAGAAGGTCGAGGAAGAGACCGTGCCGTCCTGGCTGTGGCGCTCGGTGCCCGACACCGAGGCGCTGGCCCTCGCTCCCGGAATCCGAGCGCTTCGTCAGCGAGCTCTCGGCAAAGCAGGTGTTCGACCGCCTCGCCGGCTGCTGGACCTATTGGGGCTGGAAGGGCAACTATTTCTCCACGGAAGAAGACGCGCAGGCGTTCTTCGACGAGCTGCGCTTCATGCTCGCCAAACAGATGGTCGCGCCGAACTCGCCGCAGTGGTTCAACACCGGACTGCATTGGGCCTACGGCGTCGATGGCCCCGGCCAGGGCCACTATTACGTCGACCCGTTCACCGGCAAGCTGACCAAGTCGAAGTCGGCCTACGAGCATCCGCAGCCGCACGCCTGCTTCATCCAGGGCGTGGGTGACGACCTCGTCAACGAGGGCGGCATCATGGACCTCTGGGTGCGCGAGGCGCGCCTGTTCAAATACGGCTCCGGCACCGGCTCCAACTTCTCGCGCCTGCGCGGCGAAGGCGAAAAGCTTTCCGGCGGCGGCCGCTCGTCCGGCCTGATGAGCTTCCTCAAGATCGGCGACCGCGCGGCGGGCGCGATCAAGAGCGGCGGCACCACGCGCCGCGCGGCCAAGATGGTCGTGGTCGACGCCGACCATCCTGATATCGAGACCTATATCGACTGGAAGGTGAAGGAGGAGCAGAAGGTTGCGGCGCTCGTCACCGGCTCCAAGATCAACCAGAAGCACCTGAAGGCCGTGCTGAAGGCCTGCGTGAACTGCGAAGGCTCGGGCGACGACTGCTTTCGATCCCGAAAAGAACCCGGCGCTGCGCCGCGAGATCAAGCTCGCGCGCCGTGCGCTGGTGTCCGACAACGTCATCAAGCGGGTGATCCAGTTCGCCAAGCAAGGCTACAAGGACATCGACTTCCCGACCTACGACACCGACTGGGATCTGGAAGCCTACCTCACGGTATCCGGCCAGAACTCCAACAACTCGGTCTCGCTGAAGGACGATTTCCTCCGCGCGGTCGAGACCGACGGCGACTGGAACCTGATCGGCCGCACCAACAAGAAGGTGACCAAGACGCTGCAAGGCCCGCGAGCTCTGGGAGAAAATCGGCCACGCCGCCTGGGCCTCGGCCGATCCCGGCCTGCACTTCAACACCACCATGAACGACTGGCACACCTGCAAGGCGTCGGGCGACATCCGCGCGTCGAATCCGTGCTCGGAATACATGTTCCTGGACGACACGGCGTGCAACCTCGCCTCCGCCAACCTGATCACGTTCTATTCGACGACCACAAAACGGCTTCGACGTCGAGATCCTACGAGCATCGTGTGCCGGCTCTGGACCATCGTGCTGGAAATCTCCGTGCATGATGGCGCAGTTCCCCTCAAAGGCGATCGCCGAACTCTCCTACGAGTTCCGCACGCTGGGCCTCGGCTTTGCCAACATCGGCGGCCTGCTGATGACCATGGGCCTGCCTTACGACAGCAAGGAAGCGCCGCTCGCTGTGCGGCGCGCTGACCGCCGTCATGACCGGCGTGGCGTATGCGCACCTCGGCCGAGATGGCCGAGAAGCTCGGCCCCTTCCCCGGCTACAAGAAGAACACCGCAGCACATGCTGCGCGTGATCCGCAACCATCGCCGCGCGGCGCATGGCGAAAGCCGCGGCTACGAGGCGCTGGCGGTCAGCCCGTGCCGCTCGATCACGCCTCCTGCCCGCAAGCCGACGTCGATCACGCACGCCAAGGCCGCCTGGGACAAGGCGCTGGAGCTTCGGCGAACTCAACGGCTACCGCAACGCGCAGACCACCGTGGTGGCGCCGACCGGCACCATCGGCCTCGTGATGGATTGCGACACCACCGGCATCGAGCCTGATTTCGCGCTGGTGAAGTTCAAGAAGCTCGCCGGCGGCGGCTACTGGAAGATCATCAACCAGGCCGTGCCCGTGGCGCTGCGGACGCTCGGCTACCGCGAAGCCGACATCGCGGAGATCGAGGCCTACGCCGTCGGCCACGGCTCGCTCTCCAATGCGCCCGGCATCAACGTCTCCACCCTGAAGGCCAAGGGCTTCACCGACGAGGCGCTGGCCAAGGTCGAAAAGGCGCTGCCGACCGCGTTCGACATCAAGTTCGCCTTCAACAAGTGGACCTTTGGCGAAGATTTCCTGCGCGACACGCTCAACATCGCGCCGGAAGCGATCGCAGCCCCGGCTTCGACCTGCTCGCGCGGTCTGGACTTCAGCAAGCGCGAGATCGAGGCCGCCAACGTCGCACATCTGCGGCGCGATGACGGTGGAAGGCGCGCCGCACCTGAAGGCCGAACATTATCCGGTGTTCGACTGCGCCAACCCCTGCGGCAAGATCGGCAAGCGTTACCTCTCGGTCGAGAGCCACATCCGCATGATGGCGGCGTCGCAGCCGTTCATCTCGGGCGCGATCTCAAAGACCATCAACATGCCGAACGACGCCACCGTCGAGGATTGCAAGGCGGCCTATCTGCTGTCCTGGAAGCTCGGCGCTGAAGGCCAACGCGCTCTACCGCGACGGCTCGAAGCTGAGCGCAGCCGCTCAACTCGCAGCTCATCAGCGACGATGACGACGAGGACGATGTCGATCGAGGCGTTCTACGAGCAAGCCGATGGCCGCGCGCGCCGCCCAGGTCTCGGAGAAGATCGTCGAGAAGACTCGTCGAGCGCATCATCGTGATGCGCGAGCGCGAGAAGATGCCGGATCGCCGCAAGGGCTACACCCAGAAGGCGGTGGTCGGCGGCCACAAGGTCTATCTGCGCACCGGCGAATATGACGACGGCCGTGCTCGGCGAGATCTTCATCGACATGCACAAGGAAGGCGCCGCCCTCCGCTCCTTCATCAACAACTTTCGCCATCGCGGTCTCGCTCGGCCTGCAATACGGCGTGCCGCTGGAGGAATATGTCGACGCCTTCACCTTCACCCGCTTCGAGCCGGCGGGGCCCGGTGCAGGGCAACGACTCCATCAAATACGCGACCTCGATCCTCGACTACGTGTTCCGCGAACTCGCGGTCAGCTACATGCGCGCGCTTCGACCTCGCGCATGTCGATCCCAGCGAGTCGCGGCTTCGACGCGCTCGGCAAGGGCGTGGAGGAAGGCAAGCCTGCGCCCGCGACCAACTACGTGTCGAAGGGGCCTGACCCGTTCGCGCACCGATCGTTTGTCGGTCGTAGCGGGAGCGACAGTCTATCCCCGGCGGCAACATCACTGCGCTCGCTCCGTTGGAGGCCCGCGCGCCGAGGTTGCCGGCACCACGGCTCTCAAGGCCGAGCACGGAAGCGAAGCTTTCACCGGCCGAACAGCTCGAGCACCGCGTCGATATGCAAGATGTCCGAGCGCATGCAAAGGCGTCGGCCTTCCGACGAACGCGCCGAAGCCCGCGCCAAGGGCTACGAAGGCGAAGCCTGTGGCGAGTGCGGTAACTTCACACTGGTGCGCAACGGCACCTGCATGAAGTGCGATACGTGCGGGTCCACGACGGGGTGTTCGTGAGCAAAAGCACCAAAGACATGGAACGCGCGCAAGCCGCGTTCCACAAAAGGAAATCCAGGCACGCGAAGGCGCACCGCCATGGCCGGAGTAGCAAGGCCGCCGGTAACGCCGAGCGCGCCAAGACTTCGAGCGTCTGCGGGCATTACGGCTCGCCAAGGAAACAGCCGAGCGCGAAGCCGCGGCGAAGGCTCCATCGCCGGCCGCGAAGCCAAAGGGTGCAGCAAAAGAAACGGTGAACGCGCCGCCCCCATCCACTGATCAGGCGTCTTGCGTTCTTTGCGCTGAAATTTGTTTCGCCCCACAAGTACCCAACGGTTCTTCGTGGGTGCTTTACGCCACGGCATAAGCCTCGGCGTAGCTTTTTGCCTGGGGCTATCTCTGCGGTGAGATTCTCGGCTAGGTGCCCTTATTGCCTTTCAGACGAAACTGCACGTACCCATATTTGAAGCTGCGGGTCGCGTCGCCGAGAGCTTCGATCTTGAACTCTCCCGCGGTCTGAAAAGCCTTCACGCTTCGTCCGTGAATGATCATCGTCTGCGGACCGTCCGGCGAGCGCCAGTAGATCTTGGCTTCGGCATTTGAGTCCAGAATCGTGAACATCACCGTGTGCCACTCGCCGTCGTCGACGATCGTCTTCGGCGGCGATCCGCCACGTTGTGTCCCCGTTCCAAGGGTCTCGAACGACTCGATCTGACCGAAATCGATGACCTGAGCGGTCGCTGTTTGCGCGTCAGAAAACAGGCCCGCGCACAAAAGCACCGACACCGCCGTAACGTGCATGAACGACCGAAGCTTCATGGCCCGTCGATCTCACCTGAGCCCGCTGCCCGGATAATTCTAAACCGTGAGATATTCGTTCCGATAGTGCGCTTGCCGCCGGCCCTTCCCTTGCCGCAATGCACAACTAAGCCGACGAGATGACCACGCAATTGGTATGGAAGTATGACCGCGGCGAGACTGTCGCCGACGCAGTCATCCATATTCTCGGCGTTACGATGGCCATCGCAGCGGCGGCGTTGCTTGTCGTTGTCGCCGCGCACGACGTACGATACGACGGAGGTCGCCGCCGTCGCCGTCTACACCGCCGGTTTCCTCGCAATGTTTAGCTTTTCCGCGGCATACAATCTGTGGCCGATCTCGCCGATCAAGTGGTGGCTGCGGCGCTGCGATCACTCGGCGATCTACCTGTTGATCGCAGCGACCTACACCGCCTTCATGCTGCCGATGCGCGGCGTTGCCCCCACCGCCTTGCTCACGTTCATTTGGATTGCGGCGCTCACCGGCATCGCGATCAAGCTCTTATGGCCGGGCCGTTTCGATCGCACCGCCGTCGGCGTTTATCTCGCGATGGGCTGGAGTTGCCTTTCGCAATGCGGCCGATCATTGCGGCGCTCGCGCCGGTCACGCTCGGACTTCTCGCTGCCGGTGGCGTGCTTTATTCGATGGGCGTCATTTTTCATGCGTGGACCAGCCTGCGCTTTCAGAATGCGATCTGGCACGGTTTTGTCCTTGCCGCCGCTTCGTGTCATTACGCGGCCGTGCTGACATCGCTTACCGACTGAATGCACTGCGGCGACCGGAACCAAACCCTCGACTGCAAGTTCTTAGCCAGCGCATATCCGCAGCTACCTGGGTTGGAGAACATGCGGTCGTTCGTCATGCCGGCAATTTGCGCCGCCGGTCTGGCACTGGTGTAAACGTCTGGTGCTGTCGCGGCTCCAATAGCCCCGATCGGCAACGCGGCAAAAGCGATCGATGCCCGTACGACGGCTCATTACTACTACCATCACCACCATCGTCACTGCTGGTGGCGCTACGGCCATCGTCACTGCCGTTGGTGATAACGGCGCTACACAGCACTTTCAGTTCTTAGTCAAAGACGAGCTCGCGCGGGCCAACGCTGCAAGGCCCGCGCGCGTGTCGAGCGTGGGCTTCCATCCGGCTTGCAGAAGCTTCGTCGGATCGACCTCCATCTTCGCGCCAAGACGTTGCCACTCTTCCCCGCGCCCGAAGGCGGCAGCGCCGAGCGCGATCAACGGCGGCGGAACCGGTAACAACCCTGCCCTCCGCCCTTCGCCCGCGCGCAAAGCGGCGACGATCTCCGCCAACGTCAGCGGCGATGGATCGGCCACGACATAGGTCCCGCCTTTGGCGGCGGGCGTCGCCAAGACAAGATGAATGGCATCGATGAGATTTCGTCGCGCCAGCAGCGGACCGGCGATTGCGGCAGAGGCCAAGCGGCAGAGGCCAGGGCTTTCGCACAAGCTCTATCAGGCGCGCCAAGTTGCCTTTGACGCCCTCGCCATAGATCAGCACGGGTCTCAGGATGGTGAACGGCACGCCGGCCGCGCCGCACGGCTTCCTCCGCGGCAAGCTTGGAGCGTCCATAGGCGTCTATCGGGCGCGCCGGATCGTTTTCCCGCAGAACGCCGGCGGAAGCCGGGCCGCTTTGCGCGCGTATCGACGACATGAAAACGAGATGCCGGATACCGCTCGCCCTCGCGGCATTGGCCAGTTCGGCGGTCGCCAGGCGATTGACGCGGTCGTAGGCCTGCTCGGCAATCTCCGGTTCGGCGTGCGCAATGCCGGCAAGATGAACCACCGTCTCGACGTCCCTCAAGCAGCGCCGCCATTCGACCGGGCGTGTCAGGTCCGACACGGCAATCACCTCGACCGATCGGGGGAAAACATCGGCCGGCTGGCGCATCGCTGCCCGCACCGAATGTCCCACGTTGGCGAGTTCGGTTACGAGAGCGCGTCCGACGAAGCCCGATGCGCCAGTTACGAGGATGCGCGTCACGATTTCCCTCGAGCAAAACGATCCAGGTATATCTCGACGCGGCGCCTGTGGCATTGCAAGCCTGGCATCCGCGGAAACAGGAGCAGTGTTCTACCGCTGTCGTTGCTACGCAGCTGCTATAAAGCCGTCAGGAACCGCTTCTGTGAAGCTTGCCGATGGCCAAAAGCACCCGACCCAAAGGGAAACGACAGCAGGCCCTCGCTGACCATGGCCTCGGGTCGTCGGTCTATAACAAGAAACGCAAAGTTCGCTTTGGAACGCTCGTGAAGGATGGCTGGTTCAGTGCCACACCCGACGATACCGGCATCAGCCGCGCCATTCGCACGAACAATCCCGGCGCGCTCAATATGTCTGCCGCCTGGCAGCGTATGCGGCCTGGGTTCGTCGGCCAGACACCGGCAGATGCTGCTGGAAATGTCACTACGATCTATCAGACGCCCGAGCAAGGCATCGCGGCTTGGTACTTCCTATTGTCCAACCGCTATGGTTTTGGCAAAGCCGGACAGTTCGATCTCGCGTCAGTCGCGCGCAGGTATGCCGGCCAGAACGCAACAGCAGCCGAGGTCAAGGCATACACGGACGGATGGTCGAAATGGTCCAACGGTGCTCTGAAACCTGACACGGTTGTCCACTTCGCCATTGACGAAGAACTGTTGGACTTCGCCAAAGCCACATTCGCACATGAAGCGGGTGCGGTGAGCCCGTTGCACGACGATCAGATCCTCTATGGATTTGCTTTGGAAAGGCAGACCACCTGAGGGCAGCGTGTCGGATCGGGATCACTGCGCGGCCATACCGGGTATGCTAGTTTGAAGGCTACGCGGCCACGGTGGTGGCGGCATGTGGGGTATCATGCGCGGCACCGCGTCGAATGTGTTCCACTTCGTGATGATCAAGCCGTCTCACTATGACGACGACGGCTACCCGATCCAGTGGATCCGCTCTGCCATCCCCTCCAATACACCTCGCCTGTCTCAACGCTCTCGCCGAGGATGCGCGGCGGCGCGACGTCCTGGGGCCGGGCGTCGAGTTCCGCCTGCACGCCTACGACGAGACCAACCGCCGCGTAAGGCCTGACCGCATCATCCGCACGATCCGCAAGAGCGGCGGCCGGGCACTGATCGCTTTGGTCGGGGTGCAATCAAACCAGTTTCCGCGCGCGGTCGATCTCGCCCGCCCGTTCCTCGCCGCCGGGCTGCCGGTCTGCGCCGGCGGTTTCCACGTGTCCGGCTGTATTGCCATGCTGCCGGAGCTGCCTGACGATCTGAAAGCGGCGCAGGCAATGGGCATCTCGTTCTTTGCCGGCGAATGCGAAGACGGCCGGCTCGACGAGGTGCTGCAGGATGTCTGGAACGGCACGCTCAGGCCGATCTACAACCACATGGATAAATTGCCGGCGCTCACCGGCGAGCCCACGCCATTTCTTCCGCGCATACACGTCAGGCGCACGACGGGCGCGGCCTCCAGCATGGATCTCGGCCGCGGTTGCCCCTACCAGTGCTCATTCTGCACCATCATCAACGTGCAAGGCCGCAAGAGTCGCTGCCGCGCCCGGAGGACGTCGAAAGAATCATTCGCGAAAATCACGAGCAGAACATCAACTGCTTCATCATCACTGACGATAATTTTGCGCGCAATACTGATTGGGAAGTGTTGTTCGATCGTCTCATTCACCTGCGCAAGACGGAATTCCCGACCTCGTCTTCACCATCCAGGTCGACACGCTCAGCCACAAGATTCCGAATTTCATCGAGAAGGCGGCGCAGGCCGGCGTTCGCCACGTCTTCATCGGGCTCGAAAATATCAACCCGGACAATCTGATCGCCGCCAAGAAACGGCAGAACAAGATCACCGAGTATCGCGAAATGATTCAGAAATGGCGCGAGGCCGGCGCCATCACCTATGCCGGCTATATTCTCGGCTTTCCTGCCGACACCAAGGAGTCGATCTTTCGCGACATCGAGATCATCAAGCGCGAATTGCCGCTCGATATCCTTGAGTTCTTCTTCCTCACGCCGCTGCCGGGTTCGGAAGACCACAAGGTGCTTTTGCAGAAGAGGCATTTGGATGGACCCGGACATGAACAAATACGACCTCAATCACCGGGTCTCGCATCATTCGAAAATGAGCGACGAGGAATGGGAAGATGTATACCGCACGGCATGGGCGACCTACTACACGCCCGAGCACGCGCGGACGATCTTTCGCCGGGCCGCCGCCTGTAAAGCGAGCCGACCGGAAATGACGCTATCGGACCGTTGCGTTCTTCTTTCGAACGACCGAGGTCGAAGGGGTTGCAACCCGCTGGAAGGAGGCGCCTTCCGGCTGAAATTCCGCCGCGATCGTCGATCGAGCATGAAGCTGGAAAATCCTGGTCTTCTATCCGCGCTACGTCTGGGAATCGGTCAGCAAAGTCTGGAGCTATGTGCGGATGTATCGCCGGCTCAAAGGCGATATTAGACGAAGCGCTGACCGCTCCGGACCGCTGGACCTACAAGGACGTCGCGATCACGCCGCCTGAACAGGACGAGTTCGAGCGGCTCTCGCTCTATCACGAGACCACGGGTGGCGAGGCCGCGCTAGCGCGCAAGTGGCGCGACGATGTGATCCGCGCGGGCGGGCACGTGTATGACGTGTCACCGCGCGCAAGCGAGAGTGACGGTCGCGACGCCGCGGAATAGCGGACCAATACATTAATCCTGATGTGAGAAGTCAGTTTCTGGACGACCGCAGTCGATTTGCCCGCAGATTTGCCATCTGTTTTGGGCGCCGGCTTGCCTTCGCTTTTGCCGTCGGTCTTTGCATCGGGTTTCACGTCGGTCTTGGTATCGCTCTTGGGGTCCGATTTGGGGTCCGATTTGGCGTCTGTCTTGCTGTCCTGGCCGTGCTTCGTCGCATGGCCTTCCGTCTGCGGCTTTTCCCGCGCGCGGCCCGTTGCGCTAATTTCACCTGGCGCGCCTCCAGCACACGCGGGCTCGGTGGCGGCATCGGAATTGCGTCGGGTCCATTCCAGGCGAGAAGTCCGGCGAGCTCCTGACACGGTGCCTGCTGCGGCAGTTTCACCGCCGGACTGCCCGCTTGTGCTCCGGTCCATGTCGCAGCGGGCCAACTGGTGATGTTTCGCACGTAGTCCTGGGTCTCCTGCGGCAGCGGACCCTTGTTGGCAAGCCAGTCCTGGATGCGCTTCGGGCCGGCATTGTAAGCGGCGGCAGCAAGACCGAGATTGCCAAACTTTCGCGACAGGTCCCGCAACAGACGCGCGGAGGCCGGGATCGCCTGCGCGGGATCAAACGGGTTGTCGAGACCTCTTTCGTTGGCAGTCTCCGGCATGAATTGTGCGATGCCCAACGCACCCGCCGAGCTGATCACATAAGGTCGGAAACTGCTTTCCTGATACAGCAGGCGAATGAAGAAATGCGGGGCAGATCGTTGCTGCGGATCGCTTCAGCCAGCGAACTGCAGATTTCCTCGCGCGAACGGTAAACGATCGGCTTCATCATCGGACGCAGTGGTCCCAACGGCAGCATGACCACTTGATAAGGTGGTGGCGCCCAGCTCAGCAGGTCGTTTTCCGGCGTATTGTCTTCCGCTACTTTTGGCTTCTGGGAGCTTGGCGGGCGACAGTAGTTTGATCGGCGACAGATCAATCACAGCCGGAATAATGTCGCGCGCGCCGGGCGTCAGCCAAACGCCAATCAGGGCGCCGAGCATGCCGGCGGCAATTGTGCTGATTGGACCGAGATCCTGTCAGCCGGACAATCTTGTACAGGGTCCAGGCTACAATGAGCCCGACCAATAGACTGATGACAAGACTTTCGCCCAGCAATTCCATCGGCCCTGCCCCTGAAGGGTCTATCATAGTCCTGCTTTAGCATGACAAATATGAGGCAGGCGGTCACTTCGCCACCACCGGCTACCGCCCATATTTCAACCAACCGGCTGAAACTCGTTGGATATTTGCTTCAGCCGCCGTCGCTTTGACCCAAATTCGGACAGCGCAATGGTCCCAGGCCTCTCTCTGTCGCGGTTTGTGCCGACAACGACGGGCTGGTATCGAGCGGCCAATGGCCTCCGCGACTGAAAATAACGCGACCGATTCCGTCACCGCCGCGGTGTGGATTGGCTTCGCCATGATGTGCATCGGCATGTTCATGGCGATCCTGGACGTGCAGGTCGTCGCGACATCGCTGGCAACCATTCAGGAAGCGCTGAACATCGCTCAGGATCAAATGAGCTGGATTCAGACTTCTTATTTGATCGCGGAAATCATCGCGATCCCGCTCACCGGGTTTCTGACGCGACTGCTGACGATGCGATGGTTGTTCGTCGTCGCCGTCTCGGTGTTTACGTTTGCGTCAATCGCTTGCGCAATGAGCGGAAGTTTCGCGTCTTTGATCGCGTGGCGCATATTGCAGGGTTTTCCGGGCGGCACCCTTATTCCGGTTGTCTTCTCGGCGGTCTTTCTGCTTTTTCCAATTTGTCTCCAGCCGCTCGCAACGACAATCGCCGGTGTTCTCGCTGTGCTCGCCCCTACGGTCGGACCGGTGGTGGGGGCTGGATAACGGCGGCTCATACTCCTGGCATTGGCTCTTTTTGATCAATGTACTGCCAGGAATTGTCGCCGCCTTGGTTGCATCGATATCATTGGCCAAAGAACGCACGTCTTTCGATCTGATTCGTCATTTCGACATCTTCTCATTGGCGCTGGGCGCAATCGCTCTCGCGGCCCTCGAAATTGGAATCAAGGAAGCACCCAAGCGCGGCTGGACGTCACCAATCGCCGCCGGCCTCCTCGCGCTGTGCCTCGGCAGCGCGCTGATATTCGTTATTCGCGTGCTGCGATCGCCCAACCCGCTGGTGAACCTGCGCACCTTCCGCGACCGGAATTTTTCGATCGGCTGTCTGTTCAGTTTCGTGCTCGGTACCGGGCTTTTTGGGTCTATCTATCTGATGCCCATCTTTCTGGCCTATGTCAGATCGCACAACGCGCTCGAAATCGGCAAGATCATGCTGGTGACAGGCGTTGCCCAGCTTGTCGTCGCCCCCGTTGCGGCTTTTCTGGTGCGGCGCGTCGATGAGCGTCTTCTGACAGCGGCCGGCTTTCTGCTTTTTGCAATCGGCTTAGGATGAGCACCGTTCAGACCAAGGCCACCGATTTCGACGAAATGTTCTGGCCCCAACTGGTACGTGGCGCTGCCATCATGTTTTGCATTCTTCCCCGACACTACTTGCCCATGGCCATCTGGCGAAGACCGCCATTGATGATGCCAGCGGTCTCTTCAACCTTATGCGCAATCTCGGCGGCGCCATTGGGATTGCGCTGATCGATACTGTTGTCTATACGCGCACCCGATTATGCGCGGGACATTATCAGCCGCCTCGCAGCCGGCGACTTGGATACAGCCAAGACGCTGGGGATCCCGCCTGAAGGCCCTCGCATCTGCGACGCTCGATCCGGAGAAACAAGCGCTTCTAATTTCGCTGGTCGAGAAAGTGGCTTTGTCGATGCCATAAACGATGCGTGGGCTCTGGTCGCCGTGCTGACATTTGCCGCGCTCATCTTCCTGCCATTCGCACGACGCGTGCCGACACCGGCAGCAGCAACGCTCCATTGATGCGTGGCGCCTCCACCGAGTTTCCAATAACATCATTTTCCGTAGCCGCTGGAGCCACGACGAGTCAGCACGTTGATCGCCGTTGTGGATCGCGGATCGGGGCGGGACATGGCCGACGCCGCCATACCTACATCCACGTTCCTGGAAGGAGATAACTGATTACGCGCGCGCCCTTTGGGCCGTGGTACGTCGTTACATCCCACGCTCTGGAGCGATGTCCTCGATTTCGCGCATCATCCTTTGGGTCACTACGCATTCCTGGTTTGCGCCCTTGCTGTCGGTTTCGCACTGCTTTGCCTCGTGCCGCAGGCTGCAGGATCTGCTGGTCGAACTGATCGAATATTCGTGGCACGTCGTATTTTCCTCGCGCTGGTTTTTTCGTATGGGCGTCGACCACCCATTATACCGCACGTCTGCTGCTCGACACCGATGAACGGTTTCGTGTGCGCGTTGCCGGCCAACTACCGATTTCATTAGGGGTTGGGAGAATCCTCCTCCCGTCTCCTTGGCGCGCTGGCTTTCGTTGCCGTCTTTCTCTCGGCAGAACGTTCAATCGAAAACCTGCCGGTGATCGACGACCCTTGCATCGTTCCTTATGTCACCAGAATGCTGCGGTGGTTCCAGGTGGTGACCTTGGCCTGCCCTTTGGCTTCTTCATCTGGTACCTGCTCAGCCGTCAGCGCTCAGCGCGCTTCCACCCGTCCGCACGCTCGATCGAAGACCGGATCTGTCACACTTCTCTGCGACGACGCTGGCATCGAACCCAAGCTGATTCAAACCAACGTCGGCCCGCTGATGTTGTTTGCGGTGTTTCTGATATGCGCCGTCATACTTCTGTTCAGCCCCGTCTGGAGTCGCACGTTGGTTCCCCGCAGCCTCGCGGTCCCCCTGCTTCTCGGGGCCTGGGTCCCGTTCCTGTCGTTACTCTCCGGCATCGGCCAGTCGCTACGGCGCGCCAGTTATTGTGGGTGTTGCGTTCGTATTCGCGATCTTGTCGTTCCTGTTCGGCGACAATCACTCCGTACGTCGTATTGACGCGGCGCAAACACTCGGCCGGCAGCCGAACGGCGCCGAGGTATCGCTAATCGCGCCGTCGATACGTGGATGAACGCAAACCGGCTGCAAACAGGACCCCGCCAAATGTCAAGACCGATCCTTGTCGCAGCCGCGGGTGGGGCAAGCCGCGCCGGTTTCTTCACCGCCAGCATCATCGGTTATCCTGCTCGACACGGCGAAGGAAAAGGACCCTCGGCTCCGATGCTTCCGAAGTGACAAAGCGTTTGTTCGCGATCTCAGGGGTATCCGGTGGTTCGGTCGGAGCAGCGATGACCACCGCGGCGATGGCGCGCACAAAAGCGGCGAGCAGCCTTGCGTCGAGCGTCGGCCGAGCCTCTGGTACGGTGATACAATCGGCAACTGGCGCGATTGCCTGGAAGCTCTGTCGGCGGGCGATTTTCTCACGCCCGTTTCGATCGGCCTCCGTCTTCCGTGACACTGTGCGTTTCGGTTGGTGGGAAGACCGCGCTACCGCTTTGGAAAGATCGTGGGAAGAACGTTTTTCCCAATTGGCGGGCTCGGACACAGACAAATGGCCGGAGCAATGCCCGGGCGATCTGCGCTGCCCGTTCATGACGTCACGGCCGCAGGAGAGCCACTGGATTCCGTTGCTTGTGCTCAATGGTGTTTCGTCTGCGACCGGCCGACGTATCCTCACCACCGTGCTTGCGTCAGATTATCACCCCAAGGCCACCTGCCCCGTCGCAGGCGCCATGAAGACCGACGCCAACATCAAGGCCACGGCAGCGCAGATCTTTAAATCCGCCGTGAGCGGGCCCGCCAGACAATGTGCGATTTTCTGGAAAGCGTTCGCTTTCACGATTTACTGGCGAACAAAAATCCACCCAACTGGCTCGGCCGCATTCAGCGGCTCGCGGTCTGGGATTATGTGCGCAACAAATTGCCGTTCCTCACGCCGCGCAACCTTGACGACATACGCCTGAGCACCGCGGCTCACAATTCCGCGCGTTTCCCCATTGTTTCTCCGGCGGGCGAAATCCGCAACCGCCAACATCAGGTCGTCGATCGCATCGTCGACGGCGGTTATTTCGAGAATTACGGCGCGCTCGGCGCCATGGAGTTAGCCCAAGCCATTCGCGCTATCGAACCGAAGCTCGCGCCATTTGTGCTGGTGATATCGAACGACCCAGATGAAGACCCCGATCTCACCAAGGTCGACGTCGCCGACGACGCGGTCGCTTGCCGACGTTTCGGTCCCGATCGCGGCCGTTGTCAATACGCGGACGTCGCGCGGCCGGCTTGCCGTCGGGCCAACTCGAAGCGGCCATGGAAAGTGTCGCAGAACCGGATTGCGGCGGTGGAACGGCACATATCCGCGTATGGCCGCGTTTTCAGCAGACGGCCAACGGTGATCTTGAAAATGTGTCCCGCCCTATCTCGATGAACTGGTGGCTGTCACGTCCGATTCAGATCCTGCTGCATCAGCAGACCGAGAAAACAAGAACCAGAATAAGAACCCGGATCAGATCGAACGCGTGTGGCGCGCAATCATGTCGAAGTCGGATTGCACAAGGTAGCCGTCCGACCTGTGGATGCGCAGCCTACTTTTTTGCTGTTGGGTTCGGGCTTCGCTTTCAGCTGCGTCAGCTCGTCAGCCAGCTTATTGACGGTCGATTTAAGCGTGGCAATCTCGGCTCGCGCAGCGGCTAAGATCCACGGTTGGCGGTGGTCATCTTGTCTTGGGTCTCGCGTGCAAGCTTGACCAGCGCCTGCTGCAAAAACTCGACATGGACTGCAGGCATCCGGTACGGCGCTCCATCTGCTTTTCAGCGGTGCAGACCTCCAAACCGTGAATGTCCTGTGCGACTTACAGGCGACAGCAGGACGACGAAGAAGACCCCAACACGCAAAAATTGTGTCGCTGAAGGCCATAATGCGTCGCCATGGCCGCTGTCGTTCCGGCGTCATGGCCGAGAGCCTACGATAACTGGACCGGCGCGAGCCCTTCCAGCAGGTGGTGTGACCGGTACGATGCCCCGTCCAGAGCTTCGGGGGAGTGAATGAAGCAAATTGGGTTCGCGTTTCCGGCTTTATCGGCCGCCGTCTTTTACTGGTGGGCCTTGCTGCCCCAGACTGCCGGTGCGCAGGTCCTCAAGGCGGTCAAGGACCGCGGCACGCTCAATTGCGGCGCGAGCGAGGGCCTCTATGGATTCCTCCGCCCGTGACAACAATGGCAGTTGGAGCGGCTTCGACGTCGATCTATGTCGTGCGGTCGCGGCGGCAATTTTCAACGATGCCAGCAAGGTCAGTTACGTCCCGCTCGACGCCAGCCGCCGGTTCGAGGCGCTTCCAGTCCGGCAGCGATTGACGTATTGTCCCGCATTACCACCTGGACAATGTCGCGCGTGAGGTCGACCTCGGCCTTCTCTTCACGGCAACGAATTACTTCGACGGCCAGGATTGCCTTGTTCGCAGAGACTTGAAAGGACACCGCGCTCGAGCTCAACGGTATACAGCGAAAAGTCTGTGCGCAGAGCGGAACGACAACCGAACTGAACCCTCGCCGATTTGCCTCGCCGCGAACAGACATGCGGTGCGAGGTTAGTCGCCTCGACGACCGCCGAGAACGCGGTCAAAGGTTATGATCCTGGTCAATGCGTTGCGCTCACGGCGGACGTCTCACAGCGTTTTTGCTATCGGGCTTGCTCGCCAAGCCCGGCGATCACGTCATCTTGCCGGACGTCATCTCAAAGGAGCCGTTGGGTCCCGTGGTGCGGCAGGACGATGTGCAGTGGTTCAATATCGTGGTAAATGGGTGCAGTTCGCCATGGTCAATGCCGAAGAACTCGGTGTCACATCTAAAAATATCGGACGAGGCGCTTGGAAGTCCCAGCCGGATGTCCGACGCCCGGTCGGCACCGAGGTAACTATGGCGAGCGCATGGGTCTCACCAAGGACTGGGCGGCCCGCGCCATCAGACTGGTCGGGAACTATGGCGAGGTCTGCTGAGCGGGCCGTCGGCATCGGTTCGCGCTCGGCATCCCCGCGGATCAATCAGCTGTGGAGCAAGGAGAGGTATCCCTCTATGCGCCTCCAGTTCGCTGATTGCGCCTAGAACGACCAGCGCAGACCGCTGGTGCGAACGTCCGGGATTCAGATGCTAGTTTTAACGTTGGAGAACTGAACGTAGATTACGCCGATGGTCGATTGTTATCCTTGTGATGCGCGCGCGGTCGGGTCGCTTAACCCGAACACCAGCGAACAACGCCATGCGCTGTACGACCGCGCTCGCAAGACTTTGGTCGATCGGCTTCGGATCAATGATCCGACGCTGTCGAACACCGACGTCAAAGCGGAAGCGCAGCGCTCGAGGCCGCGATCCAGCGTATCGAGCGGGATTTTATGCGCCGGGCTGTGCCACCGCCGCCTCCCCGCGACCGCGACGGGCCCCGGGCCCACCCTCTGCCGCCCCTGCCGAACCTGCCGGGTATCGGGACTCGCCGCCGCTGGCCCGGATACCGGAAAGCGCTGGCGGATTCTGCCGGCGTGGGCGTTGCCGCGCTCCTTCTCATCGGCGGCTTTGCGGCCTACTCTACCTGCCGCGCACCCGTCCGCAATCGTGTCCGCTACGCGTTCCGATATGCGCTCAATGGCCACCCCTTCCGCGGAGCGCTGCCCGTGGCTGCAGCCGAAGTCGGCTGACGACAGATCGAATCCAGCGTCCGTTTGCGCCAGCTCGTCTATTACCGGACCAACCAGCCGGTCGGAACGCTTGTCGTCGACAAAAATCAGGCGTTTCTCTACGTGGTCCGGCCGAACGTATCCGCCCTTCGCTACAATATCGGGGTCGGCCCCTGGAGGCACCGCGTTGTCCGGGCTCTACCACGTTGTGCGAAAGGAAGACACGGCCAAGCAAGCAGAGGAAACACTCGGCCGCGCGCGTCCTTTATCTGGACAAGGACTATCGCATTCATGGGTCCAGTGCGGCTATTCCGCCCGGCAAGCTGGCCGGCTGTATCCGCCTGGTCGATGACGACGTCATCTATCTCTACGACCGCACGCCTCTGGAAAGTCGCGTGGTCGCAGCGAATTGACGCGGCCCGTTCGCGATCATAAATCAGTTTGCAGCGCGAACGCTTTCTGGAAAGCCGCGTCAGAAGCTTCGAACGATAGCCATAGCAACCTTGTCGACGGCACTGATGTATTTGCCCTCTAAGGAGCAGGATGCCATCAAGCCAACCGCCTAAAGGCCAGTCGAATAAAGCGGAGCAGGCAAATCGTAGGCATCGCGAATTCAAGACTCTAAGATGTGCTTCGCTACTGAAAACGGTTTTACGTTTTAAATCGACTTTGCCGGATCAGCGATCCGATATGCGGCTCAGGCCTTTTGCCGATCGTTGTCGATCGGGACAACCTGCCCCTGAGATCGATTTCGCGGCGTCCGAGGCAAGGAACACGGCAAGCTGCGCGATGTCCTTCGGGTCGATCATGGCCTTGATCGACGCGGCTGCCACGCGCATCGGCCTTCACATCGTCCAGCGACCTGCCGCTGATCTGCGCGCGACCTTGAAAGACGCGGACAATGCGCTCGCCCTCGACCGCACTCCGGGGCAATGGCATTCGCGCGGATCCCCCACCTCGCCAAGTTCCATCGCCAAGGTCTTCGTCAGCCCAATAACTCCCCGCGTTCGTCGCAGCGTAGGGGCTGCGATTGGCAAACCATAACGTCCGGCGATCGACGACATATTGATGATGCAACCCGCCTTCGACTTCTTCAGGTGCGGAATCGCAAGCCGCGACACGTCGAACATGGCCGTGAGGTTGACGGCAATGACCTTGTCCCAGTCGTCCGGCGGATATTCGGCGATCGGCAAAGGTCAGCGCCGGCGATCCCGGCATTGTTGATGAGCACGTCAAGCCCGCCCAGCGCCGCAACCGCGTCCGGCACCATGCGCTCGATCTCGGCGCGGCTCGCCATGTCGCAGCGCCGGGCGATCAGACCGGGGATCTCTTTGGCAATGGCAGCGAGCGCCTTGTCGTCGATGTCGCAGACGAAGACTTTCGCGCCATTCGCCGTGAAGGCGCGCGCAAATCTCGACCGATACCCGCGGCGCCGGCCGTTATCAGGACACGCTGCGACATGACTCCGGAACCAATCAGATCATACTGCCGACAGCCCGACAACGGGCCTCAACCTTAGCCGGCAGCGCGTTCACACATCAAATGCGCGAATCGGCCAAGGTTTTCCGCAGTGATCTGGGATTGCCGATATTGCGCACCGGGACGGTTTAGCCACCCGGGCTGGTTGGTATTGAATAGGCGTGTTGGTGCGAGACTGGAGGTGCAGTGCCGTGCGTTGGCTACACCATCGAAGGAGCTCCACGCACATGGCGAAGAAGCGAACGACAGCCAAGAAACGGGTCACTCGCAAGCCGCCAGCACACACGGCGACGTGGGAATTCCGACGCCACCATCAATACGTTGGTCATCCTGGTGGGATCGTGATGGTGCTCGGCGGATTGTTCCTCTACGCGCAGAACAACAAGAAGCAGGCCGCGCTGTTGCAAAGCCTCATACAGACGATAGCGACGCTTCCAACGCCCGCGCCAACGGCACTGCCCGCGGAGTCTGCAGGCGATTCGAGACCGCGGCAGGCGTAGATCCTCCCCAAGGACGCTACCAAGGCCGGCAGCCGCCTCTGACGCCCGCACACCCGGCGGCGATTGCCGTGGCGCGGACACCCTCCGTAGACAACTAACCCTCCAGGGTTCGTTAAGAAGCCGCTATTCCCGCCAACCATTCCGTAACCGTCGGCGTCCAGCCTTATGGAATGGCACCGTCCACCAGCTGCGCTGGGATCGTTCCGCGCGCGCCGTCCTCGTCCGAGATGCTGCGCCGACGCGTTCTGCGTCCAGCCGATCTGCTTTATTTTTCGGCATCCTAGTCATTGCCGGTGCGATTGCCGCAAAGGCCTTCTGGCGCGAGACCGCCCCGCCCCGGTGATGGCGAGTGTGTACGTTGTCGACGGTGACTCTGCTGAGAGCCGGTGGCGAAGAAATCCGCCTCGTCGGCATTGACGCGCCGGAGTTGCGCGCAGACCTGCCGCGATGGACACGGCCGTGAATGGTCGTGCGGCGCGCGCCAAAGCCCGACTTGCGGCGCTCGTTGCACAAGGCGATGTGTGCGCGCACATCGCGCGGGCGCGATCGTTACGGCCGCACGCTCGCTGTCTGCTCTGGCGCGCAATGTACCCGACCTTGGCGAAGACGATGGTGCGTGAAGGTTATGCGATCAACTTCGCGATCGACTATGGTGGTTATCCAGCCGCCGAGCGCGAAGCACAATCGGCACGCAGCGGCGTCTGGCAAGGCGACTTCGAACGCCCGAAAGACTGGCGCCGACGCCATCCACGCACATAAGGAAGCGTAGTCAGCTGCGCCGCTCTCGGTCAGCTGGGCGATGCGCGTTTCGCAAGCACCGCTTTATCAGCTTCGCTTTGTCGCAAGCGCTCGGCCAACTCCAGCGGCACGGGCATTTCATTGTTGTATTCGCCCAGGAAAGCGACCCCCGGCCTCGTTGACGCTCTGCGCCAGACCATGCGCGCGCGGAAAGAGCGTTCCTTGCGCGCGATCGTCAGATCGAACTGATCCGGGACAATTGCGGTATTGGTAAGATGGACTCGCGCGCCCGTAGCCGAAAAATCCCGCACCCGGCAATCCATGGTGTGAGTTGCACTTGTTGAACGCAATCATGCCGCCAAGGAAAGTGCGCCGGTCAGACTTCCGCCGTTCAACATAAACAAGCTTCGCATCAGTTTGCGAGCAGAATACCGTTCGGCCGGCCTGCGGGCAAACGGCCGCGGTCCGACAAGTTCGCATTAGTCTTAAATGCGAAGGTTACCGGCGCGGGATTCTTAACGCCTATTCTTCCTTTCGGTCGTGAAGTAGAGCGGAGAAAGCCCCTGGCGCGGCCCATTTCCGTCGCTATCTTTCGCCTTCGTCTCGGCCACGTCGCGCGTATAGACTCGCTATCACACAGGCCCCGCGCTGATGCGCCGTCATCATCACCTTGTAGGCATGGCTCTCGTTCATCCGGAAAATAGCCTTGAGCACAAGAACCACGAATTCGCGCGGCGTATAGTCGTCGTTGAGCAGGATCACCCTTCCACAGCGGTGGCCGCTGCGTTTTTGGTTTCGTCTTCGTGCGCGGCTTTTCGAGGGTCTTCTGGTTCACGGTGAGCCCCGATTGCGTTGGCGCTCTGATGTGAAAGGTCGCTCCCAACTGATAGACGGCGCGCGGGCGCGGATCGAGCCGACGGCCGTGTCGTATCATACCAGCCGGCTATTTCTCTTGTCGGGCTTCGACGGCCGTCTTGGCGAAGCCCTCTGGCGCAGCCTGCATGCCCGGCGGTGTTTGACCACCGCGGGTCCAGATGCTCTCGCGCCATGTCCGACCGGCTGATCCGCCGCGCCCAACGGGATACCGGGCCAGCGAGGACGGACGCCAGACTGAGGCAACGGCAGAAGAGATAAGCGAATGGTCGTAGCCTCTGATGACGATGTAAGCGTGGCTGTCGGCGCGACCGCCGAGTTTCCGCAGACAAGTGGGGCTTGCGATGCTCCTATCTCGCGCTGTAAGAGCGGCATTGTCGATCGGTCGTCATCATTGCCGCTGTAAACCGAGGTCGCGCGACGGTCGCCTCGACACTCCGGCGCCGGCTCGATAGTTTCGCACTGCCGCTGGTCATAAACAGCCGGGCATCGTTTGGCTGTGGCGTGATGCCAGCGACGCAGAACGGATACGCGACGTTCGCACAGTCGACGTTCTGGTACGTGCTGCCAACGTTGCCGATGTTTCTCCCTGGTGCCGGCAATGCTGCGCCGCCGGGAATCGGATTTTTGGTCAACACTGCGGCCTGTTGCACGCTGACGTTCGTCCTTTATCTCGGAACGATCTGGGCGCTCAGAAAATTCCGGGATGACCTGTGACATTGTGATGCACTGCAAAATATTTGAGAAGTCGTTAGAAAGACTTGGCGCCGATCTCAATTTTTCTGCCGCAAAAGTTCACGAGTGGCGCGTACACGTTACGCTCAGCCCTAGCTGCGCTACTCACGCGACCCGTTCGATGATGTCAAAAAGACGGTGGGAACGGGGCCCGCGTCGGATCGGGAGGTCCCCATGGAGGTGTCTCGCGACATCGCAAGATTTGCGCGCTCGCGTCCGGTGATCGAATGCGCGCAATGCGGCGAGGCGAATCTTACTATTCCCGGAATCGGTCTGAGTGTGTGGCTGGGTGCCGGGTTCGGCCCCTGTGGCGATGCAACCGCCTGCTGGTACGATCCGTTCCCGAAGCGATCCGGTGCTGTTTTGAGATGGCATAACGCGCATTTTTTAGCGTCACCGAAACATCTTTCAAAATTCTACGCGCGCAAAGGCGCTACGAGCACATGATCCATCGCCAAAATGTCGTGTTGCTGGGGCTGTGGCGCTGCCGACCTCAACCAGCGCCCGCGGGCAGCGCCATAGTGACTCGGGTCTAACTATACTACTTTATTTCAGACTCGACAGCGTGAATCACCACTCTATATCATACGGGTCATCCATATTTTATTAGCGGTAAGTCAGCTTGCCACCACAAACTTTGACCACACTGACGCAAACATGCCGGCCTGCAGACGCTTTGGACCCGCTATCATGTGATCAGCCTGGTCATCCTAGCGGTCACCATCCGAGCGACTTCGATCGAGATTAAAAGACGCCCGGGCGATGAGCGATAATCACAAGGCGATATAAAATGCGTTTCGCATCGTAGCGAGGGAGAATTACTGGTCAAAACAGCGAACTTTACCTGGTTCCTAGAGGGTGGAGCTGCTGCGGGCGTCCACTCAACCACGTAA
>ERZ1370068.5236-contig-4266_pt1 | contig 59490 bp, 100 predicted proteins | sample MGYA00561227_ERZ1370068 | MGnify/ENA primary metagenome ERZ1370068 (study PRJEB38410, sample SAMEA6850437) | metagenome | study: Metagenomic assessment of the ecological functions of the soil: analysis of the soil microbiota associated with the... | reverse complement strand
GCCAACTCAAGTCGCAGTTCCTCGCCAACGTAAACCACGAGCTTCGCACTCCCGTGAGCGCGATCATTGGCTATGCCGCGTTTAGTTTTGCGGGAAACTGAGGGCCAGATCTCGACAGTTGCAGAGAGAGAATCTCCGAGATCTTCTCCACAACGCCGAGCGCCTGCTCAATCAGATCGACAGCCTGCTGGATTTCGCCAAAATCGAAGCGGGCAAGATGGAAGTGCAGTGCAACCGGTCAAGGTGGACGAAGTCATTCAGGCAGCCATATCAACTATCGAACCGACCTTGAACGGGAGCAGCGTTCGAATCATTCGAGAAATCGATCCAGGCATACCGCCGCCTTGAACACGGATCGCGAGAAGCTGCGACAGATCGTTCTCAATCTATTAGACAATGCAGTAAAGTTTACCGAGCGAGGTGAAGATCAAAATTTATGCATCGCAACAAAACGGATCTGTTGAAGTTGGTCAGTCTCGGACACCGGAATTGGGATCCAAAGGAAGGATCTGAATCAAGGTCTTCGAAGAATTTCACCGAGGAGATTCGTCCAGCAGTAAGAATTATCGAGGCACCGGTCTGGGACTCGCCATTGTCAAGCAGTTCGCGAATCTCTTGGGCGGAGAGGTCGCCGTTGAAAGTGAGGTGAGTAAAGGGTCGGTGTTTACGGTGACGCTGCCGTTGGATCGTGTAGAAAGTGGTCTCGATAATCAGGTAAACCGCGAGGTCTGCTTGGAGGACTCTGCGTGCGCTGGTCGCCCTTCAGCCCGCGCAAATCTCCTAGCCCTCTTTTCAGGGAGAGTCATGGGACGATGAAGAACTGAACTGCGTTTACGACAGAATTGCCTTTGCAAGGGGATAAGAGATCTGGCTGATCACAATTCAAGCCTCCAGACAGAGCCGGTTACATGACTCACCGAAAAAGAATTCCAGTCATGAGTGACAAGATTCTGATCGTGGACGATGAGCCGTCCAACCGGAATATTCTTAGCCAAGAAGTTGACCCACGAGGGCTACTCGGTCGTGGCAGCAAGCGATGGTCGCGAGGCGCTGAAAAAGTCGAGTCGTCCCGTCCCGATCTCATTATTCTCGATTACATGATGCCCGATCTGAGCGGGTTGGAAGTGTTAAAAGAACTTCGCAAGAGAGAGAATGATACTCCTGTGGTGATGATCACGGCGTACGGAACCATGGAGCGGGCGGTGGAGGCGATGAAAGAAGGGGGCCTACGATTTCATCACCAGGCCCTTTGAGCCGGACCATATCGCCCTGGTGGTGCGGAAAGCGCTGGAGCAGCAAAGGCTCAAGCGCGGTGTCGAGATTCTCTCGGAGGAGGTCGAAGAACGCTATCGTTTGATTGTCGGAGAGAGCGCCGAGATGAAGGAGGCCGTTGATCTGGCCAAGAAAGCAGCCGGCAGCAGTGCAACAGTCCTACTTCTCGGCGAAAGCGGAACTGGCAAAGAGATCTTCGCTCGCGCCATTCACAACTGGAGTGAAAGAAAAGAGAGACCTTTTATCGCCATCAACTCGGTGGGTCTATCGAAAGAACTCTTGGAGAGCGAATTGTTCGGCCATGAACAAGGCGCATTTACCGGCGCGCACCGGCGTAAGACGGGCAAGATCGAATTGGCTCATGGCGGCACGATCTTTTTCGACGAGATCGGCGATGTCTCTCAGGAACTTCAAGCCAAGCTCTTGCGCTTCCTCCAGGAGCGGGAGTTCGAGCGGGTGGGCGGTGTCACGCCGATTTCCGTTGATGTTAGGATCATAGCCGCCACCAACCGGCATCTTGGAGCGTTCCGTCAAGGAAGGACAGTTCCGTGACAGATCTCTACTACCGCCTTAACGTTGTGGCGATTCATCTTCCGCCTCTGAGAGAGCGAGAGACAGACATAGCTGCGCTATCCCAATATTTTCTCCGCAAGCACTCCGTGGCGATCAGAAGAAATATCACGGGGATATCCGAGGAAGCGCGGAAAAAGCTTGAGGCTTACGATTGGCCCGGCAATGTGCGGGAGCTGGCTAACGTCATCGAAAGAGCGGTTGTGCTGCGCTCGGGCCCAACCGTCACGTTGGACGATCGCTACCTGGACGGATCGCCGCCGGATGGACGATCCCCGCGTCGGCAACGCAGTCGTATCGGGAAGGACTGAACGGCAAGAAAAGAGCTTGCTCAGGCGCTTGCTACCACCTACGGAATCGCTCCGCCGCGGCTGTTGTTGGGGCTCGAATCCAAATATTTTTGAAGGATGAAGTCGCTGGAGTTGGAACATACTTCGGTTGAAAAATGATCTACATGAAAGTCGTAAAGACATGGAGTATAGTATTTCTCGATCAAGGAGGCCGACGCTCAGGCTCGGTCTGACTTGCAAAGTGGAAAATACTCTCTTCCCGCCCCTCGTTGGTGAGCTAACTTCTGGCCGAAAAGGACCGACCTTCAGTGATTCGGCTAGGGGCCAGACTGACCGTCTTCGGGAACATCATGTTCGAAGTAGAGGAAAAATCATTAGTTTTCCGCGCGGCAAAAGCCGCAACCAAAGATTCGAATATCTCCCGCAAAGAGTAAAAAGGCCGCAAAGAAATTGTTAACCGAACTTGGCGCTCTTCGCGCTTGGCGGGAGGAATCTCCGAGTCCGAGATGTTTTATCATAAGATTTGCGTGTGGCGCAATCTTAGCTATAGTAATACAGTACAATATGAAACTCGGAAGGGGAAATGGATGGTTGTGGTGCGCTATGACACCGCCTGGGCGTGGGATTCAGCCACCGAGACCAATAAATGCCGAGTAACCGGTAGGGCAAGACAAACCGTTGTTTGCCTTTAACTTCAATCAAGCCCCGACATTTGAGGCGACCTGAAGGCCGGGACAATTTACCGTGAGCGGCTTTGAAAGACGATGACTATGCAAGAAAGCGAACTGATAGAAAGAATTTGCTGAGCTTTGTTCGTGCGCTATCTTCTGACATCTGAGATGGAAAAGAAGATACGCCGAAGAATGCTCAAGTTGTTTTGCTGCCGGATTTACGACACCAGAAGCTGGAAGCGCCTAATCTAAGAAATGCCAAGCGGCAGCGAGAAAAAGCGGCAACCGGTGGTAATATATGTACGGATCAAAGATCTAGCTCCTACCAACTGTCGCGTCTCGTAGGGACGAAGATTGAGCGTGTGGCTTAAGCGGAAGACATACGTTGGTCGGCTAGCCGCGCTACAACACCAACCCTTCCATATCATTTCCCTTCCTCGAATCTCCCTCCTTCATGCCCTGCTGGATGCCCGCTTTCGCGGGCATGACCCGGTGTGGAGACTGTTTCCCTGGCACATCAAAAATCCCTTGATCCCAGCACCTTGAAACCCATGCTCGATACCACTTCTCGGCGCCGGGATGGAGCGGAACGTCGCGTGGCGTCGCTTCCGTATCTTGGTCCTAGTTGACCAACTCCCGTGTAGGAATCTTCCCAGAAAATTTCGTCTTTGCGAGCGTTGATGGCTTCGACGACTTTGTAGGCGTCTTCATCGGGAAGCGATGCGCGCGTGTAAAGCGGCCAGCCGCTGTAGTCGATGCATTCGTGATCGGCTTTTAAGGTGCGGATAGCGGCCCTTGGGAATGACAACGCGCCGCCAGCCCAGCGCTTGGAGCTTCGTCATCGCCCAGTCCTCGAGGGTGATCGTCTCCATGCCGGAGGCTAGAGCTTCATCAAACCAGAGCACGAGTCCTTCGTCGATAATCGCGTCGATGGTACCCGAACGGATCGCGTTCATGCGCCGTTCGTCACCGGGCCCGCCGTTGAGCTGGAGACTGCCGCCCCAGGATTCGAGATCGGCAAGGCGTGAAGCCGTATAACGCCAGCGTTTGGTCCAGCAATACGCGGGTCGAATGGGTGGCATCTTCGCGGATGGACAGGCGCAGCGGGATATTTCTTTTCCTTGACCTCGGCCAGCGATTTCAAGCCCGTGCGGGGATGAATGAGGTGAACATAACGGTCCCAGGACGGGTAATTTGCGAGAATGCGAACTGGTAAAGGCTGGGGGAATAATCCGGTACCGCGATACGCCTGAGTCAGAAACCCTGAGGGATTAACCATCGACATTTCCAAGTCGCCGCGGCAGACAGCGTGCGCCAGGATCGGCGATCCGGTGGACATGCGCAGCTTGGGTTTGAAGTTTTCCGCCGAGCCGCTCCCGACGGAGATGCACATGTCACGAGGACCGAAGTAAGGCGTCTTGGGATCACCGGCAATGTGTAAACCGATTTCCCAAAGCAGTTTTGCTCTTTGAAAATTTGCGCCGCGGGGAAGGGGCTCCATGAGTTACCTCCGAAAGTTAATTCAAACCAGGACTACCATATGGGTTAGACTCTCGTGCTGTCAAGTTAGTCCAAGAAATCGTAAGTTCTATCGCAGCCAAGACGCTCCTGAATTGTCGCTTCACCACAGAGACGCAGAGTTCGCAGAGAAAAATTCTCGAAACTCGAATTTCAAAATTGGAATTTTCCAAACTCTGTGTCCTCCGCGCCTCAGCGGTAGAATTCAGCGTAAAGTTACGACTGCCGGCGAATCCGTGATATATAAAGAAAGATCATCGGATGGACGAAATGCGCAATGACTTTTGATCCCCAAACCGTCTTTGCGAACCTCACCGAAAAAGAACGGCTGAAAGGTCACCACTCGCCCGAGGGGCGAGCGATCCGGACTTTAAGTCGGGCCATGAACGGATGGTTGTCCGGAAGTCTCTCCGGCCTCGATGTCGTGGTGCTCTGCGATCAATCCCTCGAGGATTGGCTGAAGGCGCGCCTGAAGCTGTCGGCTTGGTCGACACGAGATTTTCCGGCGCTTTTAGAAAAAGCAGTCGGGAAAGAATTGATTACGCGCCTGGAGGCCGTGCGTTTGCAAAAGCTTCATAACGCGCGCGTTCGCGCGGGTGACGAAGGCAGTGCTACCGCCGCGAATCAAGGTGGAGGCGGCCTTAGAGTTTTACATCCAGCTCGTGGAAAAGTACTGGTAGAACGAGGGATGGGGTGGTGTGGTTTTGGCTCTCCTGGATTCGCGTCTGCTGACTAACCTCTCGTACAAATCCTAGAAACGCATGTTGGATTCGCGCATCAACTGGTTACTGCTGATCAACGCCGGGCTGGGTAGTTTTTTGGCTGGTACGGCTAGTCGCATTTTTGCCGTTTCTCTTCCAACGATAGCGAACAGTTTGGACACTACCATCGTCGGCATCTCGTGGGCGGTAATCTCGTTTCAGATCTCCACGATCAGTTTGTCGCTGGTGTTCGGCCGCATCGGGGACATCTATGGCCGGCAGAAGATATTCGGACTAGGGTTCGTGGTTTCCGCTATCGGTGCATGTCTTTGTGGGCTCTCCCAGAATGTCTTCCAACTCATCGTGTTTCGATTTTTCCAGGGAATCGGCGCCTCCATGACCCAATCTCAAGCGCGGGCGCTGGCGATGGATTCGATGCCGAAAGAGTCTGCAGGAAAGGCGCAAGGGTTTATGACGACGGCTTTTCACTCGGGAGTCCTCGTGGGTCCGAGCGTCGGCGGATTAATCATCGACTACGTTCACTGGAGAGCGGTTTTTTCTTTCTCTTGCCCATCGCGCTGGTGGGAATGATGCTCACGTTACTCAACCTGAAACGAGGAAATAGGTCCAGGGTTTTCACACCTGCCGGACACGCATACGGCTATCGACTATCTCGGGCTGTGTTGCTGGTGTTAGCGACGATTGCGCTGATCGCGATCATCGACCACAGGATTATGGAAATCGTGGGCTTCGAGTTGCGTATCGTTATCATCGTGCTTTTCGCTGGCTCATTTCTCGGGTTCCTCCATCGTGAGTCGACGACCGCCAGCCCGATTCTCGATCTGTCGCTATTTCGGATTCGCATGTTTACTCTGAGCGGTCTCAGCCTCCTGCTGGTGGGTGTCGCTCAAGGTGATGGTTGGTTTTGTGCTGCCGTTCTACCTCCAGGATATCCTGCATCTGTCCCCGTCGTTTATGGGTTTCTTGTTTATGAGCGCACCGGTTTTCACGGTGACGTTGTCTCCCGCTGCCGGTTGGGTTGCGGACAAGGTCGGACCACGGCTTCCTTCGACCGCGGGCATTCTTTTCCTCGTGATCGCCGCCTTTATCGGCGGGTTCTTGCGAGCAGACTCGCACTGGACTTCAGCCGTGGTTGTCTTGGCGCTGTGGGGCTTGGCAACCGCGCTCTTTCTATCCACCCAATCACGCGGCTATGATCGGCTCGGTTCCCGCGCGAACATCGCGGCGTGGCTACCGGGGCCGTATATGTCATGTTCGGTCTTGGGAGCACATTTGGGATATCGATGGGTACGTTATTACTTACCGCGGCGTTTCGCTATTACAGCGGCGACGCGCTTGGCAACACCGACCCCGGCGAATCCTGCGGTGTTCGTCAGCGCGATGAATTTTACCTTCTTCGTGGCTGGAATCATGGGGCTGATGGCGATGGCGTGCTCGGCCATGCGAGGCAAGAAGAAGAGCCGGTGACGCCCATCTCGTCTATCTACTGGCCCGCGAGAAAGATCTCGCGGTATTTTTTCGAATGCTTATCCAGATGCTCCGATTGCGAGATATCCACGGGAATCACTTTGACGTTGGCGAGTTTTTGCTGGATGGCGTTGGCGACCCCTTTGCGCGCCGAGACTTTGAAAAATTTGCCCGCTAAAAAATCTCGCTGAATTTCTTCCGACAACATGTGATCGACATACAACTGCGCGGCGTTGGGATGCGGAGCGCGGGCGGCAACACCCATCAGATTCACGCCGGCCACGGTGGGATTCGGGGCGTTCCAATCGATGGGCGCGCCGGTGGATCGAATGAACTGTGTTTGCGGTCCATAGACGAACACCGCTCCCGGATACTCCCCGGCGGCCACGAGCTGGGTCATCAGAGTATGTCCATGACGGAAGTTGAAGTTTTGCGCGGCAAGACGCTTCATGTAGGCGGTCCCTTTCTCATCTCCCCAAAGCTCATCATGGTGGAGAACCATTCCGATTTCCTCGTCCTCCATGACCAGTTTGCCCTTCCACTTTGGATCCAGCAAATCCGCATAGTCTTTGGCGGCATCGCGGGGGCTAACCTGACGGGTGTTGTATGCGGTAACGATGGGGTTAACGTAGTACGCCGTCCAATAACCATCCTTGTCTTTGAACCCCGGTTCAAAATAACGGCGCTCGGGAGATTCATATTTTGCCATTAGGCCACGCTTGACGAGTTGGTACATTTGAAATCCGCTTATACCGATGACGTCGGCCAGATGGGTGTTGGCCCGGGCTTCGGTTTCGATTCGAGTGTAGAGTCGCTCGCTTGTCGTTCGGTAAAGCGCAACGTCGATGAAGGGATACTTCTCTTTGAAGCGCTGGATAATTTGCATGTGATCCGCAGCCACCAGGAGGGCATAGATTTGCAGCTTCCCTTCCTTCTTGGCAGCTTCGATGATTGCCTCTCGTTTGATCTCTTGAGAGATAGCGGGAGTCGTGAGGATTTCGCAGGCGAGCCCCATGACAAGAGAGAAACCCAAAAACAATTCCATCGCTCGTTTCATCGTCTCTCCCCGTTCAATCCGCTTTGAGAATGACGTCAATAGCGCCTTCCAGTTTGGTCGCGGCCTCTTCCAGTTTTTCGCTTGTGCGCGAGGGCTTCCGTATCCCGCTTGAGGAGGTTAGAGCAGAGCCGAACCTGTCGCTGTACTTCCTCAGGAGCGGTGCCGCCGATTAGCGTCCGTGCCTTCACGGCCCGAAGCGGATCCAGGACCCGACGAATCTCGTCATCGCCCAAGTTAAGCGGCTCGCCGATATACTCGCGCGCGGCCAAGTCCACGAACGAACTGTCAATATCGGAAGCCTTCTTGCCCTGTTCCAGTGCCATGCGCACGAGGATCGCAGTGATCTGGTGCGCGGTTCTCCAAGGGAGGCTTCTTATCCTAACAATGGCCCCCGCAAGATCCGTCGCCAGGGCCCAAAATCCAGCGTTCTCTGCCGCATGATCTCCTTGTTGACTTGTAACGTGGAAATGATCCCGGCCCAAAGATTGATCGCCTCGACGGTTGCATCGAAATTTTGCAGCACAGCCTTGAGCGAGCCGGAAATGCTCCTTGCATTGGTCAACATGGCGCTCATGGCGCCGCTCAGCTGACTTGCGGTTTCGGATACAACCATTAAGGAATGGGGATTTTTCTTTTGCGGCATGATGCTGCTGGAACCGCAATAGCGGTCCGCGATCTCGACGAAACTAAACTCGTTGGAACAAAAAGAAAAATAGTATCGGTGGCCCAGGCGACATTGACCATGAGAATGGTGATGGCGCTTAACGCTTCGAGGACGAAATCTCTCCCGGCGTTGGCATCTCTGACGTTCTGGCAAACAGCGTCGAATCCGAGTAGCTCGGCGGTTCTATTTCGATTCAAAGGAAAATCCGAGCCGGTACCGATTCCGGCACCGGCTGAGCTGACATTGGTTCGATCGTAGGCGCCTAAAAGCCTTTCGAAGTCGCGTTCCAGCGGGAGTGTCCAGGCAACCAGGTAATGGGCGAAGGTGCCGATCTGAGCCTGCTGCATCATGGTATAGGTCGGTAGCACCGTTTCGAGATGGCGTTCCGCCAGTTTCAGATAGGCGTCGCGGCACTTAAGCTCCGCTTCCATGACATTCAGAAGCTTTTCTCGAAGACCGATTCGGGCTGAAACAGAGTTCAAATCTCCGGAGCTTCTACCTAGATGGATCTTGCCGCCGATCTCTTCGCCGAGCTTTTCAATCAAATAGGCCTCTCCGGAAAACAGCCCATGTCCGCCTCCGCGGCGCACTTGCTCCCACCCGGTCGCTTCCATTTCCCGGAACGCGCGAAGTATTGCTGTCACCATCCTCTCTAGGGATTAAGCCTTCCTCGCACAGCATGACGACATGCGCCTTGTCGAAACTATGATAGGCCTGAAGTAAAGGCAGAGTCCGTTCCGACGTGCCCACTTTGTGAGCGATCTGAGACGGGATCGGCGTCCTCGGTGAGCCTGGCGCCGGCCTTTCGATAGAATTCCGCCCGGCGCGACTTTGCCGTAGAGTGTTGCTTGTGCCATCAGCGGTCCTCGCGTGCTTGCGGTGGTGTTTGAACCATAATCAAACTTCCTTTTCGAAATGACCTATGACTTCACGGCCCATCAATTTGATCTTCTCCATCATCACGTGACGATTTCCTTTCAGAACAGGCGATGCGAAAGATAAAGTGGTTAAGGCTCTAGCCGCTTGCGATGAGTTTGGATCTGCTCGATGCAGTCGCTACGGTCGCCAACGATAAAACGCGAGCGAATGAATGTTTTCAGATCCTGGGTTTCGTCATAGCCATGATCTGCTGGAAGCTCCCGGTATTGTTTTTCAGTGTCAAGACGCTGCATCAGTTTAGGAACTTCGCGCTCTTTGGCAAAATCTATGATCGTATTGAGCTGTTCGACGGGATTATCGCTGTCGTCCAGGGACATCGTCATTGCCGGTTTGAGGCCGAATTTGATCATGTAGCTTGTTCCCTAATTCCCGCCTTGGGACTACCTGGCCGCGAATGGAGGTTGAAACCTGTTGAAACTCCTTTGCAATCTCATTGTAGTTTTGCGGTTCCGTGATTCTTGTCCAGGCCGGTGGCGGCTGTCAAGCCGGTTAACGCAGAATGGTTTGCAGTTCTCTTGCATGTTTGGTGGGTTCCGTGTTTATCGTTTTGGCGAGCAGTCGAATCGTCAAAGCGTGAAACGACATAGAAAGGAATTGAACTATGATTCAACTTTATACCTGGGGAACGCCCAACGGAAAAAAGTTTCTGTCATGCTAGAAGAGGTCGGGCTTCCTTATGAAGTCCATCCGATTAGTCTCCAGAAAGGGGACCAGTTCGCCCCCGAGTATCTTGCCATCAATCCGAACAATAAGATTCCATCCATCATCGATACCGATGGTCCGGGGGTCAACCGCTGACGTTATTCGAGTCGGGCGCGATCTTGATGTACCTGGCGGAAAAGACCGGCAAGCTCTTTCCTCAGGACATGCGCAAACGCTACGAGGTCATTCAGTGGCTTATGTTTCAGATGGGCGGTGTCGGGCCAATGTTCGGTCAGGCCAATTTTTTCTTCCGTCTGAGCGAGAAAGTCCCCTACGCCATTGACCGCTATCACAAAGAAGCGCTGCGGCTTTACAAAGTCTTGGATCAGCAACTCGGTAAGAAGGAATACCTCGCTGGGGAATATACGATTGCTGATATTGCCACGTACCCATGGGTCTGGCGGCACGAAATGCATCAGGTGAAATTGGAGGAATTTCCGAACGTGAAACGCTGGTACGACGCGATTTCTGCTCGACCGGCGGTTCAGCGCGGGATGCAGATACCCGAAAGTGTAGAGGCTGCGATGAAAAGACTGGCCAGCCAGAGAACGTTGAGGATTGAAGATAGAGGATGGAGGATGGCGTTTCACCCCAGAATGTCTTGCCAGCAGTCCGAACAATAAAAGATTGGAAAGGAATTCCTTTATGGCGAAAGCACAAAAATTGAAAAGCCGCGGGCCGAGTGGGGATCGGACGTCGTCGTCGATCTATTGAAAGCGTTCGAAATCGAGTACGTGGCGATCAATCCGGGCGCCACGTTCCGTGGGCTCCACGACTCGCTAGTCAATTATGGCGGCAACCATGCGCCGGAAATCATTCTTTGCACGCATGAGGAGATCGCCGTCGCCTTGGCGCACGGTTACGCGCGAGCGAAAGGCAAGCCCATGGGCGCTGCCGTGCACAACGTGGTGGGACTGCAGCACGCCTCCATGGCGATTTACAATGCGTGGGCTGATCGGCTGCCCGTTATCGTCATGGGCGGCACCGGCCCGATGGACACGGCGAATCGGCGGCCCTGGATCGATTGGGTGCATACGGCACTGGTGCAAGGAAACTTAGTGCGTGATTTCGTTAAGTGGGACGACCAGCCTGCCAGTGTAGAGGCTGTGCCCGACTCCTTTATTCGCGCGTATCGGCTGGCAACGACGGACCCGCATGGGGCCGGTCTATATTTGCTACGACGGTGATGTGCAAGAAAAACAGCTTGACGGCGAAGTTACTTTCCCGTCGCTGGATCGCTACCCGCGCCACTGCCGCTGCAAGCGCCGGAAGAGGGATTTGAAAAATCGGTTCGTTGGCTGCTCGAAGCAAAGAAGCCAGTAATAATCGCCGACACGGTGGGGAGAAAGGAAGCTGGATTCAAAGCGGTGGGCGAATTGGCGGAGATTGCTCGCCGCGCCGGTACTCGATCAGTTCGGACGGTTCAATTTCCCGGTGCTGAATCCGCTTAATCTTACCGGCCAAAATGACAAGGTCATTCCGCAAGCGGATCTAATCTTGGCCTTGGACGTTCCGGATCTCGAAGGCGCGACCACCAAGAGAGCCCAGGAGCGGGGCAACCGCCGAGCCACGCCGTTACTTCCGTCTAATGCTAAAATTATCAACGTCGCTCTCGACGACCTGTTGTTGCGCGCTTGGGCGACGGATTTCAACAAATTGCGCGAAGCGGATCTCATGATCACGGCAGACACGTCAATATTCTTGCCGGAACTGGTGCGCCGCCTCAAAGCCGAGAAAAAGTTGAGCCAGTTGAGCGGTGACATCGACAAGCGGCGCGCGGATTGGGGTAATATTTACCAGGAGAAAAGAGCGGCTCTCGAAAAGGAAACCAAAACGAAATGGGACGAGAAGCCGATCGCCATGACTCGGCTCTACGCCGAGATGGCAGAGGCGCTGAAAAACGAGGATTGGGTGCTAACCAATGGCAGCTCCCAAGGCAAGGAAAATCATTGCCTTCCTGCTGCTAAGTTCAACCAAATTCTAGGAAAGTATAAAGGCGGAGGTTTGGGATACGGCTTGCCTGCTTCGCTCGGTGCTGCCCTGGCGCTCAAGGGCTCCGGTAAGTTCTGCGTTGATATCCAGCCCGACGGCTGCCTGTTGTTCACCGTCAGCGCGCTTTGGACCGCGGTGCATCACCAGATTCCGTTGCTGATCGTCGTTTGCAGCAACCGCTCTTATTTCAACGACGAGGAGCATCAAGAACGCATCGCCGTCGTGCGCAACCGCCCCGGTGGAAAACAAGACCATCGGTATCCGCATCGAAGACCCGAACGTTGACTTCGGCGCTATGGCGCGCACCTATGGCTGCTGGGGCGCCGGGCCGATCACGGAGCCGAAGGATCTCATCAAGACCTTGCGCGAAGCAGTAAAGGTGGTGAAAGAAGGGAAACCTGCGCTGATGGATGTAGTGTGTCAGATGAGATAAGCAAGCGCAGCTGGACTAACTGTTTTCGCTTCCTGCAGCACGATCCTTGCGATCCAGTCCTATGTCTTCCAACGCGGCGGGGTCGCCCTGCGGCTCCAGATGAGTAAAGAGCTGGGCGCCGGGAACTGCCGAGCGAATGTCGCGTTCCAATTGCTCAAGCAGGTCATGCCCGCGTTGAACAGTCCAGTCGCGCGGCACCAGCACGTGCAGTGAGATAAAGGCCCTGGTTCCCGCCTGGCGCGTCCGTAGCGCGTGATACTGAATGCCCTGGGACTCATACCGATTCAGGACCCGTTTGATCGCATCTCGCTCCGCGGACGGTAAAGTCGCATCCATCAAGCCTCTGACCGAACGGCCCAGCAATTGCCAACCTATCCTGAGGATATTGGCGGCGACGATGAGGGCGATGCCCGGATCCAGACGGACCCATCCTGTCAGCGCGACCGCCCCGACTCCTAGCACGACTCCTGCAGAGGTCCAGACATCGGTCATGAGATGATGTGCATCAGCTTCAAGCGTAATGGAGCGGTATTCTTTGCCGGCATTCATCAAAACCCGAGCGACCGCAAAATTGATAGCCGATGCCAGAACCGAGATCCCTAGACCGATTCCGACGTGCTCTAGCGGTTGCGGTGCGAAGAGGCGAGGAACCGCCGTCCAGGCGATGCTGGCGGCCGCCAGCAGGATGAGAGCTCCCTCAGGCCGCTGGAAAAGTATTCGGCTTTGCCATACCCGAAGGCATGCATCTCATCCGCAGGGCGGGCGGCGATGGTCAGCATCGCGAGCGCCATAATCGCGGCGACGAGATTGACCAGCGACTCGAGGGCGTCGGACAGAAGACCGACGGAATCGGTGAGCCAATAGGCGGTGGTTTTCAAAGCGATGGTGAGGATAGCGGCGCCAATGGAAAGCCATGCAAAGCGCGTGAGGTTCGCAGATTCCATCAGGATCCTAGGCGGCGTTGTCCAGACTATTGGGCGGGCGGTCAAGCGACATTATCATATCCGGCGCCGGTGAACTCCAAGATACAGAACCCGTTGCCGAAGGGATCGCTCATTTTGGCGATGCGACCCCAAGGGAACGTTTGAATGTCGCCTTCAAGCTTGGCCCCGGCCGACAGCGCGCGGTGGACCGCAGCTTCAATATCTTCGACCTCAAAGTCGAGATGCACCGGCGTCCAGTGGCGGCGGTAGTCGCGTGGCAGAGAAACCTGAGGCGAAGCGGAGCTGCCCGATGGTTTGCTCAAGAGGTATACGCTCGACGACGCCCCGGTCATCTCGGCCACCGTGCCATCGAAAAGCCGCCGGCGAAGGCTGAGGCCGAACGCACTTTGATAAAAGGCAATGCCCTTCTCAAGATCGTCGACGTCGATGTTGATCAGAAGCTTCACTGTACGCGGTCTTCCTATCTCTAATTTAGCGGATCAGAACTCTGGGTTGATCCGTTAGGTCGCGTCTAACTTTAATCACAGCAGGTTTGATTCCCCGCAGCTTGCCGCGGGTAGTTCATTCACTAGCGGCAACGAACAAGTAATACACAGCGATCGCAACTGCGCCGATGATAAACAGCCAGCGGGCCAGGCCTCGCAAGTTTTCATTTTGAGCGGTAGCGAGCTTCTGTTGTAAAGCAGGTTCATTTCTCACGTACTGATCGACTTTATCCTTCGCGTCTTTGAGATCGAGGTGGTGCGCTTGCCGCAGAATTTTGATGGCCTCGATCTTATTTCCTTGCCATAGAGCAGTGATCGTTTCAGCGGGAAAATCATCCCTTCGTTCTGCCATCCAACACTCCTTACGCGCTTGCGTTCAAAAGACGCACCGTGATCCTTCGCCGTGTTAGACGCCCAGCTGATCGGCGAGATCCAGAAAGTCTTTGGCCACGAAATCATATTTCCCGGCTGCGGGAACGGCTGCGGCTTTGCCGGGACCGTGCTCCAGCGGACGACGGACGTAGCCGGTTCTCAAACCGTGCTTTTGCGCCGATTGTAAGTCATTTTCATGGGCAGCGACCAACATGACCTGTTCGGGTTTCAAGTCGAAAAGATCAGGCACCAGGCGATAGATTTCCGGGTCCGGTTTGTAGTGATGGACATTTTCCGCTGACAGAATGCAATCCCAGGGCAAGCCGGCGTGCTTTGCCATGTTCGTGAGTAAAGAGATATTACCGTTGGACAGCGTGGTTATGACGAAGCGACTCTTCAAACGCTGCAGTCCGGGAACCGAGTCCGGCCATGGCTTCAGCCGATGCCAGACGCGGTTGAAGTGAGCTTTCTCATCTTCGCTGAGGCCTTCGATCTTGAATTTTTTAGGATCTCTTCCAGCGACATCCGATGCAGAACATCGAGTTTTGTCCACGGCAGTTCGCCCTTCTGGACACGGTCCAGCGATGGACGGTAGACGGCACGCCACGAATCCGCGAAGGCGGCCCAGTCCACGTTGAGGCCTTTCGTCTTTCCGAGTTGCTCGCCTTCGGCGATGACACTGGATCGCCAATCGACCACGGTGCCGAAAACATCGAAGGCAAGGACTTTAATATTGGCTGTGGGTGGGTTACTCATTTTCGCTCCTTGTTAGTTGTGATTTATCCGCATACGGAGAACTTGAACGGATAATTGTGCAGCGGTTCACCGCCGTCCGGTTTAACGATAACCGCGGCGCCGAGTTGCAGGCCGGCTTTGAAATCGCGGGTGATCGGGTTGGGTTGGATGATGTGGACCATGTTTTCGATCAATGTCCATGGCTCTACAGGGTGCGCGGCAGAACGGGTGCCGAGCTCGGGAGATTTTCCTGCTTCGCCATGGAAGACACTGTCGTAGGTGGTGAAGCCGTTGTCTTCGATGACGGAGCTTGCGGCGATAATTTCTTCGCTGGTCGTCCCAGGTTTGCAGATCTTGCGTATGTTTTCGTAACACTCCAATGCCGTGTCGAAGAGCTTGCGATAGAGCGGCGACGGCTCCCAGTGATGGCAAAAGGACGGTGAATCTGTGTGGAATAGCCCCAGTAACTGACCGTTAGCTCTGTAATGACCACGCTTCCTGCTTCGATTACACGAGGCGTTGGTTTCTGCCAGGGCACAAAGCGATCCGGTTGGTCCATGCGTGTCGCGGCAATGAAATGAATCCCGGGGTCGCCGCCGTTCTTGATGTACGAGCTGTAAACAATCGACAAGATGTCGTGTTCCGTCAGGCCCGGTTTCAGCTGTTCCTCCAATGCCTCGCAAGCCAAATCTGTGAGATACCCACTCCTTCGGAGGTAACCCAGCTCTTCCTCGCTTCTGACTCTCCGGATTCGGCCGAATGCCGGGCCGAACTCGACGAATTCTGCTTCGGGAAAAAGCCGCTGCAGTTCCGTGACATGACCGTGGGCCATTGCCCGCATGCTGACCAAACCGATTCTGGCCTTGGCTAGGTCTCGGCGCCGGATCTCTGCTGCCAAAGTTGGAATAGGCGCAGGGCCATACCAGCGAACGTCGTTTGTAATGGACTGCGCTTTGGCGCAGGGCTGATGGTTGAAGAAATGGATGAAGACCGTGGGCGTGCCTTCCTGCGGGAAGAGCAACCAGCAAGGGGACTGCGCGAGATAGTTTGACAGATAGTGGACCTCTGATGAGCCGCGGGCGCCGGAGATGAGAATGGCGTCGAGGTTGTCTTGCCGCATTGCTTCGCGAAGAGCGTGATAACGCCGATCATATTCCGCGTCGGAGAACCGAGGATACAATTCGTTGCCAGTGAGTCCAGTTCCCGCATTCATAAACACTTCCTCGGTTGATTACTATTATAAGGCGGCCGGAATGTTGCGATCAGCCGATGATCTTCTCAAGAGAAACTTCTACGTTGTAGTCCGGCTCCCCGGAAACGGCATCCGTGCGACGGGCTATGAGGACATTGGCCTCTGGCCAGTAAGCTGGAGCGTTCCGGACTTGACCGGAGCGATTTGAATGACTGCGTTCATTTCTCCGGTGTCCGAACGGACCACCACGCGCGCGCCGTCTCCCAACTCAAGTTCTTGGGCGTCTTCGGGCGAGATAAAAATGATGTCTCTTGACTTGGCACCCATGAGCCGGTCCGCAGCTCGAAGGTCATGCTGTTGAACTGCTTGCCGCGACGTGTGGCGAGATAAAACTTTCCGGCGGATGCCCGACGGTCGGGCGGGTTTAGAACAGCTGAAGTGCGCGCGACCGTTCGGCATGTTGCTAAAATGCCCAGCCTTGTGGAGATAGGGGCCGCCCCACTGGAGATGGTCGCCTTCTCCAGTGAGCTTCTCGATCCCTTGATAAATCGGCATGACACGGCTCATCTCGTCGCGGATGCTCTGGGGATCCTCATAGGGAAACAGGAGATCGCCGTTAGGCATGGCATGACGCCCGATAATGGCGGGTATCTCCCACTCCGGCAGCGAATGGCCAATCTGATGTCCCGGAATCTCTGGGGTGAAGCGGATTCGTCTTTCGGTATTGGTGGTCGTTCCTCCGCCGCGCTGCTCGTAACGGGTCTGGCCCGGAAGGATGAGCACCGCTTGCTCAGCGTCGAGAAGCATGGAGCTGTTGAGAACGATATCTTGATGCACTCTTACGGCGACTTTTTCCAGTGCTCTGGCAATGAATTTCCGGTCCGGCATGGTTTCCAGCAAATTGCCGCCTATGGAATAGAGAAAGTTAAGTTCTCCTTTACTTGCCGCCTCGATCATCTCCGGTACCCTGAGTCCTGGCTTGGAAGGGAGCGGGTGGCGCCACAGGTTAGAGAAGCGGCGGGCGCTTTCGTCGTTGACTGGAAATCCGCCTGGGAACTTGTCCGGCTCGGCCCGCACTCGCCGCCCCCTGGACGCCGCTGTGACCACGGATTGGCATGATGCCACACTTGTCGCGTCCGAGCATGCCGCGGGATAGCGCGAGATTCACGACCGCCTTCACGTTGTCTACACCAAACTCGTGCTGGGTCAGCCCCATGCTGTAGACGAAAACGGCGCTACGGGCATGACCGTAAAGCAGGGCAAACCGCTCCATTTCCTGGCGCGACAACCCGGAACGTTCCTCGAGCATCTCCCAGGATTGGGCTCCGAGCGCGGCCTTGAGCTCTTCGTAGCCGGTTGTGCGTTTGGCGATGAATTCTTGATCTACGCGGTTCAACGCAATCAGTGTCTTGATCACTCCGTTAATAAACGCGATGTCTCCGCCGACTCGCACTTGGAAAAAGTCATCCATAAGCTTGGTGCCGAACAACGCGCTGGTAGCGACGGAGGGTACCCAGTAGCGCTCTAGCCCATACTCGCGCATCGGATTCACGACGGCGATCCGGGTGCCGTGTTTCTTGGCGTAGTGCATGTATTTGGTGGTTACCGGTTGGTTGTTGGCAAGATCGGAGCCGAAAATAACCAATAGCTGGGTGCCGATGAAGTCCGACAGAGAACAGGTGGGTGCACCGACGCCCAGTGTCGCTTTGAGACCGGAAACACTGGCTGCATGACAAAGCCGAGAACAGAGATCTACGTTGTTGGTGCCGAGTACGCGGGCGAGTTTTGGAAGACGTAATACACTTCATTGGTCAGTCCGCGAGATGTGGCGAAAAATCCCATCCGGTGAGACGGCGTGCTGCGTATCGCTTTGGTGATGAAGTTAAAGGCATCGTCCCAAGAGACGCGGGAAAATCCCGGCTCGCCTTCGCGGCGAATCATCGGATAGGATAGCCTTCCGAGGGACCGGAGCTTTTCCGGTCCCAGCGAGCGGGTTTGTTGATATCTCTTGTCGCCGACATGTCAAGCGCGCCCATGGTGTTTAGTTTAAGGAGCTTGAGCCGGGTCATGCACAGATGGACGCCGTCCATCACGTTGTCGCGCAGGCCATAGGGACCTAAGGAGCAACCGTCACAGACGCCATGCTTGAGGATATTCCAAGCGTAGGGAAGCTCGGTTTTGTTTTCCCACAGGACGCCGAGCATCTCGCGATAGTGATGCGGCTTGGTTTGGCCGACCAAGCCGAAAGGAATGAGGCGAGAAAGCCAGCTATCGTTAGATCTCAACTTACCCATAGGCGGACGTTCAGTCTTTCAATTCCCGAAACTCTTTAAGCACGGCAAAGAATTGTTCGGGGTCGCTTTGCGAAAGCGCCGTCTTGTACAAAGCATAGCGCTGATGAGATTGCCAGTGCCGCCACTCTTCGATTGTTACCGGAGGGATCTGCGATGCGCTTTTGCCAGCCACCGGTACGGGTACCTGGTGCGCACTTTCCCAGACGGAGCTGCTCATCGCGGCTGTTATCGCCACGGGCGCGCCGCGGTATCGCCGTGAAAGGAAGTCGAGGTAGGACGAAAAAACCTGCTTTTCCTCTTCAGTTTCGACGGGCAGGTGGCAAAGAACCGTGCGTTCTTCAATGCTGAAAGCCAGCCAGTCGTTCAGCGATATTTTGATTCCTGTCAGGTCAAGCTTCATGCGCACGTGGAGAGGAATCCGGCTCAAGGACGGATAGATGTCGGATTCGTGCCGATAACGATGAAACATAAGCTGAGGCGTTTGCGTTTTGCCCTGGTGAAAAGTTATTTTCCTATTCGTGGCGCTTGAGGTCAACCATAACGCAAGAAATAGGATGGTTCTACGGACGCTGCTAATTAACGGAGGAGATCGCGATGGCCGCAGCAAGATGACACCAAAGGATTTATGCCTCTCAACAAGGTCAAAGAAAGGAGTTTCTCCTCGCGCCCGATGGGTTGCAAAGGTGTGGGCTTTAGCTTCGTACGATACAAACCCGGCGCGGGCGCAACCTACGTGCACCGGCACAAAATCCAGGAAGAAGTGTTCATTACTTTGAAAGGAACCGGTTCGATTATTCTGGACGGGAAGCGGATTTCGATGCCCGAGGGGACGGTTATACGTGTCGGTCCGACGGTCTATCGGGCGCTCGGCAACGACTCAAAAAGGATGTGGTCTATATGATTCTAGGGGCAATTCCGCCGAAAAACTTTCCGCTTGGAGGGAGAACTTTGCTCGGCGATGGTATTCCCAATCGGAAGAAGGTGCCGCGCTGGAAAAATAGGTGCGTGATCCAGTTACGGAGAAATCGCAGCTTGGGTCTGCGACGCTTAGGCGGAACGTCGGGCTTGAGGATTTTCCCGAAGAAAACATCTGGCTCCTAATTCTAGAATCGGATATGAGTGCTGGGACTTTAATAAGCGCGTGAGAGTAGCTAGCGACTAGGAGCAGAGCATGCAATACGACACACGACAAACCGGGAAGCCGCCGTCGCCCGTGGAACCCACGGGGTTTTTCACCGGCGTCCAGATCCGGCCGATTATCGTCGGCGTCGTGGTCGATTATATCGCCACCTACGCCGGCACATATGCTTATTTTTCATTTACTTAGCGAAGCAATTATCGAAACAGGGCGAGGTGACGGGAGATCAAATCAGAGACTACATGACCTCTCCCGAGGGCCTGATGATCGGTTTCGTCATCGGCGTCCTGGGAACGGCTTTGGTGGGTTCGTTGCTGCGCAAAAAGCGGGAAAACTGGGAATTAAACATGGGGCGCTGGTGGGACTTTGCTCGCTGATCCTGTCTTTCATTGAGCAATCTCTCCAGGAAGAGTCAGCGTCGCTTCCCGAATGGTTCAGATTTCTCTCCATCGCCGCGATAATTCCGGCGGGGCGTTGGGCGGATTTGTGGCAGAGGCATTTAAGGGCTTTGGCAGGAGCCAGCGCCAGAGTGGGGGTAAGTTGGCCGGGGACGTAAACGGAATCGGTAATGGCATCGGTCGTTTTCAGACGCGCTCAACCTCAAGACTACCCGCCATTCTGCGACTGCAATCCGAAAACTTCATTGCCAATCTTTCTGAGAAAGAGCGGAAAGAAGGGTTTCTTTCGGCGGAGTTTTCGCGCGAGCAGGTCGCCAAGTTGGCGGAAGATCTCGGCACGGCGATCGCTGCTGTGGATGCTGAAGTGGTGGCGTTCTTATGCGCGTTCCGTAATGAATTCAATCACGGATCGCCTGTGATCGCGAAGATGCTTGATACCTACGATCTGGTAAAGTTCGACGGTAAACCGCTCAACTCTTACAATAGTTATATCTACGGTCCGGTCTGCATCGATCGCGCTTATCGTCGACGGGGACTGCTGCGAGGACTCTACGAAGCGCAGAAGCAGGATCTCGCCGGGCAGTTCGACGTCGGTGTGGCGTTTGTCTCGCGCAGCAATCCCCATTCTCTGAATGCTCACATCGCCGGGTTAGGGATGACCGAAGTGCGGCGACTTCGAATTGAAGGGTAACGTTTATGTTATCCTGGCCTTTCGACTACCGCTGCAATCGGCTTCCTAACGAGGTTGTCGCGTTCTCAGGCGCGAAGCTTGCAGATTTAAATGTACTTCGCTAGAATCACCCTGCCTTGGTGGATGTCGCTGCGGCGGGGACAAAAACTGAAAGGAAGCGATAACGATGGACGCAGATGCTAAGAAAACTGCTTTAAGGATGATTCCGTATGGTTTGTACGTTCTCACAGCCGAGGAAAGGACGGCAAGATTGCCGCTGCGACAGTCAACTGGGTGACCCAAACCGCCTTTCAGCCGCCGCTGGTCGTGGTTGGTGTGAAGGCCGATTCGGGTGCCCACGCAATCATCAAAGAAGCGAAAGTCTTTGCGCTGAATATTCTCGGCAAGGATCAGAAGGGGATGGCGTTTACATTTTCAAACCCTGGAACGGGAAGGTAACAGTATCGGCGGAGAGGCGTTTCGTAAGGGCAACCTGGGTGCGCCGATTCTAGAAAAGACCCCGGCTTTCGTGGAGTGCACGCTCGTGGATACGATTGAAAAAGGGGATCATTCGATCTTCGTCGGCGAGGTGAAAGACGCTGGGGTGGCGGCGCAGCCTGCGGGGCGTCCCGACGATGCGACTTTTGGCGATGAAAGATTTAGGCGACAAGGTTTTCTACGGCGGATAGCTTCGCGCCAACGTGGCGCTCAAGGTCAGCGTTCCAGGTTCAAGGTATCCGGAATATCAAGATAGTCGGAGTCGAGAACAAAAGGGGAGAAAAATCATGGCAAAGATAAGGCATATCGCATACCGGGCGACGGACGTTGACGCTATGGCAAAGTTTTTCGTCGATGCAACGGGTATGAAGATGATCCAGAAACGCAAGAATAACGCCATCGATCTGAGCGATGGATCGGTCAATATTACCGTCCTGCCGTTGCGCGCGGGTACACGGGAAGGCGAGCCGACCAAACAGCCGGGCATTGACCATATTGGCTTCTCGGTGGACAACGATCAAGAACAGTTTCGTTTGATGGAAGCCGCCGGCGCCAGAAAGGCCGGAGCGATTAATTTGGGCACTGCTTATTACGAAGACAAATTCGTCGGTCCTGAGGACATCATCATCGATGTCGGCCACTGGCAGGGCAGCGCCGCTAGATAAATAAATTCGGTTCAACGTTCCAAGGTTCAAAGTTCAATGCGGCTCGTGGGGGACTTTAGCTTTCCACGTTAACCAATGAACTTTTAACTCTTTCACCGGTTCATCAACCGCTCTGCCTTGCCGGAATAATTGATGAAAACGGTTTTGAGCTCGGTGAAGAAGTTGAGTCCTTCCTCGGCCATTTCGCGCTCGCCGACGCCTGTGGCTTTCGTTCCACCGAAGGGCAGCTGCGCTTCACCGCCGATGGTCGGCTCGTTAACATGAACCATGCCGGTCTCGACCTCTTCGACGAAATTCATGATCGTATCGACGTTCTCAGTGAAGATGGACGTCGTGAGGCCGTATTCCACGCCATTAGCGAATTGGAGCGCTTCGTCGAGACTCGTGGCCGTCGTGACGGACAATACGGGACCGAAGATCTCTTCTTTGAAGATGCGCATATGGGGCCCCACGTTGTCGAAAATCGTCGGCTCGACGAAATAGCGCTTTGCCGAGATGTTCGGGCTTTTGCCCCCGATCACGAGTCTCGCGCCTTCCTCTCCTCCGATCCTAAGATAGTCGAGGTCGGTCTTCCATTGTTTTTCGTCCACGGCCGGTCCCATATCGACGGTTTCATCCAGTCCCGAACCAATCTTGATTTTCTGTGCTCCTTCAACCAGTCGCTCTAATAACTTGTCCCTGATAGACGGCGCTGCAATCACCCGGGACGTCGCCGTGCAGCGTTGACCAGTGGAGCCAAAGCCCCGCCGTGAATGGCGATGGCGGCTTTGTCGAGATCGGCGTCCGCCATGACAATCACGGCATTCTTGCCACCCATCTCGCAGGTGACTTTGGCGCCGCGCTGAGCGGCCTGGTAGTAAAGAGCGCCGCCGACTTCGTTGGAGCCAGTGAAGGAAATGGCTCGGAGCGCCGGAGAGTTAACTAACGCCTCGCCGACAACCGACCCGGAGCCCACCAGCATGTTGAATACCCCGGGTGGCAGACCTGCTTCTTCATAGATTGCGGTGAGCAAAGTCGCGGTCGCCGGGGTCAGTTCCGCAGGCTTAAAGATCACGCGTATTCCCGGCCACCAGTGCAGGAGCTGATTTCCATACAGGGATAGCCCAGGGAAAATTCCACGGTGCGATCCAGCCCGACGACACCCAGCGGCCGGCGGATCGTGTAGGTGAATGTGTCGCGAGCCTCGGAGGGGAGCGTTTTTGCCATGCATGCGAAATCCCTCGCCGGCATAAAATTCCAGCAGCGAGATGCTCCTTCATGACTTCGCCTTTGGCTTCTTTGAGAACTTTGCCTTCCTCCCGCGTGAGCGTGCGGGCAATCTCATCGGCCCGCTGGCGCGCGATGTCCGCGGCACGCCAGAGCACGCGTCCGCGCTCCGGGCCCGGTGTTTTCTTCCAAGCTCTGAAGGAATCCTGGGCGGCGTCGATGGCGCGTTGGACGTCTGCCGTGGTGGCAGCAGGAAACTCAGCGATCACGTCGCCAATATCCGCTGGATTGATGTTGCGGACGAGCCGTTGGGACTTCGGATGAAACCATTTGCCGTCGATATAAGAACCGGTCTGCATGGTGACCTCTGGCGAGACAACTAGCCTGCATTATTCACGGGCCCCTACCAGTGGAGCCGTTCAATTCGTTCAAAACGTTCCAATCGTTCAAACCCTCTCTTTAATCCTCCCCGCGTCGCGGGGAGGACAGAGATGGGGGTTTGAACGGCTTAAACGGCTTGAACGTTTTGAACTAAGCTACTACCCCAATCGGTCTGCAAGTTGTTGATCCCTTTTTCTCTTGCGGTAATTAATCCTGATTACGAAGACCTACGGCCCAGCTCGCGCAAAATTTTATTCCATTGCTCATCGAGTTTTCGTACTGTTCCGTAGTCAGTCCTTGTTCCGGGTACCACCGCTTGAAACCGTAGTCTTTCGTCGGACTTCCGTACTCGTATTGCTCGAGAATCTTTTGACCGCCTTCACCCAAGATGAAGTCTGCCATCAGGAGAGCCGCATGCGGGTGTGGAGCTTGGGCCGAAACACCGCGTCGATCCGGAGTTGGTCGGAACCACGTCCATCGGAACCCATTCAATCGGAGCGCCGGCTTTCAGCGACACTTCGACGTGATTGCGAAAATCGTCGGTGATACTCCGATCTCTCCGGGAATGACCATGTCGAGCAAAGCTCGGCCCGAGACATTATGCACAACGGGGTTCTGCGTTTTGAGTTTCTTGATATATTCTTCGCCTTTAAATTTGAGCATGGTTCCTACGATGGTCACGCCCGTGTCGCTGCCGGCAAAACCGATCTTGTCTTTAAGCTCAGGACGCAACAGCCCGTCGTAATTCTTTGGCGCTAAATTCGCTGGAATGGAGTTTTTGTTGTAGGCAAGACCAATGTGGGACTCGCGATCGATGGACCAGTAAAACAGCCCCTTCGGCCCTTTTTCCTTCACGCTATCCGGATACTTCGCCTGGGTCGGAAAATAGTAAGGCGCTATCAATTTGTTGTCGCGGAGAAGTTTCAACAGCGGGATGGTAGTCTCAAGGGTATCGACGATATACCGCTTTGCCTGGGTCTCCGCCAGGATTCTCGCGCCAAGCTCTTGGCGCGTCCGCGATACGCTTCCACTTTGACGCCGGGATACTTCGCTTCAAAAGCAGCGGCGAGATCTTTGTACGAGCCCCCGCCAAAGAGGTATACCAGGTAATCTTGCCCTTCAGTTTTGGCTCCGGCGTATAAAACCTGCTCGCGATCGGGCTTGTTATATGCCGCGAGTTGCTCGAGAGACATGGGCTTAGCGCTTTGCGCCCATGCGGTAGAAAGCAGACCGAAGGTTAAGATATATGCGTAAATTAAACACTTCATTGTGTTGCTCCTTGGACTATCCGTGTCGGTGCAGCTTAGTAACCGGTTTCCACTAGTTGATTATAAAAAAGCTTATAGAATTGTTTTAGCCTTTCCGGCCGGGTGTAATGGGCAAACTCCCTGCGGGATTTTGAATTCCTTTTCGATTTGCTCAGGCTTTTGCCGGCGGCGATCATTTTGGCGACTTCATCCCTCATGACCACGAAATAACGCTTTTGTTCTTCGAGGTCCTTCACGCCTCTGCCGATATGGGCCGGGCCGTGACCGGGGACGTAAGTATCCACGGGCAAGTTGCGGGCCATGATGTTATCGAGGATTTGAATCCACCCTTTGACGTTGGAATAGAAAACCCTGCGGACTCTCCTGCCCGGGATGAATTTCGGTGTCCAACAGATCGCCCATGAGCATCACGCGCTTCTGCGGAATGTAAACCGTGAGATCGCCGGTGCTGCGGCCGCGGCCTTCCGGCGTAATCTGAAAGGTCAGACCCCCGAAGTACAAGGTCATGGTACCGTCAAAACTTATGTCGGGAACAATCAAGTCTCTTCCTTTGTAGCCCGCGTTCCGCGGATCGTTGGAGTTTTTCCGCTCGTTGAATTCTTCCCCCTCCTGCATTTGTAGATCGTGGACCTGGTTCTTGGTCGCGATATAGACGGGTTTGTCCTCGCGAAAATGCCAAGCCCCTGAGGCATGGTCGCCGGCGCTGTGGGAGGAAATCAGGTACTTGACCTTCTTGTCCGTCAGCTTTCTCATGCCGGCCAATGTTTGGTCGGCGTTGTCGATATGAAAGTCAAATACCAGCACGCCATCATCGGTAATAACGACGGTTGAGTTGCCAGAGCCCTGGGAGTGCTGAAAACATGTACACTCCCTCGGTGATCTTGACCGGTGTCATTCTCACGGGAGCCGCGGCGCCGATGCTAAGAGACCCAATGAGGCGTGACCAAAGCGAAAAACTTTCGTTTCATGAGCTGTTCCTGGTTAGTCGTCCGTTTACATTTTGGTTTTCCGCGACCAATTGGGCGCAAAACTCAATCTAAAGAGTTCCGAGTGATTTGGCCGAATTCCAGTGCGCGCCGGGCGCGCGCTCGACGATCGGTCCGGTCGATGAGCTGACCGCCGAAGGCTATGGAACCATCTCCCCGCGCATTGGCCTCTTCGAACGCCTGGATGACCCTTTGCGCGTAGTCGATTTCCTCGGATGTCGGGCTGAACATCTGATTGATAGGATCGATCTGCGACGGATGAATCAAAGACATGGCGAGAGAAACCGAGACGGCGCGATTGCCGCCCGTAACCAGCGAGGCCTTCCGTATCTTTGAGATCGACCCAGACTCCATCGACTGCCTGAACGTGAGCCGCCGCCGCCGCGATCGACCATGGCGGAGCGGGCGTAAAGCATGTCGCGGGCTTCGCCCCTCGCGGGATGTCCGGCAGTCCCAGCTCGCGGCCAAAATCCTCCGCGCCAAACATCAAGCCGCAGACACGGGATGAACGGCCGGCGATGGCCGGAGCATTCAGCAAACCTCGCGGGCTTTCGATGGCGACAAGTAGCTTGACGCCGCCGCCCGGCATCTTTTGTTTCGATTCGCGTTGGGTCAGGATCGCGTCGAGGTTTCATCACTCTCCTCCGGCGTTTCAACTTTGGGCAGAACCAGGCCTTCCAGTCAGGCCGAACTACGCGCGTCGAGATCGGCGTCCATGCGCAGGTGGCCGATGGCATTGATGCGCACAAAGCGCGCCGGCGAGTTCGGCGCTTTTGGACGACCCAGCGCCTCGCCGATCAATTGCCGCGCGGTATCTTTCTCGCCGGGCGCAACGCCGTCTTCGATGTCCAGCATGATGGCATCAGCGTTGAGCCCCAGCGCCTTGTCGATCATCTTTTGTCTGTGGCCGGGCACAAACATCCAGGATCGTTTTAAGTCCATTGTGTGTTTCCCCTCGCTGGTTTCATTACCTGATGCAAAAGCAAATGTCTATCATTGGATCTTCATTGCCCAATCGATTGCACTCACGAATTTTTAGAGAATAAAAGAACGAATATGAAAATGAGCACGTTGAAACTTTTTGGTGCCCATCGTTGCGATCACTGTGCAAAGCAACTCGGCATCCACGATCATCCCGCGCTTTCTTAATGACCTGCGCATCCCGATGGCCGCCATCAGGTCGCTTATTTCCCTGGCTCCGGTCTTGGCCCTAACCTCCCGACTACCCGTGGGCATGGCCTATCAGCGCAATCGCGCGCGGTTGCTTATTTCGATTGCCGTCGTGGCTATGGGTATCACCAACTATCTTTACAGCTTCGCCGAGGACGTCTTGGTGTTTGCCATTATTCACGCTCTCAATGGTCTTGCCTACGGCGCCGTGACGACGCTGTACATGGCGTTTTATGTCGATTCGCTGGCCCCGGACGAAAATCGCAACCATGCCATGGGCTATTACGTCGGTACGTTGGCCTTGGGGTATTCGACGGGAAATTTCTTTGGCGGACTTATGGCAGACCATTTTGGTTACGGACCTACGTTTCAGGTTGCGGCGCTCCTGTCGTTAGTGTCCGTAGCACTGCTGTGGTGTTTTCATGGGTCGGACGGCCGAAGAAGCGGCTTCACGAAGGAAAAGCCCAAGGCCAAGCTTACCGTGCGTGATTCGTTGAAAGCACTTGTCGAACCGGAGTTAGCCACCGTGGTTATCGTGGCGCTGTTTCTCAACTTGCTACATCAGATGAGCGGAGTTTTTATTTCGCTCTACGGCGCTTGCCGTGGGGATGACGCTGACGCAAATCGGCGTGGTGCGCGCCGCTTACGCCGGTTGCAATGCCGTGACCCGTCCGATCAGTGGCCATGTGGTAAACAAGTTTGGCTCATCGCGGTCTGTCTTATGCCGGCATTCCCCTTCAATCGGCAATCCTGATGCTCATCCCGCTTTTCACCGGGTTCGGTCCGATCCTCGCGATCTACGTGTTGTCGGGATTAATGCGCGCCATCGTCATCGTGGCCAACGCCGTAGGATTGGTGCAGGACGTGGATGAAAACAAAGTCCAACGCGGTCTAGCCTCGGGAATTTATAACGCCGCCGGCGATTTTGGGCAATATTCTGGGTCCCTCCATCCGGTGGATTGATTGCCCAGGCCACCAGCATAAGTGGGGTGTTTGTGATCGGATCCCTAGGGTCTACAATGTTGTTCCTATTGGTTATCTGGTTGGTTGAGGTCGGCCCATCGACAGGGCCGCTTTCTCGATCCGTATAGGTTTCAGTTCGAAGGTTCAATGTTCCAGGTTCAACGTCTAGACTACTTCGGAACCTTGAACGTTAGAACTGCGAACGAACTCAAGAGCTTACCCTTCTATGTGCAGAGGGCTTGCCGCGCGATCAGTGTCGCAAGTGAATAGTCAGGCTGGAGTACGATTTCGGCATACGCCAGCACATGCTGTCCCAAATAGGCTAACACTAGATTGTTGCTGACCGGCGCAACGGTGAGGAGCGCGCGTTTCGCGAAACTTCCGTTCCACATCATACTCCACGCGCAAAGCCATAACCACCGTGGGTCGTAAGACAAGCGTTGGCCGCTTCCCATGCCGCTTCCGAGGCGAGCAGTTTCGCCATGTTCGCTTCAGCGCCGCATTTCTCTTTACGGTCAAACTTCGTTGCCGGCCTGGTAACGCACTAGATCCGCAGCTTCGACGTTGGCGTAGGCCTCGCAGCGATGGGGGATTGAATTCCCTGGTTCGAGCCGATGGGCCGGCCAAAAACAACGCGTTCGGAAGCGTACTTGGCGGCCCGTTCGGTAAACCAGCGGCCGTCGCCGATGGCTTCGGCGGCCACGAGAATTCTTTCAGCGTTCCAACCGTCGATGATGTAGCGAAAGCCCATCCCTTCTTCGCCGATCAAATTCGCAACAGGAACTTCAACGCCATCGATGAAAAGCGCGTTGGTGTGGTGATTGATCATGAGATCCAGGGCTTTACCTCAAGTTTTCCGCTTTAGCTGCTCTTGAGATCGACGATGAACACGGAAAGGCCGCGGGTTTTGTCTTTCAAATCATCATAGGGCAGTCGTGCGCGCCAGCAGCAGCATCAGATCCGATTGCAGCACGCGGGAGATAAAAATCTTCTGGCCGTTGATGACGTAACGGTCGCCCTTTGCGCGTCGCCGTGGTTTGGATGCGCGTTGATTCCGAACCGGCGTTGGGCTCGGTGACGCCGAAAGCCTGCAGGCGCAGTTCGCCGCTGGCGATCTTGGGTAGGTAGCGTTGCTTTGCTCCTGGTTGCCGTGGCGGAAGCAAGGTTCCCATGGTGTACATCTGCGCGTGACACGCCGTGGCGACGCCGCCGGAGCGGTTGATCTCTTCCGAGGATGATGCTGGCTTCGGTGATGCCCAGCCCGGTGCCGCCAAATTCTTCGGGGATCAGCGCTGCCAGCCAGCCGAGCTCCGAAAGTTTGCGCACGAATGCATCCGGATAGTCTTTCTGGCGGTCAACTTCCCGCCAGTAGGCGTCGGGAAAGTCACCGCAAACCTTACGGATCTCATCGCGGATTTGCAGTTGTTCCTGGGTCAGGTTGAAATCCATCAACGCCTCCTATATTTACCGCCTAGCAGCCTGCGGGCAGGTCGCCCAGCAGCCTGTTAGGTTATAGCGTAAAGCCTGTGGAGCAGAAAGGGGAGAACTATGGCTGTTAAACCCGGCTGGGAAGGGCGCTTCTTTGAAGATTTCGAAGTCGGCGACATTTATCGCTGCCGTCTGGGGAGAACCGTCACGGAGGCGGATAATATCTGGTTCACTTTGTTGACGAATAACACCAACCAGATTCATTTTAACAACGAGTACGGCAAGCGCACGGAGTTCGGCAAATGTCTGATCAACAGCGCGCTAACCCTCGCCATCGTGGCCGGGATGGGTGTGGCGGATGTGAGTGAAAACGGCTTTGCCCTCGGCTGGGACGAGATTAAACTGCCCAATCCACTTTTCGCCGGCGACACGCTTTACTCGGAATCCGAAGTCCTGGAAAAGAGAGAATCCAAATCGAAGCCGCAATGGGGCATTATCAAAGTTCGGACCCGCGGCATCCAACAAGAGGGCAAAGTCGTCATCGACTATGCCCGCAGCGTGATGGTCTGGAAGAAAGCCCACGCGCCGAAGCAGGATTTGTTTCCGAAATAAAAATGATTCCAAATGATTTCCTTTAATCGGCTGAACGGTTTGAACTGGCTTGAACTTTTGGAACCGTTCACTCCAGTTCGTTCAAGACGTTCAAATAGTTCAAAACGATCAAATCGGTAAGAGAGGTTTAATGTGACGGTCAATGCTAAATCCGTGCGTGCGCTGGACGGGATCAAGATTCTGGCCTTCGAGCAGGTGCTTTCCGGTCCTTTTGCCACGTGTCTGCTTGCTGACATGGGCGCGGAAGTAATTAAAGTGGAGCGGCCCGGCATCGGTGACGTTATTCGTGGTTGGGACTCTGTGGTTCACGGTCTCTCGTCGGGCCATGTTTGGCTCAATCGCAACAAGCGCAGTCTCACGGTCGATGTTAAAAAGGAGAAGGGAAGAGCCATACTGCAAGAATTAGCCAAGACATCCGACATCTTCTTTGAGAACTATGCCCCAGGTGTTGCGGGACGTCTCGGCCTTGGCTACGAGGCTCTAAGCGAGATCAATCCGAGGCTCATTTATTGCTCGCTCTCCGGTTATGGACAGGACGGTCCCTACCGCGACGTTAAGGCTTACGATCTCCTGATTCAAGGCGAAGGCGGGATCATCGCCACCACCGGTTATCCCGACAAGCCGGCAAGAGCCGGTCTTGCCATCGCCGATATCGCCGCCGGGATGTACTCGGCAATCGGCATTCTTCTGGCGCTTTACCAGCGGGAAAAACCGGCTGCGGCCAGTTTATCGACGTGTCGATGCTGGATTCCATCGTGTCCTGGCTTGGCTTATTTTCCACACCACTACTGGCACGCCGGCGAAGAGCCGGCGCGAGTGGGGATGCGGCACCATTACGTGACACCCTACGGTCCCTATCTCGCTGGCGACGGGGAATATGTGAACCTCGCGGTTGCCAGCGCGTCGGATTGGGAACTTTTCTGTCGCCAAGGTGATCGAGCGACCGGAGCTATTGGAAGATCCGCGTTTCTCTACCGTCGAAGGTCGGCGGAAAAACCGCGGCGAATTGGAAGAGACGATCGAGAAGATTTTTCTAGAAAAGGATCAACAACCACTGGCTGGCTCAGCTCAAAAAGCTGAGCTGCCCTACGGTGAAGTGAGGGGCATCGCGCAAGTCCTCGCTCATCCCCAAGTGATTGCGCGTAAGCTTATCCGAGAAGCGGACTCGCCCGTCGGGAAAGTTCCGGTCATCGCCAATGCGCTTAAGATGTCGGCAAGCGAGGCTCGTTACGAAAGAAATTCCTGGCCTCGGGGAAGACAGCGAGGCGATACTGAAAGATTTGGGTTACGACGCTGGCGCTATCGCTGAACTACGCCGCGATAAGGTTATCTGATTGCGGCAGGAGATTTGTTGATGCACAAACCCGTGGTGGGGGTCATGGGCGCTTCGGCGAATGATGCCCTCACTGAATCAGAAAAAGCTTCGGCTTAGAAGAGCTCGCAGAACGTCTCGGAGCCGCTCTGGCCCGGCAGGGATGTATTCTGGTTACGAGGAGCGACAACGGGCCTGCCGGATCTGGTGGCGAAAGCCTTTCGCAACTGCGGCGGCTTCGCGCTGGGTATTTCACCTGCCCAGGATCGAAGAGAACATTTGGAGCGTTATGGCTTGCCGGAGGATGGCGCGGACGTGATCGTCTCATACCGGGTTTGGCTACAAGGGACGCAACGTTATCAACGTCCGTTCCGCCGAGGTGGTTATCATTTTCGGTGGCGCGACCGGCACTCCCAACGAATTCACCATAGCCTACGATGAGGGAAAATAATCAGCCGGCATACTCGAAGGAAGCGGCGGGGTAGCCGACCACGTTAGAGAGATCATCCAGTTCTGTCAAGAAGCCGACACGGGGCGCGTGCTGTTCGACAAAGATCCAAGAAAAGTTAGTTGACAGGTGCTTAGAGGGCGTTGAGTCGTGCCTGAAAGTAACGTAAAGTACGGTAGGAGTTACGGAACTAAAAGCATCGGAGCTATTTGTAGACTCGCTCTCGTGAGAGGCGGTTTCACCCGCGCTTCGCTTTGTTCTGCGCAATGTAGCTTTTTGGGCGAATTTCTTCCGGCTCGTCGCCGCGCAGGCCGATTTTGAACGCTTCGTCCAAGGCCTTTTCCTCATTTCCAGCCCTGTTCCGACCACACGATAGATCATCATGAAGGCGCCGACTCGATTGGCGGTAGCGCAGTTCGCGAGCATCAGGATGGTTGGATTTAATCTTTGACCAATCGAATGAAGACTCGTCCGCCTGTTCGGCGCGCGGCGCGCTGGATTACCACGGGAATAGTGATTAGTAGCGCAGCCCATTTTTTTCGACTAGAGAGCGCTCTTTCGTGAGATCGATGCCTTCACCGCAGAGCGCTGCAAGCTCAAGACCGGAATGAAAACCGCTGGCGGCGAGCCTTGGCGAAGGCCTGCTCAGTGGGTTGCCGCGCCGGTGGCGAAATTTGCTGTCTAGGCAAAGCACGCGCGGCACACATCGGACTTCAGGGATTGTTCAATCTGATCCGGAGTACGATTGCGCGATCTTTTGTTGCGCTTCAGCGGCCAAACGCCCAGGTTGAAAGCAGAACAGTTGCTACCGAGCCCCCATGGAAAATTTGTTCATTGATATTTGCCTCCATTGAACCGCTCGCCGGACGTGAGTTGGCGGGCTATTGCAGTGTGAACAGCGCCGCCGCTGTTTTACCCAGGATCGCGGTTTTCCTGCGCGGAACAAGGCGCCTGGCGAATCATTTCCACAGACTCGATAACGTTTGCCGCGGTTTTGCATTCCAGCGGATAGTCCGTGCCGAACATGATACGGTCCGCCGTGGTCACATTGAAGGCCGCCGCCAGCGCCGGTGCCATGCGCCGGTTCCGCGGTATCGAAATAGAGCGATTGAAATAGCTTCTCGAAGCGTTCCGTCGAGGCCGAACTTCTTTTGCTCCGATTGGGTCTTGAGGTAGCCCTTCATATCGGCTGGAATGTCGGCGTCGTCAGTTTCGAAAAAGGCCATCATTCGCCCCTTGAGTGACGAAGTGGCGCCGCCGAGATGGGGCATGATGAAGCGCAGTTCAGGAAAACGGGGCAGCACGCTGTTGATCACGCGCACGATGGCCTGGGTCGTCTCAAGGGGCCGGAACACGCAGCGATCCAGGTTGTAAAGCGTATCTTGAACCGGTGGGCTTCGAACTGTGGATGGATGACGATGGGCAGATGGTGTTTTTGGATTACTTCGTAGAGGGGGTTCATCGTCGGGTTGTCGAGCTGGACATCGAGATGGCAGGCGAGCAACGCCACCGCCCGTAGTCCCAGCTCGTTAATGCCGCGCGCTCGGAGTTCACGCTTCGCGGCCTCGGGCTCATGGATGGGTAAATGAATGCAGCCACGGAAACGCGTCGGGTGCTTTCGCTCAGCCTCGGCGATGCCGTCGTTCAGCAGTCTCGCCACCTCGGCCTCCCAGTACCTGGACTTGATCGGTCACAATAGACACCGTAACCCCCGCCTCGTCCATAACTTGTAGGTGCGCTTCGAGATCTTTGCGAGATGGGTGAAGCGTCAGGCTGATTTCGTTGGTAACGATTCGGCGGCCGCCTGCCTGGGCGGCAAGACGATCGAATAAGGTCGCGGGCATGTAGTGATGGTGCACGTCAACGATAAGTTCTGCGGAAGCCATGATAAAATCGACACTCCTTTTCCCATTGTGCGTTGTTTGGACGCTGTAAACGTACGCCACTCCAGCCAGTGTCGTTCAAGCGGAATGGCCATCCGCTTCCACTTGCCGGGTGAGCCGATTTTTGTGTAACCGATAGGTCTTGATGCACGCTTCAGACCACCGTCGATCCGTTGTCCGGTCACGGATTCCCAGGGGATGATGCGGGAAATCGAAATAGGAGTAAGGGTTAGGGGTTTGTAGGCGGCGGTGATAATACCAGCAAGGCCCGAGTTTTGAGCCGGGCCCTGCGGAATTACTGAGCTGAAGACAGTTAGGAGGCTTGGCCCTGCGGCTTTTAAAACCAGGATGACCGGCAGCAAAAAGAGCCTTTAGTTGGTCCCGCTGCTGCGCTGTTAACACCGACTTGCCGTTTTCTCAGCGCCTCCGCGCGCAGATAGCGAAGTTGGGAGCGGAGCTTCTCAGCCTGCTCGATCTTGAGCTTAGCCTGGATGAGGTTGGCGGGCGTTTCCTGCAATACCCCGGTTAACTCGTTTTCAGTGGTGCGTAATTGCTCCTGGATCGGAGTACTCTGATCCCGGAACAGCGGTGCGTATCTTCTCCAGATGTGCGACCTGGTCTGGGTTTAGACCTCAGTTCCTTCTGATGTCTCAGAGCAATGCTTATCCATGGTGCCTCGACACCCAGCATGCGATGCATTCTGGCCTGGTGCTACCGGGTTCACCCGTGCCGGCTTGACCGTAAGCAACCATGGGCAACGAAGTCGCTGAAATCATTGATAAGGCTAGTGCCGCACTGCCTAAAAATACCTGAACTTTTCTCATACAGGACCCCTCCTTGGTGTATAAGACGATGTCGGCAGCGAAAAGTTTACAACGAAGTTTACAACATTGAGAATGTTGCCGTTCGATTAAATTGGTTGTCAATGTGTTGACTAACAGTTCAATTAGCGCTAGCGGTAACGTCATAATCCAAACTAAATTGAAAGGAGATTAATTATGGCGCTCCATATCGGTGAGGAAGCTCCCAATTTTACTGCGGAGACCACGGAAGGAACCATCAACTTCCATGAATGGATTGGTAACGGGTGGGCGATTCTATTTTCCCATCCAAAAGATTTCACCCCGGTTTGCACCACGGAACTCGGCTACATGGCGGGTCTCAAATCGGAGTTCGAGAAACGGAACTGTAAAGTAATCGGTCTGAGCATTGATCCCGTGACCGACCACAAGAAATGGTCCAAGGACATCGAGGAAACCCAGGGACATGCGGTGAATTATCCAATTATCGGTGACTTTGATCTGAAGGTTGCCAAACTCTACGACATGATTCACCCTAGCGCTAGTGGAACCTCCGAGGGGCGAACCGCGGCAGACAATGCCACCGTCCGCTCGGTGTTTGTTGTTGGACCGGATAAGAAGATCAAGCTGATGCTCACCTATCCCATGACGACCGGCCGCAATTTTGACGAGGTGCTGCGCGTAGTGGACTCGATGCAGCTAACCGCTAAACACGCGGTTGCCACACCGGTCAACTGGAAGCAGGGCGATGACGTTATCATCGTTACGTCGGTTTCTGATGAAGACGCGAAAAGAAATATCCAAGCGGCTGGAAAGCGCTTAAGCCCTATCTCCGGTTAGTGTCACAGCCGAAGTAGTGCAAAGCTTAGCGAAGAGGGGACAGGCAGTTGCCGTGCTGGACCATCAAACCTTGAACAAAAAGGCGGAGTCTTTAGACCCCGCCTTTTGATTTAATGTCCTTTATTTCAATTAGCGTGGATTGATCTCGCTGGCCCTCAGCTGACCATCCTTCTCGGTATATTTGATGGTAACCTTGGCGCCATCCTTTGCGTTTTTCGATTCCCTTGGTCTTAGTGCCAATGGCAAGCATCTTTTCGCCGTCCTTGGTCTTGACCTTGATGGACTTCTCTTCCTTGCTTACGATAGTGCCGTTGAACTCCATATCCTGAGCGATGACATAGGCCGGAGCCAACGCGAGGGCCAAGAGCACTGCACCAATCTGCTTCTTTAGGTTCATTCTGTGTTCACCTCCTTTCCATCGATGTGCTTAACTTCTGGTTAAGCACAGTCTTTCCACAGGTTTGCGAAGCAAAGTAGGCGCCAATCTTTTGACACCTGTTTTTCCTCTGGTCGTTGCCACATTTTTACCTTGTTGTGACGATGTTCTTTTGATTTCGGAGGCCATTAAATGATTGCAGATTCAGATTGATATTGCGTTCTATACGAGATTTGCACCAAGACCTCGTGCCATTCCAAGACGTAGTTTGTCCGACCTTATGTGGGTTATGGTCGCCTGCAATTCCAGACATCATGTGATGGTTTAATCATACATTTTGGTTAAGAATCAGCCCACTTCGTCGGATGGTCGATGGTCGAATTAGTTAAGACCGTTCGGATTCAATCGTGACGCTGCTTTAAACCCGGCCGGCAATCTCTCTGAATTACCACAGGGATAGTGGGGCATTGTCGTGGGAATCTCTTCTATCCAAGTCCCGGGTCAATGGAACATAGCTGTTTCTATAAGACGGTTTTACCAGCTGGACTTTTGTTGCTTGCAGTTATGGGTTAAGCACTATCCTAACAGTTGGTTGGTAAGGGTTTCCGATCTGAGACAGCATCGAGCGGAAGCGTGTTAGTTTGGTGGGTCTGAATTAGTCTCTTGATCCCATTGACTTACCTTAGCAGTAACAGTTGAATGGGTCGCAACTCAGAATCGAGGCTCCAAGGCATGGAAACGGGGACTAGGGTTTTGCAGCAGGGGGAAAATGCCGCTGATCTTGTGGAAGGTCGCAGGGATCAAGAGCCTGTATATTTTATTCGGCCCAGTCTGGCCGTCCGCATTGTTAACCGGCTGTACGGCTGGATTACCAGAATCGGCTTAGGCCTGCCCAACAGCTATGTATTGCAGGTGTCGGGCCGCAAAACCGGCAAGATTCGTTCCGTACCCGTCAATGTTTTGAGCTACAACGAAAAGATTTTCTTGGTTGCGACTCGGGGATCCACCCAGTGGTCGCGTAACGTTCTGGCCAACCGCAACATAGCCCTCAGGAGAGGCAGGTTGCGAACGGAGTTTAGAGTTCGGGTGGTATTGACCGCGGAGAAGCCCAAGATCATCAAAGCTTACGTAACTCGTTTCCGTTGGATGGTCCGACGATTTTTCCCGTCCCTGCCGGCGCCCCTTCGGCATCATTCGCGCCCATCGCCGATCGTTATCCGGTCTTCGAGCTGATTCGTCTATGATCGCCCCGGTGTCCTGAGTCTTTATCGCGCCCTAAACCTATCTTGCGGTCATGGGCAAGATAAGCCACATTTCTTTCAGGTGCCTATCGCTACAAGGTAGTTTCGTTTGGCTATCAAAGAGACATCTGCCGCTTCGACTATCGTCATCGCAAGAGCCGTTTCGAAGAAATTCGGCGAGCGTATGGCTGTGGATAATTTGGACCTGGAAGTCCCGGCCCAAGCTTGCTTCGGTCTTTTGGGGCCCAACGGAGCGGGCAAGACAACGACCTTGCGTATGATATACGGCGTCACGCGCGCGACCAGCGGCACGATTCGGGTCTTTGGCCTGGATATTAACCAACATCTGCGGTTCGTCCGTTCCCGACTTGGCGTAACCCTGCAGCAGAACGTATTGATCGAAGCGCTCTCACCTAAAGAAAACTTGCGGGTATTCGGCCGTTACCACCTGCTGCGCGAACCTGAACTTTCCCGGCGTGCGGCTGAGTTGATCGATTTTCTCGATTTGCGCTCCCACGCCGACGTTCCAGTGCGTCAACTTTCCGGCGGATTCCAACGGCGTCTCGCCATCGCACTCTCGCTAATGAGATCGGCCTGAACTTTTGATCTTGGATGAACCCACGACCGGGCTCGACCCGGCGGTAAGACTCGCCTTGTGGTCCCGTATTAGGGAACTCCGCGCGGCGGGCACAACGGTGCTCATCACGACTCATTACATGGATGAGGCCCAGCGTCTCTGCGACAGCGTTGCAATTGTTTCCGCAGGCAAGGTGATCGGCGCTGGGGCGCCTGCGGAACTCATCGTCACTTTACTTGCGCCGGAAGCAGTGGAATTTGACTCCGCTCCGCAGGGGAAGCGGCATTAGTTGACGGTTTCGTGCGGTCGAGCCGGCGGTTGCGTATAGGTCAGCGGCTTATATTGTACGTTGATGACGCCACCCCTATCATCGAGCGGATTCGGCATCATGATCAGGGCGATCGCCGTTCAGTCATGGTCCGGCCGACCAATCTGGAGGATGTATTTCTCTCCCTGACCGGAACGAGTCTTGAGGGCAATTCATGAGCGTTTCGGTGCCCTACGCCCTCGCTGTTTGGCGCCGGAACGCGGCCATGTACCAGCGCACATGGAAGTGGAATATCTTGCCCAATTTTTCGAACCGGTTTTTTATCTCTTTTCGATCGGCATCGGTGTCGGTGCTTATGTCTCCGAGATGGGCGGGACGAGTTACATTGAGTTTCTTGCCCCGGGACTGGTTTGTGTGGCGGCGATGAATGGTGCGAGCTTCGAGGTTACTTATAATATTTATGTTCGGCTTATTTTTGAGAAGGCCTACGACGCGATGATGACAACGCCCATCGAGCCGGACGATGTGCTGGCCGGCGAGGTCCTGTGGGCGATCACCCGTTCATCTATTTATGGAGGATGCTTTTTCATTGTGCTGGCCCTTTTCAGCCTTGCACCCTTGCCGTCGTCCCTTTGGGTTTTGTTAATAATCCCAATGACGGGCCTCCTTTTTGCTGCGATCGGACTGGTCTTCTCGTTGCGCATCCCGAACATCGATCTTTTCAGTTTTATTTTACGCTTTTTCTAACTCCTTTGTTCCTGTTTTCTGATGTTTTTTCCTCTTGAGGAGCGCCTGACTCAACCGTGGTTATGGGTAGCGGAAGCATTACCGCTGCTTCATCCGGTTCGGCTCGCCCGGGCATCTTTTAGCGGCGAGTTCTCTCCTGTTGTTTTGTGGGATCTCTTTTATATTTGGGGTGCGTCCGCGTTGCTCCTGCTTCTGGCGCGCCGCAGCGTCCACCAGCGACTGAAGAACTGATCGTAGTTCCAGACGTGAGTGAGGAGAAGTTTGCCGGGGCAATCAGATGATTATAGTGCTGATGGGAGTGACAGCTTCCGGTAAAAGTACGGTGGGTAAACTTTTGGCTCGGCAGATTGGCTGGAGCTTCTTTGAAGGCGATGACTTCCACTCAGCGGGAAACATCGAAAAATTGCGGCGCGGAGAGCCGCTGAATGACGAAGATCGAAGACCTTGGCTGCATGCGATTCGAGAGGTCATCCACGAAGCGATTGATCGAGGCGAGAACGCCGTCATTGCCTGCTCTGCTTTAAAGGCATCCTACCGCAGTATGCTGCAGATAAAAGGACAAGTGAGCTTCGTATATCTCAAGGCTAGCATTGCTTTGATTCAGGAGCGATTGCAAAACCGAGTCGGCCACTTTATGAATCCGCATCTCCTTCAAAGCCAATTTGATACTCTCGAAGAGCCCAAGGAGGCGTTGCAGGTCGATGCCGGCTCAACCCCGGCAGAAATTGTGCAAGCTATCAGAAATGGCCTATCCGTATAATATTGCCGTGATGTTCTGCGGTGCCTTTGCTTGACCTGGATTAATCCCGTTGATATGCCAGCTATCATGTTGATACTGAGCAACGAAGAAATCGAGTCATTCTTATCTATCGCCACCTGTATCGACGCGCTCGAGAAAGCCTACAAGAGCTGGGATAAGGGCACGGCGATCAATCGTCCGCTGCACAGATTTGGTCCTGCCCTCTCCCAATGAGTCCGGTGTCTATGCTTTCAAGTCTATGGAAGCCGGGCTGGTGGACCCGCCCATCGTCGCCATGCGCATCAATTCCGATATTATCCGGTGGCGACAGCAAGGCGGCCGGGTTTTAAAGACCAAAATTCCCGCTGCTACGGGGGATAAATATGTCGGCTTGGTCATGCTGTTCTCTACTGAGAACGGCGAGCCGCTGGCGATCTTTCCCGATGGGGTGGTGCAGCGAATGCGCGTGGCCTCGAGCAGCGCCACAGCGGCCCGCTGTCTGGCGCGGGAGGACGCGAGTACCTTGGCTCTCTTCGGTTCCGGCTGGCAGGCAGGGAGCCATTTGCCAGCCATGTGCGCGGTACGAAATCTAAAAGAGTAAACGTCTACAGCCCCACGAAAAGCAATCGCGAAACGTTCGCTAAAGAAATGCAACAAAAGTTCAGGCTGAAGTACGGCCGGTGGAAAGTCCCGAAGAAGCCGTGCGTGATGCGGATATTGTTGCAACCACCACAAATTCTTTAACGAGAGTCGTCAGCCCGGAGTGGGTGCGCCCGGGTATGCATCTGACTTGTGTCCGGGTTCCGGAACTTGGTGATGAGACCATTCGAAAGGTAGACCGGTTGGTTATCCACTCCGCACAAGCATGCTCCGGAAAACTACGTCGCCGGTTTCGGCGACGATGGCACTACCAGCTCACGACGCCATCGACATCATCAAAAAGGTCCGGGGCAAGTCGCCGGTTCACTCGTGGAGCATCCCTTTTGGCTCGCCGCTCCCGAGCTAAGAGAGCTCGTGTCTGGAAAAGTCCCAGGTCGAGCCACGGTGGAAGAGACCACCTGCTTTCTAAATAATTTAGGCATCGGCCTCCAGTTCGCCGCTGTAGGCGCAGCCGTCTACGCGGCAGCAAAGAGCAGGGGAGCGGGGCACGAGATTCCCACCGATTGGTTTCTGGAAACCGTGCATCCATCAAGATCGAAGCTGATTACCGTTCGGTTTCGAGCAAAAATCCACATCGCTTATGACTATCGAACCGTCAGAACCGGATAAACACGTTGGGCGCAGGATGACGCTGGTCAGACCGGCCAGAGGTCCACTACGAGGTGCCCTATGCGATAATGTATGCAAAAGTCACTAATTGACCGAAGAAGGAATGCGTGACGGCCTGCAGATCGAGCGCCCGGACATTCCGGTGGCCGACAAGATCCGGCTGCTGGATGCATTATCGGAAACGGGCTTGAAAGAAATCGCCGTCGGTTCCTTCGTAAGTCCGAGATGGGTGCCGCAAATGGCTTGCATGGACGAGCTCGTGAAGGGCTTTCATCCAAAGCCAGGTATTACCTATACCGCTACCGCGCTCAATGAAATGGGCAGAGAAAGGCTACGACGATATATCCCGCCGCTCTCGGATGAAAAATACCACGCGCAGACCGAGGTGTATCTGTGCGACGTTTTCGCGCAGCGCAATGTTAATAGAACCATCGCCCAACAGATGGCGCGCTGGCCCAAAGCTATTGAGGAAGCAAAGGCCCAGGGTGCTAAAGCGGCGGGTATCGGCATCAGCGCTTCCTGGGGATCCAACTGGACCGGCGAGGTGACTGAGGCCGACCGGATGACAATGCTCGAACGGCAGTATCGGCTGTGGGAAGAGGCAGGGATTCCGGTCACCAAAGTCGGCATCTTCGATCCCATGGGTTGGAACATGCCCGATCAAGTGGAGCGGCAGTTGGTGGCGATCAAGGAACGCTGGCCGTCGATTAAAAGCTTCAACCTTCATCTCCATAACACGCGGGGTATGGCGTTGACGTCTTCTTATGTTTGCCTGAAAGTTTTGGACGCTACCGATACCTTGCTGCTGCAACCGGCGATCGGCGGCATGGGAGGTTGTCCTTTTTGCGGTAACGGCCGTTCCGCGGGTTTAGCTCCTACGGAAGATCTGATTCACATGCTGGAAGGGATGGGAATCGAAACGGGCATCGATCTGGAAAAACTCATCGGATGTGTCTGGATGGCAGAAGAGATGGTAGGTCACCCGCTCTGGGGACACGTTTCAAGAGCGGACCTAGGCCAAAGGCGAAAAACTCTACGCTATGGATATGCCCTTCGTCGAGACTCTGGAGCACGCTCGCCACTTCATCAAAGGACCCGCAGCCTACAAAGGCGCTCCCTCACCGTGGAAAGAAGCGATCAAGAGCCCCCAGCGTCCAGAGACGATGAGCTCCAACGGCGATTCACCCACCGAGCCGGTCTCGGACCCGTCAAGTCCAAGGTGGTTACCTTCATAATTTCCACTAGAGTCTCCCCGTCACGCCCACCCAACAAGCAAGACTACTTAGCGGAGGAATTTCTTTGGCCAACGACGATGCACAAGATATGTTGTCGTCGCTCAAGGCTTTCCCAGTATTGAACAAGGCGGCTTCGATCGATTCCTCACCGACGCCCTTTTGCGGTTGTCGGATCTTCTCGGTGGAGCTCAACGGCAGGATCGCCACCGTTGATATTAGCCCATCGGATTGCAGGCGCATTCATCGGAGGCGCTAGTCCTAGATGCTAAGATCCATATATAAGAGCAGAGAAGCATGTGATGGAAAGAATGCTCAAGATAAAAACCTGGGCGCTTGGCTTGCTGCTCCTGAGCAGCGTGCAATTTAGCTCGAGTCCCGAAGCCGGCGCGCAACGGCAGCCGGACTTTAAAGGTAAAACGGTCAAGATCATTGGTTGGGACCGCCACCGGAGGAGGAGTTGATCTCTGGACGCGCCTGATCGCCCAATATCTCCAGGAAGTATTTGCCAGGAGAGCCAGGAGTGATCGTCCAGAACATGCCCGGCGGCAGTTCTCTTGTGGCGACCAATTATGTTTACAACCTGGCAAAGCCCGACGGCCTGACACTGGGAGCGCTCCAGGCCGGAGTCTATTTTGATCAGGTCCTGGGCCGTGATTCCGTGAAATTCGACTGGTCCAAATTTACTTGGATTGGTTCACCCGAGAGACTCGAAGCGCAACTCTACATGAGAACGAATAGTCCCTATAAAACGCTCGAAGACATTCGCCACGCCGCTGAGCCCCCAAGATGCGGCGGAGCGGGACCGGCGCCACCGGCTATTACGTTCCAAAGCTGCTCGAAGAAACTCTGGGACTGAAGTTCAAAACGGTGACCGGATATCAAAAGCGGCGCCGAAATCGATCTGGCGGTGGAGCGCGGCGAACTGCACTGCCGGGCCTTCGATCTCGGCAGCTTTATCGCCCGGGAGCCGACGCGCACTTGGTATAAGACCGGGGTGGTGAAAAGCCTGATCCAGACAGGACGGAAACGGGATCCTAGGCTGCCGGAAGTGCCGACCTTGTACGAGCTTATGGACCAATACAAGACTGCCGAACCGCACCGGCGCATGACGACGGTGATCCTTGCAGCTGGCGGCTTTGGTCGGCCGATGGTGGCGCCGCCGGGACTTGTCCCCGGATGTTGCCCGCGCGCTGCGTGACGCCTACGGAAAAATGTTGAAGGACCCCGATTTTGTCGGCGAGGTAAGAAAGCGACAATACGATCTGGATCCTGTTTCCGCCGAAGAAATGCAGAGCATGGCACGGGAAGTCGTCAACCAACCGGCGGACGTCATCGAACGGGTGCGAAAGCTTTTGGAAAACTGACTCACCCCGGCCAGAAAACGCCAGTGAACGAGGCACCAACTCTAAACGTCCAGCGTCTCCGGGAAGAAGAGTTCTTCCATGTCCGGCTTCCTGTCAAGAATACCTTGCTGGACCTGGTATTCCATCAACGTTTCCAATGATCTCCGGGCACAGCCCTGTTTTAGACTATAAGAAAACTCCTCCCCCATTACTTCCCTTTCCCAGGCCGCCTCGGCTTTTTGTTTTTCGTCGCGATATCGGTTTGCCAAAGAGTTTGCCTCTTTGAGAGTTATGAACAGATTTTTGACTGCGGCGGGATACTCTTTCGCGGTTTCTTCACGCAACGCAAAGAGGTGATTGACCGTGTAGGCGCCGGTGCGGCGGAAGAATTGTTTCTCGGCCTGGCGAAAGTCCCTCATGAGATAACGCATCTTCGGATTGTCGTGCAGGTGATAAGGTTCGAGAGCGGCCTCGATCTTTCCCTGTTCCACCATTTCCACTGCATGTTCGCGAGTGCGCGGCGGCGTTATAAAGTGCACCCCACTTCAGGAGGTGGAGGTTTGAGACTTTCTTCGGCAATATCGGGCTCCGCTACATACCAATCGAGATCGCTGGGTTTCACACCGAACTCGTCTTGCAAGATGCCCCTGAGCCAAACCGGTGTCGTAGCGTTGTAGCGGTGCACGGTGACGCTCTTGCCGGCCAACTCTGAAGGGTGAGTTACCGCGGAATCCACCCGGCAGTACATGCAGCGCAGGCGAAAGCGGCGCGAGAGAAAAACCGGCAATGCTCTGAGCGGAACGCCTCTCAGCCGAGCCAAGATGAAAGAGGAGATGGAAAGCTCGCCGCCGTGAAGCTCTCCAGCGATGATCGCGCGATGGCGCGCGCCGACGTTGTCGAGTCCTTCGCCGAAGCGTGATTGAAGATTGAGCTCGACATCTTTCGGTCGAACCGAGCCATCGAACAAGGCTTGGGTATAGGGTGAAGGATTTAAACCGATCGTCAGCGGCAATGCACTCATGGTGTTCTTGACTCCTTCCTCGAAGCTGCGCGTCGGAGAGAGCGAAGCGCGATCTTTTATAGACCCCCGGCGCGGGCAATCTCTTCGACTAAACTGTGGTCTACTACACGTTGATAAGAGATATCCGTAGATTGACCGAGGCTTTTATTCAGCAGATCCAGCGCCACTTGGAATTGCCGCTCTGTGAAATAGGGGTAAGACACCGTCATCGCGTCTTCGTACGCTGCCTGTATGACCTCCGGGTTGTCCAAACGCAAGTGCTTGCCGATGAGCCTCAGGCAGAGCTCTTTGTCGTTTTTTGTTTCTTGGTCCCCTCGATAAGTGCCGTTAAAAAACCCTTCAAGGCGCCGCGCTTGGTTTGTAGACTATCTCTTCCGACGACAAAGATTGCGGGAGGAAACGGATAGTCCGGGCGTTCCAGACGCTCGATGGGTTGGAATCCTTTTCGCTTGAGCAGGAGAGCGTAGTAGCGATTGACGACGGATCCCATGACTCTTCCAGACTCCACAGCAGCTACCCGTCCCGACTGTCCCCCGGCAGATAAAAACGTGACGCGCCGTGTATCGACTCCGTTTCGCTCGAGAATGACGAGCTGATAGCCGTGATCCGCCGACTTCGGGCGACTGGTCGCCAGTACCTTGCCCTCCAGCTCCTTGACTGACTTAATCGATGGGTTGACCACTAACCAATGTTCCGATCCACTTGCCCACGCGGCGATGGAGACAAAATTGGGCGGATTTTTAGAGCTCAATAACGTGAGGGGTACTTGCGGCGTGCCAAATATGACATCGACTTCGCCGGCGAGAAGGGCGCTGGTTGATAAGTTCGACTGCATCGAGATGAGCTCGACATCGATTCCGGCGCTTTTGAAATGACCTTGTTCCTGGGCAATCCAGATAGGCAGTAACGAAGCGCCGATGAAGAGCGTGCTGACCCTGAGGCGCGAGCGTTCCTGACACCATCCGGCCGTCCACAAAAATAGTAAAGCTAAGACTAAAACAGATAGTTTAAGTTTCATCCGTGCTTGGGAACATCTCTTTTTGCTAGCGGGAGCGGAACGTTTCCACCAGCTTTCGCCGGACCAGCTCTTCTCCTCCGGGCAGCAGGTCGAATTTCGTTGTGTTGTCGGTTTGCTGCATAATGCTTCGGCCCTCTTCCTCTTGATTCATGGCAAGCAACACCTCTTTCAGGCGATTCTTTACTAGCGGATTCAAATCCTTGCGGACCGAGACTAGGTGCCGAGGAAACAGGTCGGTTTGGGCTAAGATAATGATCTCCGCTTTCTTAGTCCCATCAAGCGCGCCATAATCGTCATCACTAAATGCACCGGCGGCAACCTGTCCCGATAGAACTAAATTGACAACATTGGCATCGGTGGAGGCGAAGACGTAGCCGGTCTCTTTCGGCCCAACCTTCGCGTCGGGTGTGGTTTTTTCCGTAAGCTTGAGCCCTTTTTTTAGCAGCAAGACTTTTGGCAGAAAATAGCCGGAGGTCGATCCTGGGTCCTCAAAAGCTAGCATCTTGCCGCGCAGCTGTTCGAGTCGGTTTATCTCACTGTCCTTCTTGCTGAAAATAAGGCCGCGGTACTCAGCCATGCCGCTTTTCCAACGACGGAGCAGCAGTACCGCGGCCCCCTGCTTGTTGATGAGGTAAGTTGGATAGGGGCTCTCCAGATAGAAATCGATCTTCTTCCTCTTCAAGTAGCTTTGCCATCTGCAAAGCCGTCGGAACGACAACCACCTTTCCTTCGGTGTCTGGTCGCCGAGCCGAGTTTTCGGGCCACATAGCGGACGAAGTTTTGAAAATGCGCTTCGACCTCTTTTTGAGATGTTCCGGAGACGAGACCCAGAGTGATCGATTTTCACTTTGACCGGGTTCGTGGTTTGAGCGGCGGTCGCCGGGCCCGAGATCAGATTGCAGAGCAGGGCGGTGACCCCGAAAATTTGGCAGGTAGGGTGACTTAGTTGCGTGCTTGCGGAGAAAAAGTTCATGCGTGAGCTCGAATCAGATTTTGCGCCAGGCGCCAGCGCAGCACTTCGTTGGCGCCTTCGGTGATGCGCGTGCTGCGAATCTGGCGGTACCACCATTCGAGCGGCAACTCTTTCATCAATCCCAAGCCGCCGTGAACTTGAATCGCTCGGTCGATGACGCGGCTCGCCATCTCGGTGGCCATGATCTTGACCATGTAAGAAAGATTGCGCACGTCGTCGCCGCGATCTTGGCGCCAGGCGCATTCGTAGACCATTAGACGTGTCGCATGCAGTTCCATTGCCGAATCGGCGATCATAAACTGGATCGCCTGGCGGTCCGCTAGAGGTCGGCCGAAGGTGACACGGACTTTCGAGTATTCGATCATCATATCCAGCGCGCGTTGGGCGATGCCCACGGGACGTGCGCCGTGCCCGCGGATGCGTCCCTCGCTAATCCACTTCTGAGCCAGAGAAAACCGCCGCCGACATCGCCGATGACATTAGCCGCCGGGACGCGGACGTTTTCGAAGAGAATCTGCCAGGGCGCTTCGCCCATCATCGTTGGCCACTGCCGTTCGAGGGTGACGCCGGGGCTCTTGAGATCGACAGCAAAGCAAGTGATGCCGCCGCGGGCACGTTTCTCCGGATCGGTTAGGGCCATCAACTGGACATAGTCGGAACGCCCCGCCGCGGTGATGAATCGTTTAGTGCCGTTGATAGTGAATGCATCGCCATCTTGCACCGCGCGCGTGCGCATAGCCGCTGGATCGCTGCCGGCGTCTGGTTCGGTCTGCGCGAAGCAAAAGCGAACCTCACCGCGCAACACCGGCTTTAGAAAACGTTCCTTCTGCTCTTCATTGCAGTGAAACAATACGGGTCTTACTTCCGGACCAAACAATTCCAAGCCTCGAAAGGGCAAGGAGGCAGCGCGCGCGATCTCTTCATGAATGATGCAACGCGGCAGTAGCCCGAGACCGGCACCGCCGTACTCCGCCGGAACATCGAGCATCCAAAGGCCCATGCTCTTGGCTTTTCTTGCAGCGGCTTCAGTAGCCGCTCCGGCATGGCCCCTTCGCTATCGTGCCGGTACTCACGCTCCAGAGGAATGAGTTCCTTATCCACGAACCGCCGCACGGTGTCTCTCAGTATTTGAAGTTCCTCAGGCAAATTAAAATCCATCTTATTCTATTGTGCTCCTCTCGCGGTTTTCGATGTTGGATTAGACCACAATCTCAAGCGATGAGTGAAAGCTAGTCGAAGTGTGTTCTCTGAGTCAAGAACAAAAACTAAAGTTCAAGGTTCCAGGTTCAAAGTTCAAAGAAAGGCGGGGTCGTTTACATTGAACCTTGAACGTTGAACATGAACGGCTAGGTTTCGATGTTCCTTAGACTGCGCGCGAATTTGGCGACTAGTAACACTGCGGCTGAGCCCAGACCACCGCCCAGGATTAACGCGCCGGGAATTCCCAGGAAGGTAGCCGCAGTGCCCATCTGCGCATGGCCCAGGTAGGTACCGGCTGACATGAAAACTTGATCGAAACTCTTCACCCGCCCGCGCATCCGGTCCGGTGTGATGAGCTGTACTAAGGCGTCTCGTAATGTTTCGCCGATCGCGTCCACGAGCCCCAAACAAAAAACAATCACAAGAGATAGAGCCAAAGAACGCGATAAGGCAAAGCTGATGAGGCCTACCGTATAAAGCAAGGTGACCCAAATGATGAGTTTGCCTTTGTGTTTGGGGTTGCCCATGGCCATGACAACTCCAGAACCCACTAAAGCGCCAAAAGCAGGGACGCCGAGCAGGGCGCCTAGACCGGCGGGGCCCGTGCCGAGAATATCCCGCGGCGATGGCGGGCATCATCGATCGATAGGCGCCGAAAAAGTTGACGCAAAGTGTCCATGCTCATTAATCCCAAAATCGCCGAATTCTCGCGAATGAAATTGAAGCCGCTTCGCACGCTCTGAAGAGGTGATTCCTTTTTCCGCAGGCGGACTCGGGCGCGCTCGCATGAAGGCGAGGCAAATAATCACGCTGAAGAAACTCAAGGCATCGATGAAATAAGATGTACTGATACCGAACGCGCTGATGACGATCCCGCCCAAGAAGGGACCTGCCAGGGTAGCGATTTGCCGCCAGGTTATATTCAAAGCGTAAGCCGAGGCCAGCTGCTCGCTGGAAACCAACAACGGAATCAATGCCGTCCTTGCGGGAACATCAAAAATGCCAACCGCTCCGGATAAGAAGGTGACGGCGTAAATATGCCAAACCTGCACCTGTCCCGTGGATGTTAAAAGACCTAGAATCAGGGCGAGGAGCGCCGCGAGGCTTTGGGTTATGATCAGCAGCCAGCGGCGATCCATTCGATCCGCCACAACCCCACCTGGTATAGAAAGAATCATGACCGGAAGAGCGCGGAACAGTCCCGTCAGACCCAGCTGGAAGGGCGAGTTGGTGATCTCATAGACTTGCCACGCAACAGCTATAGTGGAAATTTGGCTCCCCACCGCCGAGAAGAGGAGGCTAATCCAGAAAAGGCCGAAAGTCTCTCTGAGCGAGAACTTGCCAGGGTGTAACTTTTCGCATGATAGAAATTTACGCGCCTCATTAGTATATATGAACGAGTGAAATAGGGGCGAACCCTAAACGGCGTCCTGCTCATGACAACCATGTTCGGTCCAGTATCAAAAAGGTCCTTGTTCAGGAATTACGATAATCTTGCTTCTGACATTAGCAGTCAGCTCGGTACTTATATCGCTTGTCCAAGGCGAAACCTCTTCTCAAGCCGGATTTTCTTGATTCCCGCTTTAGCACAACATGGTGTTCCGGCCGGTCCGATCGAAACATCCTGGCGCGACTGACCGGAGCCAAGAATTTGTTATGGATAATCGTAACGAGAGATCACTTGCACGTGAGTCCCTCATTTCCCATTTAACTTGATGTTTTGCCTGAGGCGTTCGGTTGGGATCATCGAATCCCCGGAAAAACTATAGTGGACGTTCGTGAAACTTCATATGACTCCGATCAGCGGTGGCGTTCTTATCGAATATCGCCACGCAACGGGAGAGGAAGAGCGACTTGAACTGCAGGTGAGCGATATCCCGGCGCTGATGAAAGCATTGGCCGATATTCGCAGACAGTAATTTGATGCTAGTGTGAACAGGGATTAATGGCTTCCGGCATCCGCAGGAGTTGAATACCAAGATTTTCCAAGATCGTGCGGCACAACTACTTGATGGCGCCCATGGTGAAGCCGGCGATGAAACGATCGACGAAAAATTGTACAGAATGGCGACGGGAACGCTGGCGATGAAGCAGCCGGCCATGAGGAGCCCCAGAAGTATACGTCGCCGTGGACCAGGAAGGTGGGCACGCCGACGCTCACGGTCATATTTCGCACAGAGGAGATGAAGGTCACAGCGTAGACGAACTCCTGCATCACGAGTGTGAAACTGAAGATCGCGACAGTGAGTATTCCGGCGAGGGAAATAGGAACAACCACACGGAAGAACGCTCCGAGGCGGCTATAGCCGTCGACCATGGCGGCTTCTTCCATATCCTTTGGGATGGCTTTGAAGAAGCCCATCATCAGCCAGGCCGAGAAAGGGACGGTGAACGATGGGTAGACCAGCACCAGCGACCACAGAGAATCGTCCAGGTGAAGGTTCACCACGACCCGGGATAGCGGAATGAACAAGAGCGTGGGTGGTACCAGATAGGTCAGGAAGATGCCGATGCCCAGCTTCTCTCCCCACTGTCCCGTGAGCCGCGCCAAGGCGTAGCCGGCGGGGACGGCGAGGACCAGCGTGATGATGCACCACCAGAACGCCCACGAGGGCGGTGTTGAGAAGCCATTCGCCGTACTGGGTTTCTGAGAACAGGCGATGGATGTGCTCGAGGGTCGGCGGTTCGTAAAGAGAGGAACGGGTTGTGCTTGAGATCGTACAAGTCACTGGTTCGCTTGAACGCGGTGATCAGCATCCACACAAATGGGAAGGCGAGGAAGATCGTTAGCGTGCCGAGGATGCTCCAGCGCGCCGTCTGTCCGCCCCAAATTTTCACCCGCTCGCTTATCATTTCAGGTTACCTCGGTTCGGTGCGCGATACGCAGAAAGCCCCACGCGACGGCCAAGAGCAGGGAAAGAGAAACAAGGCGATGGCAGCACCCTCAGCCAAGTCTCCCCCGCGATCCCGGTATAGAACGCCAAGCTGGCGAGCACCTGCGTGGTGTCATACGGCCCGCCCCGGGTAAGATTGTAGATGATGACCATATCGGTGAAGGTGAAGATCAAGCCGAAAAGGAGCGCCACCAAACTGATAGGTAAGATCAGCGGCAGCGTTATCTGAAAGTAAGTGCCGCCAGAAGCCGGCGCCGTCCACCGCAGCCGCATCATGGATATCTTGCGGAATAGAGCTGAGTCCTCCCAGTAGAATCACTGTAGCCAGCGGGAGCTGGCGCCACACGTGAACGGCGATGACGGATCCCATCGCCAAGTGTGGCACTCCTAACCACATGAAGCCCTGTCCTTGGATCAACCCCACCATGCGCGAGCGTCCAGTTCAAGACGCTGTAAGTGGAGTCGAAGATCCAGAGCCATGCGATCGTTCCGATAGAGATCGGTGCAACCCACGGCAGGAGAATGAAAAAGCGGATCAGCCGCTTACCACGAAAGTCCCTTTGTAGCGCGAGCGCCAAGGCGTTGCTTAGCACCAGGATTACCACTTGGGAGAGCAGCGCAAATATCAGGGTGTTTTTAGGGCCGTCTGAAACCTCGGGGTGCCGACCACTCCGGTGAAGTTCCGCAGGCCAACGAAGCCCAGTGTCCCGCCACCCGTAGTGGTGTTGCTGACGCTGTAATAGAGAGCCATGAAAACGGCAACCCCACCAACAGCACTATGTAAAGGACGGCCGGGCCGATCAGGAGCGGCCCAAGCCAGCGCTCGCTATCGATGATAGAAATAGAGCGACGAGGTGTGCGGGCCAAGTCGCCCGTGGCCGTTGCGGTCTCTGCGCGGGAGTCCATGTGTGGTGTGCCTACAGCGGCCGGGCGGAGATGCGGAGCTCCGTGGACGTATCGAAAAACTTTAGCTCTTTGTCTTCCACGGTGAATTCGTAGGTGGTCTCCGGCTTGATGTCGACGGTTACAGTGGAGGGAGGCGGGCGATGACTTTCTGGTCAGAAAAGGCGCCGCCTAGAGTTCCGTACAACAGACGGTCGGCACCGAGGTATTCCACGCGGGTAACGCGGAAAGGAAAGGTGATCACGTTGCCGCTCCCGTTTTGGCTTCCCCTCGGTAAGAATTGCTCGGGGCGAAACCCCAGGACATAGTTCTGGTGCTGCACCAGATTCATCGGCGGCGAGCCCACGAAACGGGCAACGAAAGTATCGGCCGGCTCATGGTAGATCTCCTGCGGCGTCCCGATCTGGCGCACTGTCCCCGCTCTCATCACGGCGATGCGATCGCCCAGACCCATCGCCTCTACTTGGTCGTGGGTAACGTAAATGGTCGTAGTGCCGATGCGCCGCTGAAATTGTTGTAGCTCGTCTCTCCGCCGACGCGCGCAATTGCGCGTCTAGATTCGAGAGCGGCTCATCCAGCAGGAAAACTGCCGGCTCACGCACCAGGGCACGGGCCAAGGCCACTCGCTGGCGCTCGCCGCCGGAAAGCTCGCGTGGCTTGCGGTGAAGCAGGTGGCCAATGCCGAAAAGCGAAGCGGCCCACTCCACCTTTGCGGGATGGCCGCTTTCGCTACTCGCTGCGCCTTTAAGGGAAAGGCGATATTCTTGAACACCGTCATGTGTGGATAAAGGGCGTAGCTCTGGAAGACCATTGCGATTTTCCGGGCCCGCGGTGGCAAGTCGTTTACCACCTCGCCGGCGATCACCAGCTCTCCCGCGCTGGGTGTCTCGAAGCCAGCGATCATGCGGAGGAGAGTAGTCTTCCCGCAACCCGAGGGGCCGAGCAGCACGAGAAACTCGCCATCTTTGGTGACAAGGTCAACGCCGTCCACCGCAACCACGTCGCCGTAATACTTCTTGACCCCGCGTGTTTCTACCGTGGCCATGCGATCTCGTACATTTCCGGGGTCAAACTAGGTGCCGCGGCACTGCGCCTACATCAACTTCCGCTCGCGCCATTTCTCCCAAATGCGCCGTGCATTCAAACTCGGCCTCCTTGACCGCATCCTCTGGGCTCAGCACGCCTTGAGCGGCCTTGGCGAACATGACGTTGAGGACCCACTTCTGGTAAGTCTCGTCGATGGCCGCGTTGGCGTAGCCGGGGTAGCCGATGTTGGTGGCCCAACTCAGCACGTCCTCTAGGACCTTATATTTGTCTGCCGGCTTCGGCCTTGGGGTCGTTGCTGATGAGTTGCTTCAGATCTGGCACCGTGCGCTGAAAGCAAGGGAAGTCGTAGAATTCACCGTTCACAAACGCCTGGCGAAAGTTGCCCACGTAATCCACCAAAAACTTCTTGGCGCCGTCAATGTTCTCGGCGAACTTCCAGATGACGTACACGTCCATCACATGTTCCAGGCCGATCCGGCGCACCGGGCCGGCGGCCGCCTTGGCCAGGTGGATCTTCTCTGTGAAAGCCGGGTTGTCCTTCTCGCCCGTGCCGCGTGATGCGAGATGGCGTTGAGCGCCAGTGAGATGGTGCCGGCCAGCATGGCGCGATTGTTGGAGGAGGCGTCCCAGGTAAACACTTCCGGGGTCATGGTCTCTTGAAACAGGGCCTTCACGAACTTCACGGCCTCCATGGTGTTCTTGGAGTTCAAGGTCAGATAACCATTGGCGTCCTGCTCGTGGGCGCCGAAAGAGTACATGATGGTGCGCAGAGCCATGGCCGTATCGATCTCCTGAGCCAGGCCGATGCCCACCGGAATGTTGTGCTTCTGTTTGATCTTGCGGCCGCCGTCGAGGATTTTGTCCCAACTGTCAGGCACGACTCCGACGTCGTCCCAGAGGTCCTTGCGCCAGTTGATGGGATCCGGCGTAAAGGAAGGAGAGAAGCCGAAGTATTTCTGGTTTTAGGATTGTACGTGCTCTTGATGGCGAGATCGATGGGTTTGCCGTGCTTTTTTCACACTCTGCATAGACGTCCTTCATGTCCACCACCTGCTCCTCGTAGAACGGCGGCGGCCAGTTGAAGAGGAATATGTCGTGACCTTTCTGGGCGGACACCTCGGCCGCCGCGCGGGCACTGATCCCGGCGATACCGATGTTGTCCACGGTCACTTCGGTGTTGTTCTTATCGCCCCACTCCTTGACATATTTCTCGTTGAACCATTTGTCGAAGGCGGGGACGAAGTGCACCCACTGAAGAATCTTCAAGCTCTTTTTGGCGCTGGCGCCGTATGACCGCACTGCGGGACAATAAAGGGCGCTCCTAACCCCGTTGCCAATGCCCCAGCGGCTGTTGTCTTAATAAAAATCGCGTCGAGTGATTCGCTTGCTAGCCACTGATAGCCTCCTTTCAGTTTAGAGATGTTTCCAGGCTTTCAATTGAGCCACGGAAATAATGGAAAGCTGTTCTTTGACACGCCAGACAGTACAAAGTCCACAGATGACTTGCCAGGTGGTCTTTCGCAACGCAAACCATTCGGGCCAAAAACGGGCTTGCCTCGAATCAACACTGTGAGTCAGATATATACCTGACAGCAGAGATGTAATAATTTTGCAACTTGGTGCTTTTCCAGACGTTCAGGTCGGCGTTACTGCGGGTACTGCCAAAATTTAACGCTTATTGTGGCGTTGCAAACATTTTTCTTGATGCCGCTGGGCGCTGATGTAGCCCGTCTACTTTTTCCGCGTCACCCCAGCTGCGACCGTTCGTTCCATACCGAAGCGGTGATCAGGCCTTCGCGACCGTGCGATCGGTATCGAGGCGGTGGCAGGAATAGCAAACCCCACCTACTACCACATTTCAGCAGCTGGACTCTTTTTAAAAGCCGTTTGTTTAGTAATTTTGGCTTTAGCAGATCAATCTTTGTACTCTGGGGATCCCATTCTGCACTTTGGGCAGACTGTTCCACCTTCAGACTTCCATTTTCTTCACACATCATTTGCACCCCTTTATTCACACTAAGCTTGGTTTTCAGATCTTGCGGTAAAGAAGGTCGTAATCAGCGGGAGGTACAGCTCTCTCAGACCAACCAGTTACGAACAGAGATTGAAAAAAATGTTCCCAGCCCAGACCAGGTTCCAATTATTTTTAATTCCAGACTGTGGCACCTTACTACTTGAGTGGTGGAATTACCAATATTAGCCCTACTCACTTCTTTGAAGTTCAGTCTTCGGTTTTGCAGGGTCCATTCTTCTACTTCTTTTACCATGAATTCTACGAGGAGCGGGTGAGATTGGACATGAAGAAGGGGACGATCTATGCAGTGGCAAAAAAAATACGGCAAACCCGTCTGATCTCGCCATCAGGCACGTACCGTCCTCGCCAAATACTGGCTTCTCTCCTTCCCTTTGCATGGGATCCATCGCTGGCGCAGGACCTCTGGGGAAGACGTCGGGTCGTTGCCACAACAGTTGGACAAGATCTCGAGCGGCGGCCGCAAGGGATCGAAACGAAACCACAACTTATCCAGGTGGGCCATCGACGGCCCAAGGATCGATACTGACCGCGGCTCTGCGCACCGTCGTATCACTCTGGCGCCCAGGCAGGTTTCAATGGTTATCTGACCTTCGAACTTAAAGAACACCATGGCCAGCCAAGGTTCAAATGACCTGTTTCCAGAGGAATATGACCCCGAAGTGGTACCTGGGACGCCTCCTCAACAATCGCGATGCTGGCCAGCACCTCCTCACTGGCGCTCAACACCATCTCGATCGCCAGAAAAGACAGCCGCTTTGAAAAAATCTCTGGCCAAAGGCGGCCACCAAGCTGGCGTGCACCGCTGGGGCCTGGGAGGCACCATGTGATGAACGATGTACAATCATTCCGGAAGTTCGCCGAGGCACCATTGACGGCGCCAGGGTTTTGGTGATTACGTGGGCCTTTCGCCGGGCGTTCAGTCGCGCCGGAAGTTAATTCTGACTTCCTTGCTCGCGCGTTGCCGGAGTCTGAAACAACTTATCAACAACGACCAGGCCAAAAAACCGACCGACAAATATAGAATCTCGAGTGCACGAGTTGGGCCATAACATCATTCCAGCTACGCCAACGCGGCCATCGACGGGGACCCTCGCAGAAGTTGATTCTCAACGTCATATTCACGCCAAGGCCTCAGAAGGCGTTACACCGACCCCAGAGGATGCAGTCAAGGAGGCTGAGGTTTGATACGAAACACCATTGGGAGAAATGGCACGCCGACGAAATTCAATCGCCAGGCGCAGTGCCGCAGCTACTGGTTTGACCCGGAAATGTGCAGGATCACCTTAGCCACAGTAAAAGCTTAGTTCAAGAAGTGTCCACAGGACGTCAGTTACGAATTGGACGACGTTGACCTGGTCACCAAAGATGGCAGGTTCTCTGTTTTCATCGCCCCCTCAGTTCTGGGAGAAGACTACCTCTCTCCATGATCATAGCCAGACACCCATAAGAGAGCTGGGTAGAATCATAACACGAGGTGGTGGAAGGTAACTTACCATGGAAAATGCGATGGTCTTCAAAGCTATTACGCTGTATCCCCCATGACGGTGTTAAAGAATCTCTTTCCATGAACTGCACTGTTGGGTGGGCGCTGCCTTTTGCGGCATTAGCCACCTGCGCTTTACCACAAGCCACGAAACTATCGGCGGCGAGCGCCAGCGCATTAACTGGCGCGTGCCTGATTGCGTCGACCGGCGATCGCTACGGATGAACAAAGCTCTCCGAATCGAACCACCAATTGCGCGTCCGGCGAGAACGAGTTACCACTGGTGCTCAGCGGCATCGGCACTACGATATTTACGTTACCTGACCAGTAAGAGGCGATGGGCTGGGCGATCCATCGCCGTGGTATTGAAGAAGCGGGGACTTGAAATTGCGCCAATCAGGACGCCACCAGGAGATCCACCATGACCGGCGATACTTTACCAGTTTGCCCGATTTCATTCGGGCTCGCCGCGATCGATCTGATTACAGCGTACATCAAACTAGCAGCTCGCGGGGTTTCGCCCCGACAATTCCACGAGGAAACTGAAACCGGGAGCGCTTGGCGATCACGCACCTTTCACGTTACCGCGTGGAATCACCTCGGTGACCGCCTGTTATTGCCCGAACTCGGCGGCGCCGCACCTATGACCGAAAGTCGCCCGCCTCCCTCCACTGCTGCCAAATCGACCACGTCAGCCAGATTACCACCGATTCACCACTTCAAACAAAAACTAAAGTTTTCGATACGTACGGGCTCACATCTCGCCCATAACCACTTTGAGCCACACCACACATCAGACTCCACACGAAACCCACCATACCACGGGTGAAGCTTGGCCCACACTCCTCATTCGCCCCATATTCTATCATCTCGTTAGCGAGCACTGGCAGGGCCGCGCTCTGGTCAGCCAGCCAAAATCGTCGCTATCAGGCGTGCTGCTGATTGAGGTTGCCAGTTTTTCTTCAGCTTTCTCTATTTACGGCGTCAGCTTACTTCCACTACGGATGTGGCGGGACTGCTGAGCTGGTTGGCTGCGGGCTTCACCAAAGAATTCAATTCTCAGCACCCGGTTTCAGACGGCCCCTAAAAGCGCTGCAATCCCAGTGCCACCATCCCAGTGAATTCAGCCACCAGAACAACAAACAGCGCTCTGGCGCTCTGCTTTGGTTTCGTGATATTACCATTCCGTCGAGATGACTTTTTCCGTTTCCATATCGATCATCGGAGGCTTTCATAACGATTCAGTCACCACACCGGCGGCATCAGGATCGATCAGCTCGCCAGTTCCGTCATCCGAGCATGAAAACTCCACTTTGCTGCAGAGGTGATTTCACTCAGGGAGGTGCAGAAACTCCCATTCACCAGAATCCCTCCACAGAACATAAGAGCTACAGTGGGACTTTGCCCGGCACCTGCTGTCCCTTCCTCAGTCAGGTTCCTGGTGGCACCCACTCGGCTTGAATCTTTGCACCTGCCGTCTCGATCAGCATCATCTACCCTGACCTCTGCCAGGGCAGAGCTGTCTGCTGACCTACACACACCTGAGTGTCACTAGGCTGAAACACCAGCTGACCACACCTATCACAGGATCACTGAGGGACAACTGGTGCTGCCATCTTTGTTTCTCTTACTCAGCAAGCTGACGTCGCGTGGAGCTCTGCGCAGGCCAGGTGTAACCTCAGTATTCGTGAGCAGTTGAAAAATTGGACAGTTTTACAGCACAGCTGAACATCCTCGGCACCCCAGATCTTCCCTGCTCATAGCCCAGGCTGATCTGGATGCCAGATCACCGCGTTCCAATAGAACCAACGACCTGTACAGATCTCAGAAACTGTAGCCCGTTGCAGAACACTTGGCTCTCTGATCACTCTTCTCAGAGCCCGTACGAGTGAAACTCTCAATCTACCGCCACTCAGCAAAAACTGATTCTGGTGGTCAAATCATCACTGTTGGCATTGCCGGTTTGCCTTATGTGGCTTTCACGGCATGGGAGAACTGGTGTCGCCTTTTCTTAGATCTACATCTGGTACCACTTGCAACTCTTATTGTTGCATTCTTTATCCCGAATAGTGACCAATTCTTTCACCCACTGAGACAGTTACTCCATGATGCTAGTACTCAGTTCCACCATCGTTCTGTCCCTACTCGAAGCACAACTGATGTCTGACTTCTTCAAGCCATCAGATCATGAGGAGAAACTACCATGATCATTGCCTCAGGAGACTCTTCCAAGTGGAGTTCATTCTCACCACCGAGAGTCTTCACTGTGCGTCTTTCAGTTTTCACACTCAGTGATGCAGAAGTTCGTCTACTGTGACACTAATCTCCTCTGTGCGGCTGACAGGGCATCTAGCTGCCTCCTGGTCACGGCGGCCTCCCAGAGATACTCTCTAAATCCGACAGCTGACACGTTCACATGCATCTTGTCACACGATCTTTCATCAGCCAGCTGCGATCCAGGAAGTGTCGGCTCGATAATCCCCTGGTTTACGCAGCACAAAATTACCATAACTTGCGTATCGCGGCAGTAACTCATCAGCATGGGATATCTTTCACCTGATTCACAGTCTTGTATGACATTGTTAGCTAGGAACTGCTGTTTCTGGAGAGCATAGTCCCGAATTCTGACGCCTCAGTGAAACATCAGGATTAATGGAGGAAAGCAGTGATCTTCGTTGCGATATCCATGGCAGACTAGCGACCGGGTCGATCGCCAGATCTGTTTCGATCGGCCCACCATGTTGTGTAGAAGTCGCGGCTCTTGGTTTTTAAACCTACGAGCTGACTGTAATGTCAGTCAGTTATCGTAATTCAGACAACATTTCATGGGCATGCTATCATTGCGAAGAAAGTTACCTGGTGGACCTACTGGATTGTACTAACAGCCAGAGCGTTGAGCAATTTCCGCCTTAACGTTGCCTGGCAATCTATGAGATCTGCTCGCACCCTTCCAACAGTCTGTGGACTTGCACCAAAAAACAACCACGGACCAGCCCGATTCACTACTATCACCGGTGGGGGTTGTGGCGGTCAGGCCTGGATCTTTGCTGACACTGATCTGGCAAACTCACGCGCTCTCGCCTGATGTCGCACCCATCACGGAGTGCAGACTCTGCCCAGTGCTGCTATCCCGGGCAGGTGTATTTTAGTGTTCACAGCGGCTGGTGATCCACCGTGTTTCAACGGCGGCCTGGCTTGCTGAGTCTATTCCCTGTGGCGTAAATCTTGCCTGACGTCCTTCTTGGGCGACGCTCTCGGCGTCGTTCACCCGGCACAAATCGATTAGCCTTTTTCGGCATTGTTCCAGCGCCGCGAAAGCCGAAGGAATGCACGAAATTCAGCGGCGCAGCTTTCATTCTGGCGTTCCGGTTGCTGTCAGCTTCGAGCTCGATCGATGATACCGCCATCGCCGGTCGTAACCCCTCTCGGCGCGGAATTCGACAACCTAGCCGGCGTCCACGGCGTTTGCCAGGTTGTCTCAATAAGCCAGAACATAACCCCAAACACAGAGACAAACTAAAGTCAATTTGAATACCCCTTCACTGACGGAGCATAGCCCAGCTCTATCTCTGTGGGTGTGTTTTTGTTGGGGCGTGGTGCGATCAGTAGTGCAGGGCTTCCTTAACAAGCTCATCACACCGGACTATGCGCAGGCTATCAAGTAAATAGCCGGCCTCTGGGCAAATGCAGATGAGCACTGCGACTACCTTCCTGGAAATTTGGCATGGGCCGGCAGTGCAGATGCCCAGGCCCAAGTCGAACAGCTGTTCGAGTTTCCAGTAGCAACGACCTGAACTTTGACCTGGGACGAACCCGGAGTTTGTTCTTGACTCCGAAGAGGCCCTGCTCGGCCCAGCTCACTCATCATGTGTTAATCGGCCATCAGCTACAGAGAAAGCCTGTGAAACAAGATGGATTTCCCAATTTGCCTGAGAGGCTTCAAATACTGAAGACACCGTGGCGGACTCAGCCTCAGATCAGAACAATTCCTCTGGGCCGTCTGCGCGACTGAGGGCAGGCGACTGCTTTGCAAGGCATGGGGGCCTTTGAACCCGAGTACAGATTGCCGATAACGCGTTATCATTCTGGTGCATAGGTGTTGGTCTAAAAGTATAAATTCCAATGTTATTTCTACA
>ERZ1370068.230-contig-10207_pt1 | contig 59498 bp, 111 predicted proteins | sample MGYA00561227_ERZ1370068 | MGnify/ENA primary metagenome ERZ1370068 (study PRJEB38410, sample SAMEA6850437) | metagenome | study: Metagenomic assessment of the ecological functions of the soil: analysis of the soil microbiota associated with the... | reverse complement strand
GTGTAGCAGCATATGCGTCTGACTTGGCGACCCTAAAGAGTATCGCGCCATTCGCGTCTGGATGCGTGGCAGACTCAACTCTCTCCTTCTACGTGACGAAAATGCTCAAAATCTTCGTCAAAATCCGACCAAATTGTCGGCGAGCCGCACGCCAGGTGCCAGGATCAAGCAGCATCCCGCCATGAGCCGGGATTGCCCCGGATAACTGCGGAAGATCACCAGGGATCGGCTGTGGAAGCACGGCCATGTCGAGCAAAAAGTTTTAATGGGCGTCCTGATCACGCCCGGATTTTTTGCCGTGCAAATTCAAGCTGTTGACGGAAGATCTGATCAAGGTTCTTTCCATTTAGGCCGCAATAATCTGATGGTATGCGCCGCAGCGTCGGATTTAGCATAAACGCATACTGTTGACGCGTGATTCCCACCGATAAATGGTGGAATCCTCGATCCAGTTGTTTGGTGCGTCGTTCCAAAATCGTCGAACGTTGAGGTCGTCTCTGCGAGTTCAAAGCCTTTGATTTGACCCGTTCCAAAATTAAGCAAATTAAGTGAATATAGACGTCCTGTTCGTGCGGTTTCATTGCAAAGTACGTTATCTGGCAGGTCACCACATTCAGAAAGCCCTTGTGGGCCAGCGATATTTTCGAGGGAGAGCGTGTATACTTAAGCCGCATTAAAGAATTATCAGCCGCATCGACAATCACCACTAACAGGCTGCAGGTGCCGAGGAAACCATCTCCGCAGCGCTCAGCAATCTGATTTTGAAAACCCGGGGAACAAGATTAGGGATCGACTCAGCAGAAGGGGAATGCAGCCTGTTTGCCAGTTCGTTGGAGAGCCTCTGTGCGAAACGTCCGGTACGCGATGTTCATATGCATCGAGTTCAGGTACCGCCCGTTTCACAATAATCGAAGACGATGGCCACGGCTCATCGGGCAGTAAATCTTCTACCCTGCAGTGCCGTAGTCTTCCCATTGTGCCGCCTTCTCCGTGGAGATCCGTCTGACTCCCTCGGTCATTCTGTTCGACAACAGTCTTTGGACACTCGCTGCGAAATGAGTGGATCGATTCGCTTGATAGCCGGAGGCATGAGAAGCCAGCGCGCCAGGGTCAGCAAAACCCATCCAAGCTACAATGGACTGACGAGCATTAGTTCGCCTTTGCTTCGGGTAGCATCGCCCGTTGGACGCATCGCAGTAAAGACAGCTGCACGAGCATCATCATCTGTCCAGCCGAGACCGTGGTCAAAATGCGCTCCTCAATACGAAGCGAGATCCGCGACCGCAGTCGGACACGTCCATTGCTTTCGCGAATGCTTCGAAGTCAGAACTCCCTAACCCACTAGAATTACGCAGCGTAGCTCGCTCTGGTGAGGCTGGATCCGAGAGCGCGGTTACTACGGCCGAATCGATAGGCTGGATTACCGATGCGCCGACCTCGTAGATTTTTTGATCAGCAATAAGGTCGGGACATTTCTTTTGTAGGCCAGCAAAGGCTTTCGCTACTTCCTAATGACTGAGTTGTCTTGCTTCTTATTAGTCGAGTGGGTTAACCGAGCGATTGTCCAAGGTTGATCACGATTCGATGCAGAATATTTCAGCTGAGCGATTACGATTCGCTCTGCGTCCATTGGACGATTTGACAAAATAAAAGCGTGCAATCCACGCCGTCCCAGGTATCTCTCGCGGTGTACCGCCGTCCTCTTCATGAGACCTTCAACAGCAACTCCAGTCAGACCGGACTTTTCGTCCAGCAGCGCGAGTGTGATTGGCGCAGTGCCCAAGTTCATGAAAATCATCTCCTGCGTTAGATCCACGAGCTCCGCGGAAGTCTGGTTGTGCCATAAATCCCAGAACAGATTCTTTGTTTAATCTTAATTTGCAGTGAGCGATTAAGTGTCACCGTCGTACCCGGGCCGAACAGAGTGTTAGCTGTTAGACTGTTAGCATAGCTGTTAGGGTCAAATTTTTTCTTTCTCTCTTGATTTAGACGATCATTCTGACGCCGATCAAGGCGATCAGAGCTGTTCTTCAACGCACCCGGCCAGGTACCACGCGTTTTTCAAATCCTGACGCCTTCAAACCTGTCCGCATTTCCGACTGCAGCCGTCCCAACCGATACTTCTTCCAATCGATAACTTCGAGCGCACCCGCCAGCGCCGGATGAATTCCTGAATCTGCGCCGCCATCTCCCGACAGATTTAAAGCGGTAAATTCGGACGGCCCTGGCGCATGGCGCATAGCGCCGCGCAGGTTCATCTTCATGTACCACCGATCTCTGTGCGCAACCCGGCACGACGTACTGCGCTTCGCTCGGCAGATCGGCGTAAATTCGCTCGTGCCAAATCCGCCGCGTCTCATGCAATTGTCGAACCTGCCTTTAGCCCGCCCTCTTCGATTTCCGGCGGCGTGTCGTAGCCGTCTAATATTAGGTCGCGTCTTGTTTTTTGACGTTCGGCATCGCAGCCTAGATCGTTCCCAGAATCCATCGGACGTCAAAGTCTTGGCCTAGCGCCGTAAAGTCCGCGGCATTGAAAGTTAAAACCGTCGATGCCTTACCCTGTTCAGCGCATGCGCCTATTACAGCGTCATAGGTGCGACCACCCGCCACGTTGTTTTTTGGAGCACGCACGCAACAAAGTTTCGTACGATTTCGCGGTCAACGCGATTACTGTTGCCAGCTTTAAGAAATTATTTGCCGAGCAGAGTCAAAGCCGTTTGCGGACGACAGATCGATGCGGCGGAGGGCAAGCTGAGTAAGCACCGCATACGCCTCAATCAATGCTGGAGCCGCAACAATCATCTTGGCCGGACCGGCTAGCCGCCTCTCGATTTCATGTGCAGCGGCCTCGCATGATGTTCCATGCCACGAGCATACCGCCGCAATCATGCAGCTTGTATCTGGAAGAAACGCGAGCGGCATCTTAGTGGAAGCGCCGGAGCGTTCTTTGCGCAACGTTTTACGGGTCCGCTCGACCTGTATCCGCTGAAAGACGCGGAGTATCTTTAGCGGAACAGCCACAAGCAAGTCGACCCTTCCGTTCGAGCTTGACCGTTAAAGGGGCGCGGAGTAATGGCGATAGCACCTTTTTCCCAACGGACCTCAAGCGGCATTCCTGGCTTTATCCCGGATTCGCGGCGAATGTCTTTGGGAATCACCAATCGTCCGGCATGGTCGATGGTAGTTTTCATGGTATTAAATTACCATTTGCTCGACCATCTGCCAAGACCCTGTCTGAAGCTCGAATAAACCTATGGTTCTCCCATGCCATACAACCGCCGTGGATTTGCCGAGAGAATTTTGTCGATTACCGCGTCCCTTAAATCGCCGCGTTTCTTAATCCTTGCGCCAGCTGATCCTGGCGAAACGCACGCCATGGAAAGTCGGTGGCGGTGACGACAAAATAGTCGCCCAGCTTGTTGATCACATGAGGCAGATCGTCATCGAGAGCGCAGGACACAAGATGAGCTCGGCGAGCCAACTGTCGGCTTTGGCCCGCCGTTCGTCTAGTGCTTTAACGAGTCGGTGCGCCCAGTCGACGTCTTCGGAGGCGTCGGGATGAAAGATGCAAACCTTAGCGGCGGCCACGAACGCGCTTTCTCGCCTGCGGCATTTTCACGGCCGCCCAGGAGATAGGACGGACGACGCCCTGCTTCGGTATTTCCTGAGAACGCCGTTCAGCCTCGGCCGCCCAGGCGCGTGTCAGTCGACATCCTCGCTCGTTATCCGGCTCCAGGCTGGCTAGGAGCTCTTCAACGATTTGCAAGCCGGTCGCTTTCGGCGAGCTTGATTGCGGCGCTGACGATTTCCTTTGCCGGTCGCGTCATGGCTGTCTATAGTCCCCTGTTGTTGGATTCAATGCGCTACCAGCCGCAGACTAATGTGCCGTCGTAGTCTAAGAGTGCCTGCAGTTTATCCAACGAAACACCTCACTTTGCTACTCTCGCATCGGCAGGCATGGAAGCTCGAGAGCATTTTGCTCCTGAGCCATTCCAGTCCTCGGCTCCCCTTGTCCATCGCCGACTTCTTGAACTCCGTCCGCATCTCGGACTGCAATCTGCCCCAACCGGTACTTCTGGCAGTCGCGACGAACTTACCCGACTCCGCCAGCGTCGGGCGCACGTCCTGAATCCTGCCGCCCCATTTCCTGGCAGATGAAACGATAGTCGGGATGTCCTGACGGCGGCGTCCTTTGGGCCGCGATTCTTACTCAGGTAGATCGTCGAGCTTGGCAAACCCCTTTCGTTTCCCTCTTCAGGGGGCGCGGTCGAACAATTTCCAGAACTCCTTGCGCTGTGCGAGCAAACATGCTTTCGAGGTCCAGGCCCCTTTCGTGACTGGAAATAGAACTGGCAACAGGGGCGCCCATTCTTGGCAATCACCACCGACCTTTCTGATGGCAGGTTTTTTGACTATTTTGCTTAAATTCGCTTTGACTTCACGGAGACTTTCAATTTTCATAGTTTGAATTCTTCCTTCCGCGCTCAGGAATGGAGACAGGGTCTTTCACAAGCTTAACCTCGACGATCATTTTGTGGCCGCCGACTTCTTAAACTCCGTCTCGCATCTCCGACTGCAGCCGCCCTAAACGGTACTTCTGCCAGTCCATGAATTTTCCTGACTCGGCCAAAGTCGGATGGACTTCCTGAATCTTGCGCCACATCTCCTGGCAGATGAAGCGATAATCAGGATGGCCCTGGGGCATGGTGCGCAGCTCGCACATGTGCACGGCTTCCCGCAGGTTCATCTTCATGTACCAGCGGATCTTGTAGGCGAACGGCACGACGTACTGAGCCTCGCATGGCGAGATCCCGGCAAATCCGTTCGTACAAATCCGCCGCGCGTTTCATGCAATTGTCGAACTCGCTCTTGAAACCGGCTTCCTCGATCTCCGGCGGCGTGTCGTAGCCGTGCACTGTGGTGAAGTCCTGGCGCTCTTGGGTGAGAATGCGATGGCGGTGCAAATCGCGGTAGAGGCCAAGATTACCGAGGATGTCGAAGGTGTAATAGACGTTCTCGAACGCCCGGCTGAGCTTGTCGCGGCGGTGGCGGCGTTTGCTGAAGATGTCGCTTCGAGAATCTTGCCGCGTTCTCCAACGCTCATCTTGGCGGCGATCTCGCGCAGTTGCATCAGCGAGTGACGCGCGTGCGAGTAAAGAATCGCTGCGATGATTTTTTCTTCGGCTTGGGCGTCGTAGTCGATCAGCGTCACCGGTTCTTTGGCATCGAGCGGTGAAACGTTGACGATCCTAGCCGCCAGTGCCCTGTGCCGCCGTCGTCGTGCCAACGAGATACTCATTCAACTGGGCGCGCTTCACGAACGACGGAATGAGTTGATTCAGCTCGCGCGTGCATCGCCGCTGCCGAGCTCCTTCGCTTCGCTCAGTTCGTGCGAGTAGAATTTGCTGATCAGATACTCGAACGCCTGGCCGACGCCGAACATGCCCACGTTCGTCAGCGTCGCCGCCGGCAGATAACTGCGCAGCACGTCGCATGCATGCGCGCGCACGGTGGCGCGATAGGCGGTCTCCGCCCAGCGCCGCAGCCGATCGTCGTTCTTGGCGTTCGGCGTAGCTGCAGCGCTTTGCCGCTGGTCGGGTCGCGCACCTCCAATTGTTCGATCGGCAGCGACCTGAGCGACGGATTGCAGCATCGGCTCCATCTGGCTGCGAGTAAGTGTCGAAGAGCAGATTCATCACTTCGAGATAGGAGTCGCGATGGCGCGACGCCATGATCTTGGGCTCGCGGTAGAAGAGATAATTGCCGGCGGCGTCTTTCTGATCGAAACGCACGTAGCGCGTCGATTTTTCCAGCGGCGCGATGCCGATGCGCGCGTCTTCGAGCAGTTTGGCCGCGACGTTGGAAATATTTTTCGCACGCCAGATGGGCGCTTCCTGGCCCAACTGCGCGACCGTGAATCGTCGCCGTAACCGACCAACACGCGCTCGTAGACGCGCTTCCTCGCGCTTTTTTCAATGCCGCTGCATTGTCGGCCAGCCGGCTCGGCTTTGGCCGGGAAGGAGGTCGCTCAGTCCGGGCGTCGGATCGCCGAGAAATCCATCGAGTGAAAGTTCGCCGCAGACTTTTCGTCGAGCGGCTGTAGCGCGAGAAGAGCGCGCCCGCGACTTCGGCGCGCTTGAGGCCGAACGTCGAGTCGATCGAGATTGGTAAAAACGGCGCTGGAGAGCGCAGCTTGTTCTTCCGGACGTGAACCCGGCGGTCATTCTGAAATTACCTCTCGCGCACACCCCCGTTTAAAAAGCGAGGGCTATCCTACTGTCGGGCATGAATCGACTTCTAGGGTCGTCATTCCGACGCAGGCCGGAATCCAGGGAGGGCGTACGCCATACGCCCCTACAACACTCACGGATGCCGAGCGGCTACCCGGCATGACGGACGCTACCAGCAAGGTGCACAAAACTTTTCGCACGGCGCCGATCGAGATGAGCACCGCGCCATCTCTATTCAGTTCTCGAGCATCAACAACTTGTGGCGGTCGCCGGTGCGACCGAGAACAGCGCGCTGTAGCCGGGACACAGACGGCGTTCGACCAGAGTGCCCAGTAAGCGGCCGTTCCTGCGCGGACCAACGGATCAGCGGATGGACCAGCGCCGGCCGGTAGATAGCGCAGCGCAGGAGCGAATTTAGCAGCACGCGCGGGTCGCAATGCGCGTGCGCAGGTTTGCTCGTAGGCCCGAAGATAATTGGTGATAGGTCGCCTTGGCGTAGCGCTCTCGATCGAGCGTTTCAGCCGCGAGCATGCCGCTCCGCATCGCGAAACAGATTCCCTCGCCCGTTATCGGCTCGGTGACTCGCGCCGCATCGCCGACAAGAACAACGGCGTCGGCAAAAGAACGTCGCTTGGGAAAATAGACGGGATAGGCGGCGCGAAACCCATGGACTTTCTCGCGCGGTTCGAGAAACCGGATTTGAGATACGGATTTGCGCTAAACGCTCGGTCCGCAAAATTATCTACGCCGACACGCGGGAGAATGCGCTTATCGATGGCGAGTCCCAGACTGGCCGTGCCATCGCCGACGCCGACCAGACCCGCATAGCCTCCTGGGAAGAGGTGGATTTGATTTGCCCGTCGCTACCGCCCGAGCCATGGATGCGCGTTTGAAACCGATCGACCGGCCGCGCGTCGCGGCGCGCGTGTTCATGCCGAGCTGTTGGGCAACCCAAGAGTTGCGTCCATCGGCGCCGACGACCTGGCGCGCCAGCTTCTCCCGCGCCCATGTCCAACTGCCATTGCCACGACGGTTTTGAAATCTGCCGGACTCGCTGCCTCGGTGCGGATCGTGGCTCCGGCTTCCTCGGCCCGTTGCAGCAGCACGTGATCCAGTTGCGCGCGTCTGAGGCCGAGACCGAAAGATCGGTTGTGGTTCAACTGTGGAAAATGCCATGGCAAGGCCGCGCTGCAATACGAGGTGATGCGAAACCCGTTACGCGGGTGTGCGGTTGCGCCAGCAAGCGCCTTCCACGCCCAGATCGCGAAAGATCGGCCAATTGATCGGGTTGACGAAATCACCGCAGAGCTTCTCAGGGTCGCGACCTGTAAATTCCCCAAGAGCTGCGAGTTGCCGGCACCTGCTGCCACAACGGTAGCTTTCGAATAGACTTGTAAGCCAGCGAGACGATCCGACCCTGGATTCGCTGCTCGAGTCGCGCACCAACTGAGCTGGTGCGGAAAGTTGAATAACTTCCGCCCCGAAGCGGTAGGAAGCATCGCGTAATTTGCCGAGAACCGGGTTTCAGGAAAGGAGCGTCAGGCAAATGAACAGAATATTCCGTCCTCGTAAATATCACCCAACCCCAAAGGCCAGGATTCAGAGTCGCTTGTTTGACGCTATCAATTCGCAGTGATTCTGCGTCGGCTTCCAAATTCAAACCTTCCTCCTCGTTCCCTCAATCTTAATAACGGCGCGGCCGCCCTCGCCGGGATGGGGCAGGCCAAGGGTGGTGAGCATCGCCAAGCCAGCGGCGTACATTTGCGCTGCCAGCCTGCGTCCTCGTTTGCGGTCATCCTTAAACCTATCGACATACATGAGTCCCGACTGCAGCCACCCTTGATTCTCAGCGTATCGGCCCTGGCCTCCCGCTGTCGTTAAGTCAAGACCAACGCTCGATAACCAGCGCGCGCAGCGAGAGCCGTAACCGCCAAACCTAAGATTCCCTCCGCCAATCACCGCAATATCACAAACTTTTGATGCTGAAATCGCTTCGCGCATGAATTAAGTAGCACGCCTCCACTTAATAATAGACTTTAACCACCAGGGACTTCAAGCACAGAGCGCGTAGGTGAATAGTCTGTCCACCAACTACTATTTCTTACCATTGCTGGGCCCGGACTGAAATTGCTATGAAGACCCCACTCAGGAAGATCCGAGATTATTGGCCGCTGAAAGCGACGCGTGGAAGAGATTTGAGCAATGACGATTGCCGATCAAGAACAATCGAGACTACCGTGAAGCGGTGAAGGAAATCGACTGGCGATGAATGCCCCACCAAACACACCGGATGGTGATCGTCTCGATGTGCTGGTGACGTTGGTAGAGGCATGAAGAAAGCACTGGGCCTATCGATGCGCCCGGATCCCGTAGAAGCGATCTTGTCGGTGACGGAGCAGCGCGGTCTCTTGCGGGATGCTGAAAGCTACCAGAGACTTGTAGCGCAGGACAGGATGACAGCGATCGAGGGCATAAAGCGCGATTGAAAGCATGAAATGAAATTCCGGTAAGCCTGCTGAGAAGTTCTTCCAAATTTTTGCCGAGAAGGGAATCTCGTGCGGGAACACGAATGAAGCGCTACGGTTGTCTTCGAGGAATCAGCGCAGGCAGACGTGCGAGAATCGTATGAGTAGCTGGATTCTTTGAACGGTGTGAGAGTGAACCACTACGCCCGCCGGGTGTTTGGCAACGCGGATCGGGTACAAAAGCAGAAAACCAGTCGTCCCGTCGATTACTCGGCGAGGTATTCCGTTGCGAATGAGAGCCGAAATAGCGACATTCGTATCGACCAGAGGGTTCATCGTCTGGCTCGATAATCATCAATTCCTCTGGATCTCTTCATCGGTGATGTCTTTCGAATCAGGCAGGCTCTGAGTCTTTCGCCCAAATCCTGCCAGGCCTCCCCACTCTCATCGGCAGGTGGACGCCGGGTGGAACTATGGACATACGACCTCCCGGTTTTCCACCTGCCGGCGCTCGACCTGCAGCCAGCCATTAGCCCCGACCCTGGTCTTCTTCGTCACGGTATTCATCAATTCCTCGACTGCTTAGCATAGCAGTTTAGAACGACGGATCTGTCCGTTACATTCCTTTAATAAGCCGCGTGTTATCGCCGGCTTATTTTAGCTTTTGCGAGATTTCTAAAATAAGCCCCGTCATGTCCTCGGAAGATCCATTGCGCGGTGAATTTGAATTTGATTTTCTGCACTGTCTTTCTTTAAATATGAAACGATCCATTTCTGAAACGTGATCGTCTTGATGGCTTACCTTCACCTGGCTATTGCTGGCGGCTGGGTGGTTCGACCTGTTGTACTTTTGCGCGAAGTTGGCGCGATCTTGGCGCGATGCGATGGAAATTACTGTACCTTACGTTGATCACTGTGATGGCTGCCACCCCCATTTTTATTGGTTAATCGTGGAGGTACGATCGGGGTCAAGACTCCACTTTGGAGGTCTTGAAAACCGCCGTCCGAAAGGATATGCAGGTTCGAGTCCTGTCCCCTCCGCCATAAACTCAGTATCAGTCACGATGCCAATACTCAAAACCATAGAACCCACTACACGGTAGCCGGTGGGTCCTCTCGCTAGCTTGAAACTAAACGGCAGATTGTATTTTCGGCGGAGGCGGAGGACTCCTTCTGCTTCACAGCTTGCAGAGTCCCGAGGCGCAGGAATCTCTTATCGGGTGATAGGTTTGACTCACTGCTTCGCTGAGTCGAACGGCGTTCTCAGATTGTCGGGTCAAGTGATTTGAAGGGACAGCGGGCGTCCCGCCCGCGAAACGCGCCGAGGGCGCGCAGTCTTTCAGAGTAACTCCCAGTTCATTTTCGCGCTTTCGCGCTCATCGCGGGTGGGTCGAGCACCCCAACAGATAAAAAACATCTGTTGGGGACCCCGCACGCCCGCGGTCCCAGCAAATCTCTGGTGAGGTGTTCGGCACCGGGCCAGCTACGCTTGGACCGCTGCAACGTCCGGGTTAAGATATTGGAGCTTTAGCCTGAAACAGCATAAGACCGAGAAGCTTCGATGAGTCGAACGTTCGGGAGTGGAACTGAATGAGTTCACTATTGTTAATCAATCGCCGGCTCCTGGACACTGTACTCCTTTGGCAGAAGGGCTTGAGCATATTTGAGAGTGTCTGGAAATTCCTTACCACTCGGTTCGTAGATTCTCCCACGATGAAGGTGTCGACCTTCAGGCTGTTGATCGGCATCACGCTTCTCGTGGCGGTAGTGGTGTTGTCGGGAAGCTTTGAGTGCGCTGCTTGATCGCCGCATTGCCAAACGCACTCAACTCAACCCGCGGACTTCGCTACACCATTGCGCGCCTGCTCAGATACCTGATCCTTGTAGTCGGGATCGTGGCGGTTTTGAAAGGTGCCTTTGAACTCGATCTAACGTCGATTGCAGTTGTCTTTACAGCGCTTTCGGTAGGTATCGGATTCGGCTTGCAATACATTGCCGCAGATATCGCCTCAGGATTTATTTTGCTTTTTCGAACGGCCTGTCCGCGTCGGCGATCGGATCACCATCGGCGAAGACGAAGGTGACGTGCATAGTATCAAATTGCGAACTACGATGCTCTACACCAACGATCGCATCGCCATTATCGTCCCGAATTCCAGGTTGGTCAGCCAGCGCGTCATCAACTGGTCTTACGGCGATCCGCGAGCCCGCATCGCAATACCGATAAGCGTGGCCACCACTTCCAGATGTCAAACCTCGTCACTAAAACTTTGCTTGCCGCGGCTGAAGATGTTGATAATGTACTTACTGATCCGCCACCCAAAGTACAGTTCTTGAAATTCGGCGACTACTCGTTCGACTTTCGTCTGCTGGTTTGGACCCGCCAACCCAGCCGCCACCCGCAAATCAAAAGTGACATTAACTACCGCATCGAGCGGCTGTTCCGCGAGAGTGGTATCGAAATTCCTTATCCCAAACAGGAGTTTCTGCTGCGTGAGATGAAGCCCGTGAATGAGGACGAGGAGTTGATTTCCGAAGATCGCGCGTCGGATGGCGAAACGCTGCTCAGACCTCAGGACTAGATCCAAGCCAACCTGAGACGTCAAAGATAACCAAGCTAAAAACTAAATTAGCCGCGGATTTCCGCGGACAAACGCGTATCTGAACAGAATCTGATATGGAGTTAGTGCTGTTTTCAAGTCTCTTTTCCGATCCGCGTTTATCCGCGTGAATCCGCGGCCCATTATTTCTTCCCTCTCAGCATCTGCGGCGCTGCTGTCGTCCCGACGCGCTATGATGCCGCCGCCTGGCAGAGGTTGCCCTAATACCAGACCGCGGTTACGCTAGCTCCGTCAGAAATGAGTGGCCGTTCATTCAGTCGTCAAGATGGCTGATCCGGCGCCGTCTCTAACTCCTATTGAAATCGACACCTCAGACTAAAAATGCGTTCAGCTCGTTCACTAATTCCGATCGTCCGGTAGTCACCGACAAACGCGAGGCAATTCTGCGCGCAGCTATTCGCGTGTTTGCCCATAACGGTTACTTCAGCTCAAAGGTCGCCGATATCGCGAGCGAGGCGGGTGTTGCCGATGGCACCGTGTATCTCTACTTCAAAAGTAAGGAAGAGATTCTTCATTCCATATTCGATCGCAGCATGGAGGCAGCGATTGCCGCCGGACGAGAACAACTCGAACAGACTGACGACCCGCGCGAAAAGCTGCGACGCATAGCCTTGTTGCATCTCGAGCGACTCGGCGACGATCGTGACCTTGCCGTTGTCTTCCAGGTCGAGCTGCGCGGCTCCACAAAATTCATGGAGGAATTCTCGGCGGCCGGCTTCGCGGAGTATCTCAATCTTATTCGATCCACCTTTGAGGAAGGCCAGCGTGCCGGCGTGTTTCGTCCGGAACTCAACGCCAAGGTCGTGGCGAAGATCCTCTTCGGCGCCCTCGACGAAATGGCCACCAATTGGATTCTCTCAAAGCGGCGTTACAAGTTGGCCCCCATGGCTGATCAGGTGCTGGATATTTTTCTCAACGGGGTTAGCGCAAAGTGAATCAGACGTCCGAAGCGTCAGTGATCTCTTCACCCTCCGGCGAGGTTGCCGAGGTCGAGACCGCCACGCGCGTTCCCTTGCATGAGGGAGAGCCCAGGACGCTCATCGAAGTGTTTGAGCACGTGGCTAGCGTTCATCCAAGGCCTGACACGCTTAACTACAAGAGAGATGGCCGCTGGCTTGCGATTCCAGCTGCGGAGATGCTCAAACGCGTGCACGCAATTGCCGCCGGCCTTTATTCGCTGGGTGTGCGACGCGGCGACCGGGTGGCGATCCTTTCCGAGAGCAGGCCGGAATGGGTGTTGACGGATGCGGGTTGCATGTTTGCAACTGCGATCGATGTTCCCATCTATCCGACGTTAACCGCGCCGCAGGTCCGCTATATATTGAAAGACTCCGGCGCCCGCGTGCTCTTTGTCCAAAATGAAGAGAAGTTTCAACATGTGCGCGAGGCGATTGCAGAGTGCAATGCGATAGAGCACGTAATCTTTTTTGAGAAACCTGCGGGCGCGGAACCTCGAGGGATTTCGTTGGCTGAACTCGAGGAGCGGGGCGAGCGCTTGAAGCAACGCGAGCCCGATCTGATTAACAACGCCGCGCGTCTACTCAAACCTGACGACCTGGCAACGATCATTTACACCTCAGGCACAACCGGCGAGCCCAAAGGCGTGATGCTCACGCACGAAAACCTCGTCTCAAATCTGATCGACTCCTCAAGCCATCTGAAATTTGCCCGGGACGACAGCACCCTTTCTGTTTTGCCGCTATCGCATGTGCTGGAGCGAATGGCCATGTATATGTATCTCTACCACGGCATGGCCACATATTTCGGTGAGTCGCTTGACACCATTGGACCCAACCTGCGCGAAGTGAGACCAACGATCTTTGTCGGTGTGCCGCGGATCTTTGAGAAGATTTTTGCGCGCGTGAAAGAGAAGACTGCCGAGAAAGGGCGGTTCAATGTGGCCATACTGAACTGGGCGGTTCGGGTGGCCAAAGAACATGCGAAGTTATCAACTCGTCATCAGAAGGTTCCAGCTGGTCTCGAGCTGAAACGAAAGATTGCCGACAAGCTTATTTTTCCAAGTTGCGCAACGCGCTGGGTGGGCGGATTCGCCTGCTGGTTTCGGGAGGCGCGGCTTTACCTGAGGAACTGGCACTTCTTTATATCGGTGCGGGACTGCCAATTGTGCAGGGCTATGGGCTAACTGAAACTTCTCCGGTAATCACCGCCGGAATGATGGAAGACAATCGTGTCGGCACTGTAGGAAAACCAATAAGGAACGTAGACGTGCGCATTGCGAGCGACGGTGAAATAGAGAGTCGCGGGCCCAACGTGATGCGCGGCTATTACAACAAGCCTGAGGAAACGCGTGCGGTGTTTACTGAAGACGGTTGGTTCAAGACCGGCGACATCGGCAGGATTGACGAAGACGGATTCCTCCACATTACCGATCGCAAGAAAGAACTCTTCAAAACTTCGGGCGGCAAATACATCGCGCCGCAGCCAATCGAGCAGATGATCAAAGGCTCGCGCTTTGTTAACCAGGTTGTTCTTATCGGCAACGGCCGCAAGTTTCCGGCGGCGCTGATCGTGCCTGACTGGGAACGCGTCGAATCCTATGCGCAACTCAAAGGAATTAAGGAAAGGAACCACGCTGAACTCTGTAAACACCCGCGCATCATCGATCTCTTCCAACGCCAGATTGCCGGATTGACGACGGACCTCGCCCAGTATGAACGGGTGAAGAAGGTTGCGCTGCTGGAGAATGAGCTTACCATCGAGGGCGGGAGTTAACGCCAACTTTGAAAGTTAAACGCCGCATCGTCGATGAGAAGTATCGCGATGCAATTGATCGCTTGTACGAAAACGCCGATGCGGGATCGTAGCTGAACCGGCCTTGCATAAGAGCTGATCGACCAGTCTGCACAACGGACGAACGAGTGCGCCGTGGCGCTTCGCGGACTAAGAACCGATCAGGTTTATAAATAACCGCACCTGAATCGTTGGCCGGCCGTCATAACTGCCTGGTAGGCGAACCCTGAAATGCTCAAGAATTCTCTCGGCAGCACCGCGCGCAGCCTGATTCATATTTCTTTGTTCAATCAAAGACTTGAAAGGGGACGAGAAGGTATATGCATCTGCAACGCCGCGAGAATTTTGTTAGCCACCGTCCGAGCGGCTTCAATAACTTCACGGTCACCATTGACGCCCGGAGTTCTTGAGCTAATGGTACCCTCTTTCGCGGATAAGCAGATCCCGACGAAACTACCTTCGAGGTAATCGGCGCAAAGACGACATACTCGATGTAAACGTTGTTAGGGGTTCCCGTCGTATTAGAACTCATTTCATCTTCGCGAACGCGCAACCACACAACATAAGCGCTCTTCTCGGCCTTGGCTCGATTCGAGGCTTCACTGCGCGACATCGAACGTTCGACCCGCTCGACTGTTACTGATTGAGGCTCGTCAAGCCGCTGCGCACAACTTCTCAGCACATCGTCGTAAGTAACTATCGATATGCTCGAAAAGCTATCAAAGCGTTCAATACCAATGACGATTTGAAGCACGGGCCTTGGTTGCTCCGAGGCGGCGACCGAAGCCGGCGTTGGTTCCGGAACAGGAGCGACAGCAGGAGCCGGCGTCGACTTTGGCACACGTCTGCCCGATTGCGCTGCGGCTGCCGCTGCACAACCTAGCGCAACGATTATGGCAAAGCTAAAAGCGAAGGCGCGTGGGAGGGTGAACCGTTGGACATACTTCACTCCTTACGAGTTCCTTGATCTATTGGACAGCATTGTAGCACTCACATTGCCGAATCTAAGACCTTGTTTGGTAAACTGACCTCGAGTTTTCACTGCCAAGAGAATCCGGGTGGCTACGAGGCATTGCCTTCACTGATCATTACGAAAGTCCGCGAGCAGGCGCTTGGCGTTCGGTCATTTGACCTCATGCCTGAAGGAGCGGCAGGAACGCATGGCGTACGGTTTATCCCGGGACAGGTTGCCGTGTTGTCGGTTCCTGGTGAAGCGCCCACTTATTTTGCGTTTGCCAGCGCGCCCGAAGAGGATGAGCTGGAAGTGCTGGTGAAACGAAAAGCCGGCGCCAGCAATTTGATCTTCGATATGAAGGTCGGCGAACGGATTGAGTTAGTGGACGTAGCGGGTCACGGCTTCGCGCTCGACGAGCAGGAAAAAGAAGGACCTGGTGTTCGTGGCTATGGGCACCGGGGTTGCGCCTTTGCGGTCCGCGTTGCGCCACGTCTTGAAGCGAAAAAGATGAGTTTGGCCAGTTAGTGGTGCTCTACGGAGCGCGCACGCCCGACGACTTTTGTTATCAAGATGAAACGGATGGCTGGGAAGACGCGGGCGTGGAGTTGCGCCAGGTTATTTCAAGGCCCGACGGACATGATTGGTCAGGTCCAACCGGCTACGTGCAATCTCTGCTCGACCACGTGTTACCGGATCTGAAGTCACCCATCGCACTGATCTGTGGGTCGCTGGAAATGATGGAGCAAACGCGCGATCGGCTCGGGCAGATGGGCTTTAAGCCAAATGAGATACTGACGAACTACTAGGGCAGAAAAATTTACTGCGCAGGCCTTTGAGTTACAGCTGGAAAGCCTTCCCGCGTATTTGATGGCTACGTTATCATCTGCTGCCGCCATCACCCTGCCCGAGGAGAATGAATATGAGCATTGCGTCCACGCGCCTGAATATTCGCTCGCTTAAGTTCTTAATCATCGCCGTCGCGCTTGTTTCCGCCACATCGCTAACCCCTCGTATCGAACTCGCGCGCAAACCAACTCCGGCAAGGTTCTCCTGACGCATGAGACGATGTGGATGATGAAGCGCGTGGGCGCACCCGTCCCGAGTCCTGACGGCAAGTGGGTAGTCTTTTCGTTAGTCGAACCGGCGTACGACGAGAAGGATCAGGTTTCGGATCTTTGGATTGTGCCTGCCGGATGCGACTGCAAAGCCGCGCGCGGCTGACGTTCAGCAAAGGCAGCGAAAGCGGCATGGCCTGGAGCCCAGACAGTCAGCTGTTGGCGTTTTCCGCAAAACGCGAGGGCGACGACGCCAATCAGATTTATGTGCTTAACGTTGCTGATGGTGGCGAGGCGCTGCGCGTTACGTCGCTTCTACCGGCGCACGCACGCCGCAATGGCGGCCTGACGGGAAGGCGCTGCTTTTCACGAGCACAGTTTTTCCTGGCGCTGCCAACGAAGAAGCCAATAAGAAGATTGCGGCCGAACGCAAGGCGTTGAAGTACAAAGCGCGTGTTTATGAGAAGTTTCCGATACGCAACTGGGACAAGTGGGTTGAAGACACGCAGGCACACTTGTTTGTTCAGAGACCTCGAGCCCGAACGCAAAAGCCAAAGATCTGTCTGGCCGGGACGAAGCTTGTTTCCGAGCGGGGCTTCGCCGGTCGCGTCCAGGGACTCTGGTGAAGAGCTTGACAGCGATCTGGACGCCCGATGGCGGATCGATAATCTTCGTCGCCACGACCAATCGAGACACGGCAGCCTACTCGACAACCAACTCCGCGCTGTTCAAAGTTTCAGCACGCAGGCGGCGAGCCGGTGCAGCTTAACCAGCGGAGCGGACAGTTATTCTCGCCCGGCGTTTCGTCCCGACGGCAGGGCGCTCTACGCGATGTTCACCGTCGAGGCTAACGGCAAGGTCTACAACCTTGATCGCCTGGCTAAGTTTTCGTGGCCAAATTCAGGCAAGCCCGTAATCCTGACCTGCAAACTGGGATCGCTCGATTGGCAGTTTCGCACTTTACGCCCGGATAGCAAATCCATTTATCTGACGGCTGAAGAGGCCGGCAACGAAAAGCTCTTCACGATGCCGGCCGATGGCGGCGAGGTAACTCTCGCGATGGATATGACGCGCGGCGTTTATACCGGACTGAAAATTCCGGCGCGGGCAGCTGCTACGCTGATCGTTGCCAACTGGGAAAGCGCAATGAACCCTCCTGAAGTTTTCCGGCTTGACCTGAAATCGAAAACGCAGATTGCGCTCACAAACTTTAATACGGACCAGGTGGCTAAGATCGACTGGCAACCGCTGCGACATTTCTGGTTCACGAGCAAAGCCGGGAAGCGGATTCATAACATGATCGCGCTGCCGCCAAACTTCGATGAGAACAAAAAATATCCGCTGCTGGTGTTGATGCACGGTGGTCCCAATAACATGTGGCGAGACAACTGGGGACTGCGCTGGAACTACTACCTGCTGGCGCGTCCCGGTTACGTGGTGCTGCTGACCAACTATTCAGGCTCAACCGGCTTCGGCGAAAAGTTTGCGCAGAGCATTCAGGGAGATCCATTCGCCGGCCCGGGTAACGAGATCAATGAAGGAGCAGACGAGGCGATTCGTCTTTATCATTTCGTTGACGGCTCGCGTCAGGCGGCGGCCGGCGCCAGCTACGGCGGACACCTGGCAAACTGGTTGCAAGCTACCACTACCCGCTACAAATGTCTTGATAAGCCATGCGGGTTTGATCAACCTCGAATCTCAATGGGGCACCAGCGACACGATCTATTCTCGTGAACTCAACAATGGCGGACCCGTCTGGGAACAGGGCCCAATCTGGCGCGAACAGAATCCCATTCGCTTCGCCAAAAATTTCCGCACGCCCATCCTGCTTGTCAGTCGGCGAAAACGACTTCCGCGTGCCGCTCAATCAGACCGCTGGAAAACTGGAGCGTGCTGCAGCGGCTGCGAATTCCCAGCCGGCTGATTGTTTGGCCGGAAGAGAACCACTGGATACTCAAAGGCGAAGACAGTCGCTACTGGTACCAGGAGGTCTCACGCCTGGCTCGGGAAATATCTCGGAGATGCTGCACCGGTGGCTGATTAATTGGAGCCCGCGCAGCAGGCGTTAGAATCATGGCCCCTGGTGAGGCTCTGCGAGCCTGGGGGTCAGCAATAACAAACGAAATCCTGAGCCTGCGAAGCAGGCGACAGAGAATCTATAACGCCCGTTCATCTCTGTCGCCTGCTTTGCAGGCTCAAACTTTTCTTATGCGCTTCGCTCCCGCTTCGCGTGGGGCTAGCACTCTGCGCCGGCTGCTTCGCAGCCTCGACGTGACAAATATCCGACCTCATTTTCCTTTCGAGTTTTCTCCAGGGCATAAAACGTATCGCGGTAGTAAATCGCATTGACAGGATTTTTCGCGAGCGGTAGCATCGGCCTCGCCACACAAACTCGTTGGTGGGTTTCTCGCACTCGCCACCTCTATTGAAACAGCCTGCCAGAGGGTTTCTTCTGACTGACCTGGTGGCCGCTATGCAAATCCGCAAAGTGTGAACGACCCGGATAAGGCGATGGATTCCACCCCAGCCGCCCTCAACTTAAGGAGAGTCACCATGTCTCAAAAGGCCAAGTCCCGCCCTGCTGCCGCAAAAAAGCAATCACTGGAGTCAAGCCAATGAAGTTACGTTCGGCCTCACGCAAGAAGGTTGAAGTCAAACACCTCGCGGCTCCGCCCACGTTCGTAAAACCGAAGAAAATACATCCACGTCACCTTCTGCCGCTGATAAGAGAGGGTTGGAGCGCGGTTTCCACAGTCAGAGTAATGAAGCCTTCCTGCGTCCGCTCGCGATGGCCTTGCCGCCGACAGCTATGGCGCCCTGGCCGCAGACAATGAGTTGACACTGGTGACTAATACCGAACTTAAGAAAGCTGCTGAGCAGAGGACCGCTTCCAACGTCGGAGAACCAAGCGTTGCCATAAATGCGAACGTGGTTTTTACACCGGGAACTGGTACGCGGCAGTTTCTTCCGACAGTGGAAAAACTTTCCAGTTCATTGATCCTGCCAGGGCATTCAAGGATCCAAAGCCGAACTCCGAGTTCTGTTGCGATCAGGTGGTCCACTACATTAGCAAGATCGACACCTTCGTGTGGCTTCTGCAATACGGACCTGACACCGGCGATAACATTCAGCGGCTTGCGTTTGCGAAAACAGCGGACGTGGTTGCAGGCAAATGGACTCTATTTGATATTACAACCACCAGCCTGGGCGTCGGCGGCGCCTTTCTTGACTTCCCCGATCTGGCGCTCAGTGCGAATAACTTGTACGTGACGACGAACATCTTCGGATCAGGTAAACGAAGTGGGCTCGGCTGTTATCCGCATACCGTTTTCAAGCATTGCGAAGCGGCAAAGTGACAGCGCAGTCGTTTGTTTCAATGGACTTTCAAAGTTTCCGCGTCGCCCAGAATTGTGAGAACGACCGCATTTTTGCAGCCCATCGCGACACCAGCACCCTGGCAGTGTTTTCATGGAAAGAGGGACAGGCTGCACCAGTGCCGAAATCCGTGGGCGTAGCGCGATGGCTCGGCGGCAATGGCTATTTGTCGCGCACGCCTGACGGACGCCGCTGGCTGGATCGCGCCGACCCGCGCCTTACCGGCGCCACGTTCGCGAAGAGCGAATTGTGGTTCGCGTGGACCGTTGACCGTAACTCCAATCACCGTCCGAATCCGTTTGTACAGATTGCCGAGAATCGATGCCACCAATCTCACGCTGATAGACAACATAAACATCTTTGACGCTAATTCCGCGACTGCTTATGGCGCCTTATCGACCAATGAAAACGGCGAGGTGGGCATCTCCTACATGATTGGCGGTGGACCAATGATGCCATCTCACGTTGTTGGTATTCTGACCGGAGTTCGCAAAGACATTGTTGTGGCAAATGGGGACCGCGGTCCGATCGATCCCAGCGGTAGGGGAATGGGGCGATTACCTCGCCGTGCGCCGCGTCTATCCCAACCAAAAGCTATTCGCCGCTACCGGCTACACCATGAAAGGGCCGGGGATGGATCTAATCGCGATTGCACGCCGCGGTTTGTCGTCTTTGGACGGAATGCCGATACCGGTGGACCATTAGGCGGAGTAACGGGCGGCGGCGGGTAGTAGTAGTCACTCCCGGAACGCCCGTCGTAGTTCCGCCGATTGTAGTAACCCCGCCCGTCGTTGTTCCCGTAGTGGTTGGAGAACCGCCCGTTGGTCCTCCTTTCAAGACAGTCAACAGCCTGCCGGTTGTGAATGACGCAATAGCGAAGCAGATTAAGGCTGCCGCGAAAGCGGGAGGGCACACTGGAAGCACCGCTCGCGGAAGTGTTCATACCACTAATGCTGGTAACCAAACCTGGCGTGGAGCGATGGCCAGTCAAGACCGGCACCGATTCGGATGTGGCGCTGGTGGGAAAAACATTCTCGCCGGACACAGTCTCGGTGCGCGGCATTGTGCGCGGCAACGGTAGAAGAGTTAATCCTAATGGGCCGTCCCCTGGGTATGCGGCCTGCCTCAAAGAATTTTGATTCCGCGTTTCACGATACTCGATCTCGGTGTGGTCAGAAAGAACAGTCTGGCAGATCGAGGCTGATATCACGGCGCTAAAACTCGAGAAGGACGGCGATTATCATCTCGTGCTCCAGGGAGCCAGCGGAGAAACGATGATCGGCGAAATTCTGACGGCCACGAAAGCCTTTATTAGCGGTAGTCCCTGGTTGGCGAAACATTAAGGCAGCCCGGAAAAATATCGACGATAAACTGGTAAACAAACTAACTCCGGCAAACTTCGTGCAGCTCGAAGGCATACTCGTGCCCCGTGAATCTTTACCGGAAACAGAACAGATGCAGGCTATGTCTGCGCCCGCTAACATGCTGACGTTCAGCACTCCTGAGGACGGCGATGAGATAGCGGTGGCGACTTTTAAGACCAAGGTCAAACCCACCGCAGTGCGCATCACCGGAGTCGGTTTCTTCGACAAGGTGCATGGGCAGATGGGAGTGTCGCAGTTAAATGGGATTGAGCTCCATCCAGTATTGAAGGTCGAGTTTCTGTGATTAAGCAGAATCTGAGGTTATCGAACGATGGGCTTCGGCTACGTTTTTCTGATCTCCTATTGGACGGTGCTGGTAGCTGAACTGATAGGCGATAAGTCGATCTACACGGTCGCATCGCTGTCGCTCAGATTCCGAGCCAGAGTAATGCTTGCGGGAATGTTTCTGGCTTTTGGCGGCAAGATGCTCGTGGCTGTGTTAGCCGGCCAGGCCCTGGTCCAAATACCGGCACACTGGACCGCGATTTTGAGTACGTTCATTTTCTTTACTTCGGCGATTCTGATCTGGTTCAGGAAACCAAAACCGACGCCTGATCCGGATGGCCCAAAGTTGAAATGGTCACGGGCGATGCTTGTTCCTGTCGCGGCCCTGTTTCTAACCGAGTGGTGTGATCCAGGTCAGATCTCCGCCGTAGCATTGACTGCTCAATCGCACCTGCCGGTCGCCACCTGGCTTGGCGGCACACTGGCGATGATGACGAAAGGAACTCTAGCCATTGAGGCTTGGTCTTAAGCTCAGGGATCGCATTCCGGAGAAGCGCCTGCGAACTCTCGCGACGGCTTCGTGTTGCATACTCGGAGTCATTTCGTTCCACGGCGTCTTCGTTCATTAGCGGTGCATGAGCAGCCGGGCCTTCAGGCGGTGAGACCGTTAAAGTTTGCTCTTGTGGGACAGGTTCGAGCGGGGGACTCAAAGCGGCGGCGAACTACTCATCCTGTTCCGGATCGCTCAGGACCCTCAGGGACCAGAGGTAACGGACGACGCGGATGGATCTGTTTGTCGGCGGGGGCTGAACGGGAGTTTTCCTGTGGTTTCACCAGAGCTTCGCCGGCGGGTTTCAAATGAACCTGGCCCCCATGCTGGTGTTTCTCAGTTTCATTTTTCGGCTTGGTTTCTCGATCCGGCATTGCACCACCCCATTTTCTATCAGTTCGGTTTGCCGACAATATACGCTCCTGATTGCGCGAACTCTAGTCAGGTAATCGCCGAAGCGACCTTGCTGAATGAATACTCATTCAGTATTATAGGCCCTTGCTAGGCCAGTTTAGTGGGGTTTGAGAGAACCGAAGTGTCACGCTGGAAGGCCTCTCGTACCAGACAAACTTTATGAGAATTGAAAAGCTGCGGTTTTGGGAGCGGGAACGATGGGGGCGCAGATCGCCGCGCACCTCGGGAATGCGGGTGTGCCGACAATTCTGCTGGATATCGCACCGCGCGAATTGTCGCCGGAGGAACAGGCGAAAGGTCTCACCCTGGAATCCAGGCAGGTGCGCAATCGAATTGCCCTGGCCGGATTCGACGCGGCCAAAAAGCAAAGCCGGCTGCATTCTTTACTCCTGAAAAGGCCAGGCTCGTGAGCATCGGCAATTTCGAAGATGATCTGGCTAAACTCAAGGACTGCGATCTGATTATTGAAGCAGTCGTAGAGAATCTCGACATCAAGCGGGTTTGTACGAGAAGGTTGAACAGCACCGGCGGCCGGGTTCAATCGTCGGTTCCAACACGAGCGGCATTCCCATCAGCCAGCTGGCCGCAGGCCGTTCAGAGGATTTTCGCGCACACTTCCTCGGGGTCCACTTTTTTAATCCGCCCCGCTATCTACATCTCGTCGAAATAATTCGCGCCGAATGGACCAAGCCGGAAGTGTCGTGCTTCTTATACGGGTTTCTCGATCAACGGCTCGGCAAGGGTGTTGTTCCGCTAAAGACCGGCCAAACTTTATCGCGAATCGCATTGGCACCTTTGGCTCGATGGTCACGATTAAGACGATGCTGGACGATGGTTACTCTATTGAAGAGATCGACAAGATCACCGGTCAGAGCCGTGGGCCGACCGAAGAGCGCTACCTTCCGTACGCTTGATCTCGTCGGCCTTGACGTCGGTGGTCACGTCATCAAGAACCTATACGAGGCGCTGCCAGAAGATGAAGAGCGCGAGGTTTTTACGGCTCCCGAATTCCTGAGCGCAATGATTGGTAAGGGTATTCTCGGTAACAAGACGAAGGGTGGCTTCTACAGGCGGCAACCGGGTGAGGGTGGGCGGAAAGAGATCTGGGCAATAGATCATTTAACCCTCGATTACGCGGCCGGCTCAGAAAGTGAAATTGCCCGCGCTCGATATGGCGAAGAATATCGAAGATTTGCCCGAGCGTCTCAAGGCTCTGGTATGGGGTAAGGACCGCGTAGGCGCGTTTCTATGGAAAACGATGTCGCGCACTTTCCGGTACACCGCCAACCGGATCCCCGAGATAGCCGGACACGATAGTCGAAATTGATCGCGCCATGCGCTGGGGCTACAACTGGGAGCTGGGAATTTTCGAAACCTGGGACGCGATCGGCGTTGAAAAATCTGTCGCGCGGATGAAGGAAGACGGGCTCACTATCCCGGCGAATGTGCAGAAGCTGCTGGACTCAGGGGCAAAGTCTTTTACAAGAAAGAGGATGGCCAACAGTCTTACTTCGACTTTGCTTCCGGGCAATATGTGCCGCTCAGCGATCAGCCCGGCGTAATCATTCTCAAGTCAGTTAAAGATCGCACGGGTGTGATTAAGAAAAACTCGGGCGCGTCGCTGATCGATATTGGTGACGGTGTCGCTTGCCTGGAGTTTCATTCCAAAATGAATGCCATCGGCGGCGACACGCTGCAAATGTTGAAGCAGTCGTTGGCCGAGGTGGAAAAGAACTTCGTGGGCCTGGTTGTTGGCAATCAGGGAACAAACTTTTCGGTGGGCGCCAACATCATGCTGATGTTGATGGAGGCTCAGGAAGAAAACTGGGAAGAGCTCGACATGATGGGTCGTGCTTTCCAGGCGTCAACCATGAGCCTGCGCTATTCACCGAAGCCGGTCGTGGTGGCGCCGTTTAACCTGGTGTTTGGTGGCGGCTGCGAGATGGTGCTCCATGGCGACCGGGTGCGCGCGGCGGCGGAAACTTACATTGGCCTGGTCTGAGGTTGGCGTGGGCATCATTCCAGCGGGCGGTGGAACTAAAGAACTGTTGCTGCGCACGCTCGATTCGATTCCGAAGAACGTTGACGATGCCGATCCCTTTCCGTTTGTGAAGCGCGCCTTTGAAACAATTGCGCTGGCGAAGGTCGCAACGTCTGCAGAAGAGGCGCGAACACTCGGCTTTCTGGCGGAAGACGACACGATTTCGATGAACGGCGATCGGCTGATCGCCGATGCGAAGAAGGAAGTGCTGGCGCTAGCTGCGAGTGGTTATGTGCAGCCGCAACAACGAACAGACATTTTGGCGCTGGGTAATGCAGCGCTGGCGACGTTGAAGCTGGGCATCCATCAGATGAAACGTGCCGGTTACATTTCGGATCACGATGCGTTGATCGGTGAAAAGCTGGCGCGCATTTTGACGGGCGGGGATTTGAATCATCAGACGCGAGTCTCTGAGCAGTATCTGCTCGACTTGGAACGGGAAGCTTTTCTATCGTTGGCCGGAACGCGGAAGACGCAGGAGCGTCTGGCCGCGATGCTGAAGACGGAAAACCGTTGAGGAATTAGTATTCAGAAGACAGAATACAGGAGACAGAATCGGTAGAACACTTAGGAACCGCTGTAGCCGCTGGAAACTAACCGAACGTGGATTCACCCATCCACGCGAAAAAGGAGAAGATATGGAGCGGCTACCAGCTCGAAACGCAAGACCTAATTGTGTGGCAGAAGGCGCATCAGTTTGTTCTTAGCGTCTATCGCCTCACCAGGAGTTTTCCACGGGAAGAACTTTATGGGTTGACATCACAATTTCGACGCGCTGCGATTTCGGTTGCCGCCAATATCGCCGAGGGCTTCAAGAAAAGAGGGAAAGTGGACATAGGTCCGTTTCATGAACATCGCTGAAGGTTCGCTTGAAGAATGTCGGTACTATTTGATCTAACAGAGGACTGGGGTATGGAAGATTCATTGGAGTTACGGAGTGAGTCAGAAGTAGTGAGCAAGTTGCTCGCCAGCTATTCGGCGGCCATTAGAACTTCTGTCTCCTGACTCCTGTATTCTGAATTCTGAGGTACATATGAAAGACGCAGTAATCGTATCTTCGGTTAGAACAGCCGTTGGCAAAGCGCCGAAAGGCACTTTGCGAAACACACGTCCGGACGAAATGGGCGGCGCGGTTATCAAGGAAGCTTTGGCGCGCGTGCCGGGTCTTGACGCCTCCGAGATCGAGGATGTGATCATGGGATGCGCGATGCCCGAGGCGGAGCAGGGAATGAACGTCGCGCGTGCGGCCGCGATTCGGGCGGGGCTGCCGGTTGAAACCAGCGCCATGACAATCAACCGTTTCTGTTCGTCGGGCTTGCAGTCGATCGCTATCGCCGCCGACCGAATCCGGACCGGAAGCGCCGAGGTCGCGGTTGCCGGCGGACTCGAGACGATGTCGATGATTCCGATGGGCGGCCACATCATTCGACCCAATCCGTATCTGGTCGAGCATTATCCCGACTTCTACCTCAACATGGGCCTGGCCACTGAAAATGTGGCGCGCAAATACAACGTAAGCCGTGAGGAGCAGGACGAATTTGCGTTGCGCTCGCACCAGCGAGCTGCCGCGGCGCTCGATGCGGATAAGTTTAAGGACGAGACCGTCGCGCTGACTGTTACCTTCGAAGAGTTAGACGAAAAGGGTCGCAAGCAAACGCGCGAAGTTATCTTCGATTCGGACGAAGGTGTGCGGCGTGACAGCACTATCGAAGGTCTCGCGAAATTGAAGCCGGCGTTTAACGTCAACGGCACGATAACCGCGGGCAACGCTTCGCAAATGTCAGACGGCGCTGCGGCTGCTGTGGTGATGTCGGCTGAGAGAGCGGAGAGCCTCGGCGTGAAACCCATGGCCCGTTTCGTCGCTTATGCGACCGCGGGATGCCCGCCGGAGGAGATGGGTATCGGTCCGGTGTTTGCCATCCCGAAAGTTTTGAAGTTGGCTGGTTTGACACTTGACCAAATCGATGTGATCGAACTAAACGAAGCGTTTGCGGCGCAGTCGCTCGCGGTCATCAAGACTCTTGGTCTCGACATAGACAAGGTAAACGTTAACGGCGGCGCGATCGCGCTCGGTCACCCGCTGGGTTGTACCGGAGCGAAGCTAACCGCAAGCATTCTGCGCGAACTCGAGCGTCGCAATGGACGGTATGGAATGGTTACGATGTGCGTCGGCGGCGGCATGGGCGCCGCTGGAATATTTGAAAGAATTTGAACTTTGTACTTGGTGCTTAGAGCCTTGAAGTTTGGTCTTTGGACTTCGGTCTGTCTTTGAAGATCAAAGTACAAAGTTCCAAGTACAAAGTTCAGAACCAAGGCCAAAGGCCCAAGACCAAAGGCCGGGATAAGGAGCAAAAACATGTCAGCCGTAGTCGAAAAGAAGCAGGTAGTCCAGGGTGGCGCCTTCATGATTGAGGACCGCACCACGCAGGAAATCTTCACCCCGGAAGATTTCACTGAAGAGCACCGCATGATTGCCGAGACGACGCGCCAGTTTATTGACAACGAAGTCATCCCGCACATCGACGAGCTTGAAAAGCATGACTGGAAACTAGCGCGCGCAGCTTGTCGGGAAAGCTGCCGACCTCGGCTTAATCGGCGCCAATATCCCCGAAGAGTATGGCGGCCTCGGGCTCGATCAAACGAGCGGTGCGCTGGTGGGTGAGAACATCGGGCGTTGCGCTTCCTTTGCCACCACCCTGGGTGCGGAGAGCGGCATCGGCCTGTTGCCAATCATTTATTTTGGCACGGAAGCGGCTAAAGCGCAAGTACCTGCCGAAGATCGCGTCCGGTGAAGTGATCACCGCTTACGCGCTGACCGAAGCAGGATCTGGTTCCGACGCGATGGCGGCAAAGGCGACCGCGCGCTTGAGCGAAGACGGCACGCATTACATTCTCAACGGCGAGAAGATGTTCATTACTAACGGCGGCTTTGCCGACATCTTCATCGTCTTTGCGAAAGTCGACGGCGACAAGTTCTCGGCCTTCATCGTCGAACGACAGGAGGGACTGTCGCCCGGCGCTGAAGAACACAAGATGGGGATTAAGGGTTCGAGCACCACCCCGCTGGTTCTCGCCGATGCGAAAGCGCCGGTGGAAAATCTTGTTGGGAGAAGTTGGCAAGGGCCACAAGATCGCCTTCAACACGCTGAACATCGGCCGCTTCAAACTCGGTGCGATGTGTATCGGCGGGATGAAGCTGATGCTGCACGAATCAATCCGTTACGCGAACGAGCGCCAGCAGTTTGGCAAGTCGATCTCATCGTTTGGCGCGATCAAGTCGAAGCTCGGCGAGATGGCAATTCGCACCTGGGTCGGCGAAGCCATGATCTATCGGACGCTCGGAATGATTGAGGACGCGATTGGCGATGACCCGAAGGATCTCGAAGCGAAGATGCGCGCGATCGAGGAATACTCGGCCGAGTGTTCGATCATCAAAGTCGCTCTATCTGAATACTGCGACTACCTCGCTGATGAGATGGTGCAGATTTTTGGTGGCTACGGCTATTCCGCCGACTATCCGGCGGAACGCGCTTATCGCGACTCGCGCATCAATCGCATCTTTGAAGGAACGAACGAAATCAATCGCATGTTGATTCCCGGTCGCCTGATGAAGAGTGCGCTCAGTGGCAAGCTCGCGTTGCTGCCGGCGGCGCAGGCGTTGATGGATGAAATACTGACGCCGCAGATCGTGGGCTTCGACGATGACGATGGATTGTTGGTAGCCGAAACCAAACTCGCCAAAAATGCCAAGAAGGTTGGGTTGATGATGCTTGGCACTGCCGCGCAAAAGTACATGATGACTTTGGGAGACCAGCAGGAAATTCTGATTGGTATCGCAGACATCATCATGGATGCCTATGCGATGGAGTCGGCCATCCTGCGCACGAAGAAGCTCGCCGGCTCGCAGGGCGAAGAGGCTGCGGCGCGATACGTCGACATGACGCGTGTCTTTGCAACGATGCAGTTGAACGGATTGAAGCGCGCGCCAAGAATACGCTGGCGGGAATGGCTGAGGGCGATGAATTGCGCACGTTATTGGCGGCGCTCAGGCGTTTTACCAAGCTGACTCCGGTGAACACGATCGTTGCCCGTCAACGCATTGCCGATGTGATGATCGGGAGCGAACCGGTACGTGTACTGAAACTCATTTTCACCTGAAACGGCTTTGAGATCTGGAGATCTAAGATCTGAGATCTCAAAAACGGGAAACGAAACCTAAGATTTTCGGCTCTTCAACTCCTCGAGTTCTCTCAGAAACTCGCGTCGCGTTCTCTGTCGCTTCTTTGGTTTGCCTTCTCGACTTGTTATTAAGATATCGATGCCCTCGAATAATCGGTGTTCTGCAATGACGCGCACCATGCTCGCAGTTGGCGTGAAACGCTCTCAGCCCCGCTTTTTGAGATCTGGAGATCTCAGATTTGAGATCGGAAAGACCGGGCAAGCGCTCGCAAAGATATAAGATTGATCGCGTTTCACAGAGGACCCGCGCGCGATATACAAGAAAGTGGTAGTGTTTCCTGGGTCGTTCCTCCGTTCAAAACCTTCTGCGACATTGTTTGGGAGATCGACATAGATGCTCGCTCAATCTGATCTCTGCACACTCGCATAACGTCTGAAGGGCGGGCGATGCAGTCAGCGTAAAAACCAGAACTGCTAATTCAATTGCGTCTTTCCAGACCGGCGGCTGCCTTCAAAACGTGAGTACCATTTCATGCGCTAAGCTCCTCGAGTAATCGATAACGCGTAAAGCTATCGAATTCAGGCTCTGATTTCAAATGGCATATCGTCCCCTGGTCATTACCATGCCCGTAAAAGAGAACTTGTATGAGACAATTGAATCGCCATCAACCTGAGCGAGACTTGAAGCGAAAACATGCGCATCATCCCCATCTCCCTTCCCACGCCCTTTCTACATCGGACCGGTTAACGTCTACTTGATCGCGGAAGATCCGATCACCCTCATCGACACTGGCCCTAAAACCAAAGAAGCGAATGACGCCCTGCATGAGGGCCTAAGAAAAGCTCGTCATCCGCATCTCGGATATCCGTCGCATCGTCCTCACGCACGCGCATGAAGATCACTGCGGACTGGCGCGCTCGGTCCGCGATCAGGCGAAGGATGCAGAAGTTTTGGTGCATGCCTGGGAAACCGGACACCGCATCGGCAGGCTCGAGTATGAAGAACATCGCACGCTCCTGGTGCGCGCCGGCGTGCCACCCGAAGAAATTGAGACGATGCGAAAAATGTACGAAGGCGTTAGGCAGTATGCCGACTCCTTCGACACCCGGCGAATACGGCGAGCTGCGCGACGAAGAAGAGCTGGAGTTTGAAACCGGTACTCTGCGCATCGTGCACACGCCGGGTCATACGCCCGGTTCGTGCTCCTTTGTACGCGAGGCAGATCGCACGGTGATCGCCGGCGACTGCGTCCTCAAGCGCATTACCCCGAATCCAATTCTTTCTCCCGATCCCATCGATCCTACAAAACGGTTCGCGTCGCTAGCGGAGTATCTAGTTAGCCTGGCGCGATTGCGCGCGTTTGCTCCCACGCTTGTGCATGGCGGCCATGGCGAGCCCGTGCACGACTTTGAGGAACTCTTCAACCGGTATTTTCGGGCCATCAGGGATCGACAGGCCGAAGTGATTCGTCTGCTTCCGAAATCCGGCGCTACTGCCTGGGAAATCGCCAGGCAGATGTTTCCAGTAACTGATGACGTCCACCGATTTCTCTCAGTCTCAGAGGCAGTGGCGCATCTTGATCTGGCCCACTCCGAGCGGAAGATCGAAGTCGAGTTTGGCGACGGGAAAGAAGTCTACCGCCCAAAGATGGGGTAAAAGGGGAAAAGGGAAATGGGTAACAGGAGAAGATTCCTTACCCATTCCCCTTGCCCATTCCCCTCTTTCCTGTTCTCCTGATTTCTTTGGAACCCACGGTCAGCCTTCGCGTGTAATCCTCAAAATCTATCCGGAGGACTCTCTGTCATGAACCTTAAGAATGCCTTTTACTTCATTTTCTCCCTGCTTTTGATGGCTGGAATCGCGTGGGCTCAACAGGCAGCCGCCGCCGGCAGCTCCACCGCCGATGCCAGACGAGCCGGGAGAAGCCCCCGAGGCTTTCTCATTGTTTGTTGGCGGCGGCAGTTTTCCGGGCGTTTACGCGGAAAACGTAAACAAGGAAAACATGGCACGCTACGGAATGCGCGACGCACGCGGGTGATGCGTCACGCAGGTAATCAAAGACAGTCCGGCGGAAAAAGCTGGGCTGAGAAAAGATGATGTTATCGTCAGGTTTGAGGACGATAGTGTAACGAGTGTGCGAAAACTCAATCGGCTCGTGTCGGAAGTTGCACCTGATCAAACCGTGAAGCTCCGCATCAGTCGCAGCGGCGCCGAACAGGAAGTGGCGGTCACGATTGGCAAACGCAACCAGTCGATCAATGCCATGGGAGACTGGCACAGTCTGGATGGGCTGAAAGGGCTGGACAAAATAGAAGGCTTGATCGCTTGAAGGAGTTGGAGCGAGACATGCCGCCGGGAGCTAATGTTTGGAAGTGGGAAGGTCCAGGAAAAGATGGAATGGTCTTCGCGGTTGGTAACCATCGACGTATTGGTGTCGGCACGACGCAGTTAACCAAACAGCTGGCAGAATATTTGGCATCGGCGACAGCACAGGGCGTACTGGTCACGCTCTGTCATGGACGATAGTCCCGCGGCGAAGGCCGGTCTCAAAGCCGGGGACGTGATCACTGGCGATTGACGGCGAGAAAGTGGAAGACGCCGGCGATCTGGCGCAGGGAATTAACAAGAAGAAGGATGGCGATGTAACGCTGACCGTAATCCGCAACAAGAATCAGCGGACCGTTACGGTGACACCAAAAGAAGATCCCGGTTCGTTACCGGGAGCCACGCCGCAGGGGTGCGAACGATCGTCATTCCGCGCATAGAACTGGGCTCCATTCCGGAATGAACATTCGCGTTCCGCGGATCGACTTGCCGAACACGCCGGAGATCAATGTGACAGTTCCCCGTACCATAAAAGGACCGAAGGTGCGTGTGATCAGAGGCGACTCGCAACAGCCGATATAAAGATGTAAGACAAACCAGGTTAGAAAGGGGACAGGCAGGAATGCCTGTCCTGCTTATTTTGGCGGCAACTTTTTCTTGCCTTCGAGCGCATCTCTGAAGGCTCCGCCGGGACGTCTCCGATTTTTATCGCCTGATCAAACTCCTTCTCAGCTTCACTCGCGTTCCCAAGAAAGGCGTAAATTCGTCCCATCGCTTCATGGGCACGTGAAATCAAGGCGCGGTCTTCCGGAGACGAAGCTTCAATTGCCAGTCGGTAGTTTCCCAGGGCGCGGTTAAGTCGCTCAGCCTGTACGTGCTTCGTCGATAGCATCGGCTGCAGCGAGACTCTGCAGTTTTTGCCAGCGCGAAGAATATCCGAGGCTCTCGTGGATAATCTCTCACGAGATCTTTCAGACTGGGCCTCCGCATTGTCGTAATTCTTCGACTGCAGAGTTTGTTCAATTTCCAGCTTCTTAACGAGCAGATTGGCCCCTGGCTGCCTCGGCCTCAGTGTAAACGGGAGTCACCATCTCAGCTCGCCGCGCGCAGAGAGCGCACCTTCCGCGCCGCGAGGCCCGCTCGCGTGTCCCGGCATTTTCGCTCAATCGATTGGCTTCGCGTAGCGGGTCAAACGAATCGATCATGTCGCCTAAAAACCAGCCACGTCAAAACCGGAACTTTCGATCCCCTTTAACTGGTCGGCGAAAAAGAAAGCGAGAATGGCGCCGTGTTCGTAATCATCTGACAGTCGCGCGATCGTCTCGTCCTCAAGAGCTTTCACGTTGGCTTGAAGTTCTCTTGAAATCGCCAGGCGCGCAGCGTCGTCCTTAGCACTGGCGAGTTTAACGCGGGCCTCCTGATTTAGGCCGGCGAGTCTTCTGCGTTCCTCGTAGCGCGCATCAGCTGCCGCGACAAGTGAGCGCGAGACGGCCAGGAAAATATCAGGGCTGACAACCGCGCCGGCCTTCTCCCTTGCCGTGATGATCATTTTGATTTGATCACGTCGCGCGGCTATTTCGCGACTGAGATTTCAGCGCCAGCGGGTCGACGATATATTGCAGATAACCGCGTCGCAACTCAGAAGATCCGGGATCTCGTTCCCGCGGGAGCACCGCATAGTATTCATCGCCAATAACACGGAAGTTGATTGCGCCGGGAGCACCAAGCAGGTCGGTAACGATGCTAGAAACTCGCGCGGATGCTCGCGGGTTGTGTAAGACTTCGCCGCATTCTTCTTCGGAGTAGTCAATGGCTTAACCTGCACGCGTTCCAGAGAGTATGCGATTGGACGCGTGTGCAAGTAAGACAACACGTCTCGAATCATCTCCGCCGTGGGTTCCCGAAGCCGATCGCTTTCACCCTGATACTCGCGCGTATAAGCATGAAGGTTATCTTCAATATTCGCACGGCGGTAAAACTCCTTCACGTCAACGGAGCGAAGTCGAGCACTTCAAGCAGACTGGTAGGAAGTTCTTCTGATCGCTGGGGTGCTTCAAGCAATGGAGGTGGATCCAGCGCGAATGCCAGCGAAACATAGCGCGCTGCTTGATCCGCAGCGGTCGCGGGAGGGGGAAGTTTGTTTCGTTCGTAAAAAGCACGCAAACGATTACGCAGATCGGGATCCAGTCCCGCCAGATCTCTTCTAACCTGAGCGAGAAACGGCGAAGGCTCGGAACCGTTCGGCGTCGGATCGAAGCCGGCCGCTACCAACGCCGCCATCATGATTATTAGCCGCGGTTCCGTCTGGAAAGTTATCCCATACTCCGAGAGATCAGAACCCAAGCTTCCGGCACGTGGCGTGGGCCGCTGCTGGCGAGGCGGCGGAGGATTGGGACCCGCGACCGCGCGTCCAGCAGGGGCAGCGGGCACAGCAGGCTGGGTCTGCGAGCAATGCGCTCCGGCGGTCAACACAAGTCAAAAGAATAGTTAAGGAAATGATCTGTCTTCATAAGTTCGATGATTGATTAATAGCTAAGGAAGTTTGGCTTTTGTACTGCTTCTCTGGGAATGTTAAAGATGCCCAACACCGGCTCGAGCGATGCCCCGCCAACTCCTGGAGGAGCAATTATTTCGCCGCCCTGCGAACGTCGCCGGGCTCGCAATAGCGAGTGATGTTACTGGATAAGCTAATAAGCGAACAAACGACCGAAAGCGTCATGGCACCAATCGTGAAAGGCCAAACTATGTCCCAGCTTTCGCGGAAAAGCTGGTGATAGTAGGCGCCGGTCAGCGGATGAGGATGCCTCAGAAGTTCGACACCGGCCGGGGAATACGCAGCGGCCGTCCGAGAACGAACGCCCCGATGCGCATAAGAGGCAATGATGATCGGCACCAGCGTAAGGAAGGGATTGTTGATAAAGTCCCGCTGTAGACGGCAACCTTGTTGAAACGAAAAACAAAGGCAATCAGAGTTGCCAGAATTGTGTGGAGTCCAAGGAAAGGCGAGAAGGCAATGAAAACGCCAAGTGAAAGGCAAGCGCCGTTCGCTCCGGTGGATCATCCAGCGCGAGCAAGCGGCGAAAGGTGGAACGAAACATTTCTTAAGTTCCAAGTTTCGAGTTTCAAGTTTCAAGTTCGCGAGTCCGACTTGAAGCTTGAAACCTGGAACTTGAAACTCCTATTTAAAGCTATTCAAGGCTTCGGCTTCGTCGTCGTAGGCGTCGAACACGGTCAGTAGTTTGGTGATGACCAGAAGGTCCCGAATCTTGTCAGTAAGTTTCAAAAGCTTGAGTTGCCCGCCATCACGGCTGAGACGTAGTGTAGTTTGCAATCAACTTCGCCAATCCCACTCGAGTCGACGTTCTTCACTTCATGAGATTCAGAAGAATCTTCTTGCTGCCCTGTTCATTCAGACCGCGAATAGCGTTTCGCAGCGAAACCGCGCCATCGCCCATTCTCACTGGAGCCACTACAATCGAGAATGGTAACGTCTCCTGCCTGGCGCTGCTTAACGTCAAGTTCTGCCATCTTTTGTCTCCTTTTGTTGGGTCAGACAAACGCGAGCTTGTCTGACATGCGGACTACTTAAAACTGGCGAGCGCCTCGTCTTCGCTTTCATAGACATCAAAGACGGTCAGAAGTTTCGTGATCGTCAGCAGGTCCTGCAGTTTCTGCGGTCAGATTGAGAAGCTTCAACTGGCCATTCTTCTTTCCGATCGCGGTATAGCTGGAAACCAATTCTCCTATACCGCTGGAATCGATGTAGCCCACCTTCGCGAGATTTAAGAGAATCTTTTTCTTGCCTTCTTCGAGTAGGCGCCGAATACGCGGTACGAAGAGCAACACTGCCTTCGCCGATGGTAATCTTTCCATCCATATCAAGTACGGTAACGTCGCCGACCTGACGCTCCGAAATATTAAGCTCTGCCATTTTAAGCGATCTCCTTTAACGATCTGCAAAGTTAGATTTTGCCAGGGTTTGATTTACGATCCGCTGTTTTGTCTCCGATATCGTAGCGGACAGCGGAGAATGCAATCGCAAATCGCAAACTTAAATTCTATAGTTTCTTGAATCATGCGCACCTTAGTGCCGCCTTTGGATCTGATGCCCAATCGACTTCGTCCATGAAGTTACGTATAAAGAAAATGCCACGCCCTGAGGTTTTTAAGATGTTCTCGTTCTTTGGTTGGATCCGGGATGCTCGTTGGGGTTGAATCCAGTACCCTGTCGTGCACTCGTGACTCAAAGACTTCGCCGGGGTGTTTCGCTGAGCTTGAGCTCAACGGTCTTGGCGTCATCGAGTTTATTCCCGTGAATCACCGCATTGGTGACCGCCTCCCGGACTGCCATATCGACTTCGAAGGCGACCTCCTCGGCAATTCCGAGGCGATTCATGAATTCAGAAACTGCGGCAGCAGCTTCGCCAACCAGCCTCAATGCGGCTAGGGAATTTGAGTTCAGTTGTTACTAAAGTCGCTTCTAGTGTCACAACTAAAGAGACAGGGCCGTTCCAAGAACCAATCTAGTGTGGTCTCGGCTTTTTTGAACTCCAAAGCTGGCGGAAGATCGAGGGTTTAACACGCGGGGATGTCGCGTGTCAAGAAAGAGCTCGAAACGATGGTGGTACAGTTTCGTTTAGAGAAACTGGGTGGCGTGAAGTCGGTCCACCACGCGGTAGCGGGTGGGTTCTTGGTTGCCGATTTAGGGACGGTTTCATAAAGAATGAAGAAACCCACCCGTTACCGCGTGGTGGTACCGACTTCACGCCACAAGGTAGGCTCGATCAAACTGTACCATCTACCCTCGAAACCCTCGAAACGCAATCGTTAGGGTTTCAGTTCTTTAACTTGCCACGTCCTCAAATTTACAGCGGTGTGATTCAATCACCCTTGATTTTCTTTCTGCCGGCTTCGCAGGCTCGCGACTTTTGCAAGCGGACGCTTCGGCTTCGGCCACGCCTCGGACTAAACTCCGCCGGCTGCTTCGCAGCATGGGTGACAGAAGCCTCGACGAGGGCCCGTCAGTTTCCCCTTCGCTAAGAGCGGCCATTACTGAGAGAGGTTTTTCCCAGACCCAGCCTGACTTGTGGAAGAATGAGGGGGGTAAGCTCAATAAGACTTGAAGAAGGGCAATGCCGCAGCAAGTAGTGACTAATCCACAGATCGTCATCATAGGATTCATGGGAACGGGAAAGACGACGTTGGCCCATGAACTCGGCCGTAAGCTCGACTGCCTGGTAGTCGACCTGGATGAACTGATCACCAGGCGCGAGTCTCGCAGCCCCAGTGAAATAATTGAGCAAGACGGCGAAAACGAGTTTCGCAGAATTGAAGCACAGTTGTTGTGTGAAGTTTTGAAGAAAAACGTGCGCGCGGATTATCGCGGTTGGTGGTGGCGCCTGGACCATTGCAGCGAATCGACAGCTGATCGCAGAGCGTGGAGCAACCACCGTGTGGTTGGACGCAGATTTTGAATTGTGCTGGAGGCGGATTGAGTCAGGCGGTGAGTCGCGGCCACTGGCGCGTTCGCGCGAGCTGGCGCAAAAGCTTTACGGCGAACGCCGTCCCGTCTACGGACTGGCCGATGCGAGGTGGCTGTTTCCGAGGGCGATAGCGCGGCGGAAGTTGCGACGAAAGTAGCTAACGAAATCTTGCGACGGCGATAAAGGAACATGCAGGAGATCACAAACAACAGGCGCGACAACGGCCGTGACGATCGCGGACTGTTAAGCGCCTTGCTGGGCGATGGCCGGCCGCTGCTCCTACTTAGTGGGCTATCGCTCGTTCTTGCCGGAGGGTTCGCGTTATTCCTCTCCGCCAGCAAACATTTTTTGCCTCATGACGTTGACTATCTGGGAATGACCGCCGAGCAGCTTTGCGGCATCAACAACTGCCGAGTTGTTTATTTCATGTTTCACGATCGCGTTGCTTTTGGTGGAGCGTTAATCGCGATTGGTGTCCTATATATGTGGCTGGCTGAGTTTCCCTGCGTCGAGGTGAGGCTTGGGCCTGGTGGACTTTAGTCGTTAGCGGGATTTTTGGCTTTGGAAGTTTTCTTGCCTATTCTGGGTTATGGATATCTCGACACGTGGCACGGTGCCGCAACGCTACTCATCCTTCCTTGCTTTGTTATTGGCTTAGCAAAATCGCGGTCATACTTACAGGCGCCACGCGGGATCGATTCCTTATTCAGACCAGGCGCAACGGTCAACTGGCTTTCGCCGTTCGGGATGGGTCGGGCGCTTCTTTGGCTGTAGCTGGAGGCATGATTGCGGGCGGCTTGACGGTCATGACATTTGGTATGACCCGAGTGTTTGTGCCACAGGATCTGACTTTCATGCGGCCTCGCGAGGTCCGATCTGCAAACAATAAGCGCGCGCCTGATACCCTTGATTGCTCACGACCGCGCCGGATTTGGCGGCGCAATTTGTACGACGGGAGTCACGGTGCTCCTCTGCGTGTGGTGTGCCAGGCCCTCACGAAATCTCTGGCAGATATTGTGTCTCGCCGGGGTGATTGGGTTTGCAGCGGCAATAGAGTACATCCGATTGTGGGCTACAACGATCTGCTTCACCTGGCCCCTGCCATCCTTGGAGCAATCATGTTCATCGCCGGTTTGATCCTGTGCTGGAAGCCAATGCAAGAAGGCCCTGGCACTCGTTGTTGAATTGCGGAGGAGCTCACTCCCGATGCAGATGATAAGAAAAGGGAACAGAAGGTGGGCGCCAATGAAGATCATAATTCCAGGCGGTTCAGGTCACGTGGGCTCGCTCCTCGCTCGCGCGTTTCACGAACGTGGCGATGAAGTCGTCGTTCTCAGTAGAACAAAAGCGGAGGCGGACTCCCTGGCGGGTAGTGATGTGGGATGGCGAGACTCTTCAGGCATGGGCGGATGAATTTGAAGGCGCAGACGCCGTTATCAACCTCGCCGGGCAAAGCGTGAATTGCCGGTACACGCCGGAGAACCGCCGCATCATCATCGACTCACGTGTGAAATCAACCGCAGTTGTGGGGCAGGCTATTGCCCAAACAAATAAAGCCCCGCGCGTTTGGCTTCAAGCCAGTACAGCAACGCTTTATGCTCACCGCTTCGACGCTGCGAACGACGAAGCAACTGGAATCATCGGCGGATCAGAACCGAAAGCGCCTGACACCTGGCGCTTCAGCATTGATGTGGTGAAAAGTGGGAGCGCGAACTAAACGCGGCGGCGACGCCAGACACGCGCAAGGTGCTGATGCGCTCGGCAATCGTGATGACTCCGAATGCCGCTGGGCCTTTTGACATCCTTTTGCGATTGGTACGGTTCCACCTTGGTGGTCACTTTGGAAACGGGAAAATGTTTGTCTCATGGATTCATGACCAGGACTTTGTGCGAACTGTCGATTGGCTATTGCAACATGATGAATTGGAGGGGCCGGTCAACCTGGCCGCACCGAATCCGTTAACCAACTCGGAGTTCATGCGAGAGATTCGAAAGGCGTGGGGCGTATCGTTTGGCCTCCCGGCAACCAAATGGATGTTGGAGCTGGGGCATTCGTTCTCCGCAGTGAAACTGAACTCATGCTCAAAAGCCGTCGGGTTGTTCCGGCCAGACTGCTCGAGTCGGGATTCGCCTTTCAGTATCCCAATTGGGCCGCAGCAGCTCAAGATCTTTGTGCCAGATGGCGGAAACGCCAACTCATTAGCGCCGCACTTTCAAAGCATTGACCGACGGTCCACTCCAGCCAATCGGCTTAACGATCGGGAGATCTTGGGTCCGCCACCGATCTTAGTAAAACTATCGAATTTGTTGGCAACTCTAAAGGGTGATGCTAGAATCCGACGACTTACTTGATCGGATTAACAGCGGGCGCCCTTGTAGCGGATCTCCCTGGTTTGAGTTGATCGACTGAGACTTTTTATCCCCTGAGGAGACTTTCCCCATGGCTTCACCTCTGATCGTTTTGACCGCCTCGTCCACCGAAGCGAGCGAGTGGAACCACAGTATCTGGCAACAGATGATGTCTGCTGCCGTCCCCGTCAAACTCAGCAACACAATTTTCAATAAGGTATCGTTTGCTAACGAATCGTGGCCGGACGGTCGAGCGAAGTTTGTGCCTAACGGCCTGCGCATGGTCGAGACGCTGCTGCTGCGGGAATATGCGGAAGAAGATGTGGTCACTTGCTACTGCGACAACCTGGAGAAGTTTATTGGGCCGGAAACAAAGGTACTGGCAATCCACGCGCATAACCCTTTGGGGATTTCATACGCGACGGAAATTTACGCCAAACTGTTTGGCGAAAACCTGATGCCGCTTAACGCCGCTGAGTTTCTCAAGATCGTCACCCATCCGATTATCAGGAAATATAAACCGAAGATTGTTGTAGGCGGGCCCGGCGCCTGGCAATTGGAGAAGGCAAACCGGCTTGATGAGTTTAAGATCGACTACCTGATCGATGGCGAGATCGAACGCGTTTTCAACGATCTCTTCGCCCGCATCATGGCGGGCGATCCCGAGCTGCCCAGAATCATCAAGGTTCCCAAAAACATGCAGGCCACGGTTGAAGAGATTCCAGTTGTCCGCCATCGTTCAACCTTCGGAGTGGTTGAGATCACGCGCGGCTGCGGGCGCGGCTGTCAGTTCTGCGGCCCGGCCACCAAGGTTGGTCGCTCATTTCCGTTAGACCACATTATCGAGAGCGTAAAGGTGAATGCGCGCGAAGGCGCAGACAGCGTTCTGATCGCGTCCGAGGACATGTTTCTCTACGAGCAGTTGCCAAACTTCCAGACGAATGTGCCGGCCCTGGAGAAACTCTTCAAGAGCATCGTCGCGGTACCAGGAATCAAACTTATTCAGACTTCGCACATAACCATGGCTCCGGTCGTTAAGGATCCGTCGATCGTTGAGCGCCTGGCGCCGTTGATTGTTCCTTATTCTCACGTCCAACATCAGTTCTCATCGCATCCCGACAAACGGGCCGCCGATCCAATCATCGGCCTGGAGACAGGCAGCGCCCGTCTTTTCGATACTTACATGAAAGGGAAGGCGTATCCTTATAAGTCTCATCAGTGGCGTGACGTGATCCTCAAGGGAATGGAAACTCTGAATCGGCATAACATTTTTCCGATGTGCACCTTCATCCTCGGACTACCTGGCGAAACTGATGAAGATACGAAGCAATCACTTGATCTGCTTTACGACTTGCGTAACGCCAAGGGCACGTTTGTGCCGACTTTCTTTGTGCCGTTGGAAGATACGCGCATGCAGAAAAAGCCAGCGCTAAGCTAATCGAGATGACTGACCTGCAGTGGGAATTTTCTTTACCTGCTGGAGATACAATCTCGAATTCTGGAAGGGTCGCAGCCAGGTGAACGCCAAGTTTTCACTCGGTGTGCCCATCTATTACAGCAAGATGGGCAAGAGATTGTTTGGCGAAGTGATCAAGTATCCGATCGCGCGCTTTGCCGGCGTGCCGGATAGATTTACACGGAAGCATCTTTACCTGGACTTCACCGGTCATAGGCGAAATCCCAACGGCCTGCAACCTTTCGAGGCGGAGATTGTTCCGGGATTCAAGAACGTGCGCGAGAAGGGACTCAACCTGATCGACGCCAGCGAGTTGCATCACCTGCAGCCGGCTCAAGCCGCTTCCGCTTCCGACTAGACTGCTGTGACATCTAGTATCCAGCATCTTCACTTAGCTTGAGCTTCTGGCGCTGATCGAAAAGTCGCTCCAGGCGTCGCTGTTTTTCTTGAGCAGGGCGGGAACGTTTTTGACGGTAAAGTCGGAAATCTTCACACCCTGCTCGATTTGTTTCCAGGTAAGCGGCATGGATACAGTAGCTCCCGTTTCGCCCGAGCGGTGAAAACTGCTGCCAGACTTTTTCCGCGGGCATTCTGCATCCAATCAACGTAAACCTGTTCCTTTTTCCGCTTGGCGATAGCTCGCTCAATTGTGGCGATCTTTGGCGCTCGTTGCGCCACCTCGCTCGCCAACAGTCGCGAAAACTCCGCCACACTTTCGTACTTATTTGTCGGCTTCAGCGGCAAATAGATATGAATCCCCGATGAGCCTGAAGTCTTGGGAAATGAACTGACCCCGACGTCATCGCAAACTTTTTCGTGAGCAGTGCAACCTGCAGCACGTTTTCCCACGGCGCTTGTTTCGGATCGAGGTCGATGGCGATCCAATCCGGGTTATCCAGCTTTGCCACAGTAGAATGCCAGGGATGTTGCTCAATCGTTCCCAGGTTTACGAAATGGAGCAGTGATGCGGTCGTTGAATAAACAGCATAATCCAGATCGCGCCCATCGCGATTTGTAAGCCGAATTGTCTTGATGAAACTGGGCGCGCTCTCCAGGTCTTGTTGAAAGAACATCGGTGCATTAACGCCGCGCGGCCAACGCTGCAGGATTGCCGGACGATTTTTCAGAAACGGCATCAGGTGATCGCTGACGCGCAGGTAGTAGCAAAGCAGGTCAAACTTCGTGAGTTTTTCGTCAGGCCAGTAAACGCGCTCAAGGCTCGTTAGAGAGCGGCCTGCCCTTCAACATCGAGTAGCAGATCGCCCTTTGGCTGCTTAAGACTGAAAAACTCCTCGATGGAAATCACCGCACCCTTTTTGCGGGCGTGCGCTTTACTGTCTGTTTTTGCGTTCCGGCTTTTGCAGTTGCCATCGATATAATTCTGTTCAGGGACCGATTATGAATGGGGGCGAAACAACTAAAGTTATCCAAAAAGTATTTGATTTGCAAAACCCATGTGTCACGATCCAGTCATAAAGCGCCAAAGGCGCGAAATGTAATAGCTCGGGCAACGCCCTGGGTGAAAGTCCATGAACTGTTGGAAGCGCTGAAGGCGCGAGATGAGAATGGAAGTGACGCACCTCCAGCATTATTTCGCGCTTTCAGCCTAAAGAAGCTTTTAACCGTTCCCACCTGGGCATGGCCCAGGCTATTACATTTCGCGCCGTTGGCGCTGAGATCGGTGAATGAACGTGAGGTGTTTTAAATGATGATTCTGAAGAGGAATGCTACTGCCGATTTTATTGGCGTGCTTTGAGCTTGGGACTAGCAATGTCGCCCGTGGCACCTGAAGCAAATGCGCGCCAACCGTTGGCACAAGCGATATCCAGTCAGCGTTACCAGCTCGATTCCAGCCAGAGCAAATTCATCGCCCACGGCCTGCGCGGCGGTTTGCTCTGGTTGCAAGGGTCATGAACATCTAGTGGCCGCGCGCGAGTTCAGCGGCGAAGCGCAGCTCAACGCCGCGTTCGTTGGCGGCCAGTTCGCTTACTGCTAATCGTAAAGACCGACTCGATGGTGGAGACAAGCGACGCGTTCACCGAACCGCAGAAACAGATCATCAACAAGCGAGCTGCGCGAGATGGTGCTCGAGCCGGCGAAGTATCCCGAGATTGTCTTCAGGAGCAGTAGCGTCAGCGGCAAGTCGACTCGGCTCGAGTCAGTACGATCTGAAAATCGCCGGTGCATTTGACACTGCACGGTGTGACGCGCTCAGATTGTGATTCCGGCTAAGGTTACTGTGAGTGGGAGCGACTTGCGCGCGGTTGGTGAGTTCAGCATCGACCGCAGCGACTTCAACGTGAAAGCCACCTCAGCGTTTCATGGCATGGTTCGCGTTCGCAAGACCGTTAAGTTTACGTTTGATATTGTCGGGCACCGAGTATGAAGAAGGATCTGACGGTTATTGGCGGTAGCCGTTTGGATGTTCCTGCATCCAGCGCCAGGCTGTCTCGATGATCACTCGCAGGTCCTGAAACTCCGGTTGCCAGCCAAGCTCGCGCTTTATCTTCTCCGAACTACGCGATCAACACCGCCGGATCACCTGCGCGTCTGGGAGCCAACTCGAGCCGGAATGCTTCTCGGCCCGTTACCTCGCGCGCCGTCTCCAAGACCTGATTCGACACTGTAACCCGCGCCACCACAGCCGAGGTTGTAGATGCTTCCACCGCCGCCGCTCGAGCGACTGCAACGCGAGCAGTGTGCGCGCGCGCGAGATCGATCACGTGAATGTAGTCGCGCACGCAGGTCCCGTCCGGCGTCGGATAGTCGTCGCCATAAACTTCTACGAGTCTCGCGTTTGCCCGCGGCCGACTTCGCAGCGCGATCGGGATGATGTGCGTTTCGTCGGCGTGATCCTCGCCGCAGTTTTCGCTTGCGCCCGCGGCGTTGAAATAGCGCAAAGCTGCGAAGCGCAGGCCGTATGCGTCCCGATACCAGCGCATCGCCTGTTCGAAGGCAAGCTTTGACTGACCGTAAGGGTTGGTCGGCTGGTTGGGCGCAGTTTCTTCTATGGGCTGTTTATCTGGTTGGCCGTAGGTTGCTGCACGTCGACGAAAACACGATTCGACTGACACGCTGTCTCGCGCATTGCGTCAAGCATCGTCAGGCCGTTGACAACGATTGTTGCGATAATATTTGGCTGGATCTTCGCAGGATTCGCCTACCAGCGAATCAGCCGCCATGTGAACGACAGCTTCAATCCGATTGGCCGAAAGCGCTTCTCGCAGCGCCGCAGCATCCGGCCAGATCGGCATGCACAAACGCCGGGCCCGCGACAACAGCTTCGCGATGACCTTTGTACGAGGCTGTCATACACAACGACCTCGTGGCCGTCTGTCAGCAGTTCCTCGGTGACGACGCTGCCGATATAGCCCGCGCCACCGGTGACAAGAACTCTCATGATTTGTGAACTCGGAATCTTTTGTAAGGTCAAACTATTAGCTTGCGATGATCAGAACGGGAAACAAAATATGCGTCGCCGGAAGGGAACCATCTGGAGGCAGAAGTCTGAGAACCAGGTGTTAAGTGTGGGCCATCTTCGGTTGCGCCGAGGCTGAGCTTGCCGGAGCAGAATCTTTCGGCGCGTAGTAAAGGATGCGGTTGCAGTTATCGCAAGTGATGATTTCTTCGCCACTGCCGCACCTCCGCCATCGCCTGCGGTCGCAGCGCCATGAAGCAGGCCATGCAGGCGCCGTTACGCGCCTCGGCCACCGCCACGCCATCGCGTATGCGAGCGACGATGCGGACGTATTGGGCACCCATCGCCTTCGGCAGAGCAGCGACCAATCGCTCGCGTTCCATCCGGCTCGATCGCGCAGCTTATCGGCTTGCTGTCGAGTCTCTTCGTCGAAGGCTTCAAGTCTGGCCGCACGATCGGAGTTCAAAGAAGCGACTTCTTCGGCGCGCTCGGTTAACGAAGCCTCCGCTGTTTCCAGTACTTCCATCTGCTCGAGGATCTGTGTTTCCAAAGTGGCGATCTGTTTCCGGGCGGCATCAGCTTCGCGAATGGCGGCGGTGTACTCGTCCTGGTTCTTCGACGACATCAAATTGCGATCAGCACGTTCCACGCGCAGGCGCTGTTCGCCGACTTCCGTCTCGAGGCGCGTGCGAGCATGCCTTGCTTCGTCTCGTCGATTTTCGAGAGCGCGAATTTCAAAGGCGCGCTGATCGAATTCTGACTCGATCTCGGCGCGCCTTTGCGGGTATCGCTTGTAGTTCTGCTTGTAGTTTTCTTATGCTTGTATCGAGGTTTTGTAGAGCGACTAATTGCTGCAATTCCGCTTTCACTCTTTATGCTTCTCCTTAAAGATCAGGTGCGAATTTGATATGAATCAGGGCAATCATCGTTGGCGATTATCAGGCATGCGCGCCCTCTGACGCAAGTCAGGGCCAATATACTTTGCGAGTTTCACGAATCCAGTAGGAAAAGGCCGGTGACAACTAGTGCCCTGTGGCTTTGGCGGCATTGATGCGCCCGCCGCTCGAGACTTTACCCCGCAAGCCCGGCACTGTATCAACCGACTTGAGGAGCAACGAACGCAGTTCATCCACTGAAAGTCCTGGCCGGGCCGAGAGCGCGAGCGTCGCGACCCCGGCGACAAACGCCGCGGCCATCGAAGTTCCTGAATGCTGCTCATAATCATTGCCCAACGCCGTGGTCAGAATGTCTTTCCCCGGCGCGGCCAGGTGAACGCTCTTCGCGCCGTAGTTTGAAAACTGCGCGAGCGCGTCGCTTCGGTCTGTGGCTGCGACGCTGATGATATTTCCCACGCTATAGCCGGCTGGATAGCGTGGACTCGCATCGTTATCCGAGTTTGTGCTTCCGCTCTGCGGCAACGAAAAATATTCCCGCTTCATAAGCTTTGCGGATCACATCTTCGAGTGCTCGCGAAGGTTGACTCAGTCCCCAACTCGCATTGATTACGCGAAGGTTCACGCCGGCGCGTTTGCGATCAATCGCATAGTTGATAGCTTCGACTGCGTCCGCGACATAGCCAAAGCCGCCGGCATTTGTGAACTTCAGCGGCATGATTTGAGTTTTCCAGTTCACACCGCAAACGCCCGCATTGTTGCCACACTCAGCGCCGATGATGCCCGCGCAGAAAGTGCCGTGACCATTGTCGTCCGTCGGGTCACCGTCGTTTGCGACGGCGTTGTAGCCGTGAACATCGTCGACGGTTCCCAGGTCCTGGTCACGGTAAGGGGCATGGTTGCGGGCCGCGTCCAGATATTGTTGACCAGGTCAACGTGGGTGTATTCAACTCCGCTATCCAGCACCGCGACAACGATCTCACTACTACCTTTGGTTCTGGCCCACGCCTCGGGAACACTGATTTTCGACAACGCCCATTGCTCGTCGAGTCGCGGATCCTTAGCTCAGCGCGGGATTCACATCGTTGCCTGCTTGCTCGAGACTTATCTCGTAATTAGGTTCTGCATATTCAACTTCCGGCAGCGCCGAATACTGAGCCGACACTGCAACGGCGTCTCCGCTGTCTGGATCATGAATAGTCACTAGCCCGGGAACTGCCTCAATCTCATCCTGATTCGATCGTTGAAGCGATTTGTGATTTGGGCGATGGTACCCGGGAAACGCCGGCGCGAAACTTTACGAGAATTTCCGGACGTGGCAGGGAGGTGGCAGCATTCTGGTTTAGTTCGTTTTGGGCTGTGTCTTCGCGGTTTTTTGATTCCGCTGGGATTATGCGAACTGAGGACCGAACCTGCCTTGGTAGCCTCTTAATCTTGACCGCAAACGCAACGGCGAGAGTGATCATGAGCAGCAGTCCCAGGTAGAGAATGTATTTGTTGCGACTCATCTCAAGAGAAAGGAGGCAGGAGCAGGTGGCAGCAGGCAGAAAGGGCAGCCGCAGATGAACGCAGATAAACGCGGATCTGAATTAAGAATTGGCGAACATGGTTTCATCTTATCTCGCGCGTATCCGCGTTAGTCCGCGGCTGAATTTCCAAGTCTTAAACCAGGTCTCCGGCAAAGTGCTGGAGCAGAACTGCAACCGCAATCGCGGCGGTTTCAGCTCGCAGCGTTCGTCCGCCCAGTGTGATGATTCTCCAGCCGGCCTCTCGTGCCGTCGTAAGTTCTTCATCGGTCCAACCACCTTCCGAACCAACCAACGCTGTCAGCCGTTTGGCATTTGTCTTTAAGAGCTCCGTCGTTTCTGCCAGCGACTCGCCTTCGCGCTCCGAAAACATCAGGCAGTTCAACCGGGCTTCGGCTCCTGCTTCCTGAACCAGAGGCGCAAAGGCGACTGGCGTACCTATCTCGGGCACGACAGCGCGCCCGGACTGCTTTGCGGCCTCAAGAGCAATTCGCTGCCAACGCGCTAAACGTTTCGACACATCCGACTCGTCGCGCAAACGAATATCAGCAAGCTTCGTCACCACCGGAACTACAACCGAGACGCCCAGCTCAGTTGCCTTTGGACAACCAGATCAAATTTCTCGCCCTTTGAGCAGAGCAACGGCGAGAGTCAGGTGCAACGGAGACTCGGGCCGAGCTGCATCTACCTCTTTCACCACCATGAGATGGGCGGCATCGCGGCGGGTTTCTTCCATACGGCATTGAAACTCTTTTCCTGCACCGTCGAAAACATAAACCTCATCGCCAACCTTGAGGCGCAAGACTTCGCGCAGGTGACGCGCCTCGTCGGAGGCGAGCGTGACGCGCGTAAGGCTGGAATCGAAGGCGCTCAGCGGCGCGTAGAATCTGCGTCGAGTCATTTGGGTTCTACACAACCAACGCGATCCACTCGCCATCCTGCAAGATTTCGCTCGGTTCGTTCACTAAGCATTCCAGCATTCGTGCTCGCAAAGCTTCTAACTGCGTATCCAGAATCCCTGAAAGGACCAGATGGCCGCATGTTACAGAAATAAGCGAAACTAACATCGCGGTAATCACGTCAGCCGTTAGATTGGCACAAACCAAGTCAGCTGAAGCAGTGGTTTCTTCAACCGTTCCTACGCGAAAGATAATTCTTCTCCGCAACGCCATTCAGACGCGCGTTTTCGCTCGCTATCGCAATGGCGTCTGCATCAGTGTCGTAAGCCTCAACGTGAGCATCCGGGAACATTTTCGCCGCAGCTATGGCCAGGATTCCTGTTCCCGTTCCCACGTCCAGAAAACTTCCGCCGGCAAAATACTTCTCAATCGCGACCAGGCACAAACGCGTGGTCTCGTGCGTTCCGGTGCCGAAAGCCATGCCCGGCTCAATGCGAATTATAATCCGGTTGTGCTCGTCGGAAATCTCGGCCCACGGCGGCGCGATGATAAAACGCTCACCCACCTCAACCGGCTGCCAGCCTTTCTTCCATTCAAGAAGCCAATCGTGATCAGCAACTTCACGGACGGTCATCTCGCGCACTGACGACGACGGCAGTTCATAGATCCGAAACGCTTCTGCTAACTCCGCGCGCACGCGCTCGCGATCCGGCACCTGATCAAAGTAAGCACTGACTCGCAGCGAGTCATTCTCTGCCTCGGCTGTTTCCGTGCCCAGGGCGCCGGCCTCCATCAACGCATATTCAACTGCCTCGCGGGCTTCGCTGGTAGTGATTAAGTCCAGCGCATGCCAGCGGAGCAATCGGTTGTTCTTGATTCGGGCGCTCAATTTACTCATTCAACTTCCCGTCACAACCTTCCCAAGCTCTGGAGGGGTTGTTTGCACGAAATCAGAACTGGGAGCGGACCGGGGTCCCCACGCGGGCAGCCCGCGTGGGGGTGGTGGTAGCGACCAGCCGCAGACTCAACAATCATGATGCGCAGAGTAACTGCGTCCTCTAGGATTTGAAGGTTTTGACGAATAGCTCCTTGGCTGGTCGCTATCGCTCCCAGTTCTGGATTTTGTGTAGCGGCTGTTGAACCTTCGATAGCCTACTCTTGGCTCGGTATTCTTCGTCGTTTTATCCCACAGCTCAAATCTTCCACAGTGGCGGACTAAACCGTCTGTGCAAAGCGTGCAGTGTAGTCCGCCAGTAGTTTAAGATACGCGTCCTAAATGACATCGTCTAATCTCATGAACGCCGCAGCGGGCGGCGAGCAGCACGATTACAAAATCTGGAAGATCATCGCGGCCTCAGGCGTAGGCACGATGATCGAGTGGTACGACTTCTACATCTTCGGCAGCCTCGCGACCGTTATCTCGCCGCTCTTCTATCCCCAGAGGCAACAACACGCTCGCGCTGATCGCCTATCTTTCAACCTTCGCGGTTGGCTTTGTGGTGCGTCCTTTCGGCGCGCTCTTCTTCGGACGCATCGGCGATCTGGTGGGACGCAAATACGCTTTCCTGGTGACGCTTCTGATTATGGGTGGCGCCACGTCGCTCATCGGCTTCCTGCCGACTTACGCGACGATTGGCATTAGCCGCGCCGATTATTCTGCTGGTCATTCGCATTTTGCAGGGGCTGGCGCTAGGCGGCGAATATGGCGGCGCGGCTGTTTACGTGGCTGAACACGTGCCTGATGCCAGGCGTGGGTTCTACACCAGCTTCATCCAGATCACAGCGACGCTGGGCTTGTTTGTATCGCTGGCCGTCATCCTGGTCGTGCAGAATTTCATGAGCAAAGACGCGTTTAGCTCGTGGGGCTGGCGCATACCGTTTCATCATTTCGATCTTCCTCGTGGGCATTTCGCTTTACATTCGGTTGCGCATGAAAGAGTCGCCGATTTTTCAACAGACTCAAGAGCGCGGGAATGACTTCGGCACAACCTTTGAAAGAAGCGTTTACTAAATGGGTAAACCTGAAGCGAGTTCTGATCTCGCTCTTCGGCGCGACTGGCGGGCCAGGGTGTCGTCTGGTACACCGGACAGTTTTACGCTTTGTTCTACCTGCAGACGGTTCTTAACGTGAACGCGTACTTCCGCGAGTTACGTCATCGCGATCGCCTTGCTGTTGGGAATGCCGTTCTTTGTTGTCTTCGGCGCGCTGTCTGATCGCATTGGCCGCAAACGAATCATGATGCTCGGCTGTTTGCTTGGCCGCCGTCTCTTACATTCCGATTTACCGCGCCATGCAAAGTGCGGCGGGCTCCAACGTTGTAACTGCTTCACCGGTGCGAAACGCAATCACCGGCTCGATAAGCCTCACGCCGCAGACCTACGTCGACGGCGCACTGCAACCCGCAAAACAGGTTCTGCCTTACACTGACTTTCGCGCAGTCTTGTCAGTAATCCCATTGCGCTGGAAACTGATCCTGCTGGTGTTCATCCAGGTAATCTTCGTGACGATGGTTTATGGTCCGATTGCCGCGTATCTCGTCGAAGCGTTTCCGGCGCAGGATCAGGTATACGTCGCTGTCATTGCCTTACCACATCGGCAACGGCGTGTTCGGCGGGTTGCTGCCGTTGATTGGACTTTACGTCGTGGCGCAAACCGGCAACATCTACGCAGGTTTGTACTATCCGATCATCGTGGCAGGTCTGACGTTCGTTGTGGGTTCGCTGCTGCTGAAGGAAACCAGGCATGTGCTGATCTGGGGCGAGATGGATCGGCACGAGGACGAGCCTGGATTGAATTCTTAACCCTGCCGGATGCCCATGTCATCCAGGAGATGCTGTTTGTCACGCCAGTCTTTTTCAACTTTGACGAAAAGCTCAAGATGGCAGCGATGGCCAAGCATACTCTCGATATCCTGCCGCGCTGCGATGCCGATCTCTTTCAAGCGTGCGGCGCCTTTGCCGATAACAATCTTCTTCTGTGAACCTCGCTCGACAAAAATCGCGCAGTGAATGCGCGTAAAGTCTTCCCGCTCTTCTTCCCACTTTTCCACTACGACCGCAGTCACGTAAGGGATCTCCTCCTCAGTGGTTTGCAGAATCTTCTCGCGCACGATCTCGGCAACCATCGTGCGCACCGATTGGTCGGTAAAATCATCATCAGCGAAGATCGGCTCTCCCGGCGGCAGATGCTTGATCATCTGCTTCGGCAGGACTTCAACTACATTTCCACGTAATGCGGAGATCGGGATAAGTTCAGCCCAGTCGTATTCATTTCGATACCACTCGAGCAATGGCAACAGCGCGGACTTGTCCTTTAGTTTGTCGATCTTGTTTAGCAGCAGCAGCGCAGGCTTCTTTGATCGCTGAATTAACTCGAGTACAAACTTATCGCCAGCTCCCGGTTGAGACTGAGGCATCGCGTATCAGGCAGACGAGATCCACGCCCATCAGCGCATCCTGAACAGTCGCCATCATGCGCCGGTTCATCTCATAACCGGGCTTATGAACGCCCGGAGTGTCAACCAAGACAATTTGACCCTCTGGCTTCGTGATGACGCCTTGAATTCTGAAGCGGGTGGTCTGTGGTTTGTCGGAGACGGCGGCAATTTTCTGACCGACGAGCTGATTCAGCAGCGCGTCGACTTGCCTGCGTTTGGTCTGCCGATGAAGGCGACGTATCCGGCGCGGTAATTTTCTATTTGGGGAGATGCCAAAACCTACTTACCCTTCTCAGCGAATATCTGCGCGAGGTTGATTAACGTCTCGGTGGTCTTTTCCAAACCGAGCATTGATTTCATCGAGTGCGGCTTGCAGCTCATCGCGCTTTGCTTCAAGTCCGTCGTCATTAGTGTCGGCAGAAACGTAAATCGGTGGCGCGATGTCCAGCACGAGCGCGTGAAAATGGCAAGGGAACCTGAAAGCCGTCCCAACTCCGTTTCGCCTCCCAAAAGTGCTGCGCCGTAATCGTGAAGGGCAAGATCGGCTGGCCAGTCTTTTTGCCAGTAGCACTGCCCCCATCTTGGCGACGTAGCGTGGCCCCTTTGGGCCATCGATCGTAAACGCAGTCGACAAGCCCGCGCGCATCAGCCGCGTCATTTCTATAATCGCTCCGACAGCGCCGCGTGTGCTCGAACCGCGGGCGGCGCCATAGCCAAATCTCTGAATGAACCTGGCGATGTATTCGCCGTCGAAACTTTGCGACGTCATCACCACAATGCGACGCTTCTGCCAGAAGTAGGTCGAGAGAAATACGCGGTTGTGCCAGAAGGTATAGATGGGGACCTGATCGTCGCGCGTCGCAGCTTCCCAGTTTTCCCAGCCCTGCACCTGCCAACGAATTGTTCGGCCAATCAATTTTATCAACAGAAAAATGCGAGGTCGGCGGCACGAATCAGAAAGCGCTTTTTGAGCGGATAGGAAGAGAGATCAGCAAACTTGTAAGCCCGCGCAACGGTTTCGTCCGGGGCGCGAGCACCCTTGAATTCTGTTCGGCGGAAGCTTGCATGATGAATAAGAGGAGTAAAGCTGAGTAAAGGGTGGAAGGCAGTAAGGGGAAGAGCGGAAGGCAGTAAGCAGAAGGCACAAAGCGGAAAGAGGGCCGACAGGAGGGAATTTCCGCGCTCCGCTCTTCGCTTTACCCTACTGCTTCTACCGCCTACTCGCCTTTGCCCCTCTTACCCCGTCACTTGTAAATTTCCGGTTCACCCGGCGGTCGCGTCTTCCAGCGCTTATGAATCCACAGCCACTGATCCGGATACAGCCGCACCATACGCTCCACCGCCGTTGCAAAGCGCGCCGTGTTTACCTCGATGTCCTTATCGTGATCGCCGGTTCGAACCAGCTCAACCGGTGGGTCACCGTGGAAAAATAGCGCTTTCGTTCCTTGTTCCACACTGCGCAGGTGGGAATCACTACCGCATCAGTCTTCAACGCCAGCGTGGCGATGCCGGCAGTTGTGCAGGCAAGCTTGCCAAAGAAGGGAACAAAGACTCCTTCGCGTGTTTGCGTGTTGAGGTCGGACAGGATGCCGAGCGTGCCGCCTTCGCGCAAGACGCTGCAGCGACTGTCGAGCAGCACTTTGTTTGTCTATCGCACGATTTCCAAACCGCGTCCTGACCGCCTCGATCATTTCTTCGATGCGCGGATTGTCGAGCGGACGCACCAGGAAGCTCAGCGGATACTCGAGTGCAGACCAACCGAAACTATGCAACTCCCAAACGCCGAGATGCGCCCGTCAGGAAAATCACCGCCGCGCTTGTTTTTCTCAGCCTCTCGCAAGTGAGCCAGACCCACCTCGTCATACTCAATGATCTTGCGCAGGCTTTCCGGGGTCGCTCGCGGAAGCTGACTAAACTCGCCAAGCAAGCGGCCCAGACTCGCGAAGCAGCCGCGTAGCAGTTGCTTGCGTTCGGGCTCGGGCATTTCCGGAAACGCAATCTCGAGGTTGCGCTCGCCGGTTCGACGAAGATTCCCAGCCAGGAAATAACGACAGTCGCCCAATCGACAAGCCCACCGCAATTGACAGCGGACGCGGCAGGATACCGAGCCCGGAGAGAACCATCCGCGCCAGCGAGTATTCGAGCGAAGTCTGAAGTTTGCCTGGTTTGGCCATCGGTAAGGAGGCGTAGTGTAACACGGGAGAAAAAAGTGGTCAGTGGCGGTGTTCAGGGGCTAGTGGGTTCTAAGCCGATTAGTGATATATTTCGAACGCAGCAGCCCGAGATATCGTAAAGTTCAATTGGAAGCGGTGGCAGGTAGGTGCTTCCATTCTCTCCTCGGACGATTCACTGAAAGATTGAGCGGGATGCAGAAACGTAGGATTCTCATCGTCGACAATAACGATGAGCTGCGTGCAATACTCGAAAACGCGCTCGGCAGCCTGGGCCACGAGGCTGTCGTGACGGGTGACCGCGACGAGGCCCTCAGCCGCAACGACCTCGACCAGTTTGATGTCATCATCAGCGACCTTACCGAGGATGCCCCGTCAAGTGACCAGCCAGGTGATAAGCCGGAGAGTTCCAACGGCGACCCGCCGCGCGATGAGCACCGACGCCATCTGCTGACGTCGCGTTGTTGCCAGAGACGCAGAGCCGACGATAGTGAAGGCCTTTCAAAATGGTCGCGGCAAACTACCTTCGACTTCCCTACAACAAAGACGAGCTTCGCGAGATAGTCGAACAGACCCTGTCTTACAAGTTGCGCTACGTGGATGATCCGAGCGTGCTGTCGCACACTCACGAGATGATCGAGTTTGAACTGCCCAGCGACCTCACCCTAATGAATGGCGTGCTGCAATACCTGCTCGAGCGCGTGGCGAAGCTGGGAGTGATCGCTCCCGAGAAGTCGAACCTGTTCATTGCGCTCGATGAAGCATTTGTGAACGCCGTTAAGCACGGCAACAAGAACGATCCCACCAAGCTGGTCCGCGTGGGCGCTGAACTCTCTCCCAAGGAAGCCTGTTTTACGATCGAAGATGAAGGTGAAGGCTTCGACGTGCAGACCATTCCCGATCCTTGCGATCCTGCTAATCTGTTCAAGTCGTCAGGCCGTGGCGTCCTCTTGATCTACAACATCATGGACGAAGTTGAATACAATGCGCAGGGTAATCGCGTAAAGATGGTTAAGCGGCCGGAACCTGAGGTCGGAACCGGAACCCGTTGAACCAGCCACAGCCAACGACAAACACGCCGGAAACGTCTGAAAAATTTTTCAAACGCCAATCACGCGCGGCGGCAACTCAAGCTGCTGATCCATCGCTTTCTTTCTGGCAAGCCTGGCCCTGGTGGTGTGTGCCGGCCGTTGTCGGCCTGGTCCTCGTGCTCTTTTTGTCGATCCCTTCATTGGCGATTGGGACGGCATGGACTACACGATCCTGTCGCTGGCGGGTTACCCGTCTTCGATGGCTCTCGGCCGCAATCTTTTCATCTTCGGAAATCATGCGCTCTACCAAATAGCCCACGCAATTTTCAACGTTCAGCCTGAACACGCTTATCTCATTTTCAAGTATGCCGTTGTGGCGCAAGCGCCGCTGGCGGTGGTTGCGTGTTGGGTCCTGGCGCGAGACTTTTCGAAGTCTATTCATGCGGCGACTCTGGCCGCATTGTTTCTTGTTTGTTCACCAGTATTTGTGCTCTATGGCGGACAAGTGATGACGGATGTCCCGTCAGTTCTGCTGCTGGCGGTTGCTTTGCTGGTCCATTATCGCGGAGTTCAGCAGGAACGCGTGTGGCTGGTGATTGCCGGGGCGGCGCTGCTGGGGTTGGGTGTGAATCTTCGCGAGACGATGGGCTTTTATGCGCCGTGGCTGGCTGTGGCGCCGTTTGTTTGCGGTTGGAAATTGCAGCGGCGACAGATTTTCGTTGTCGCAATTTCCTGTCTGGTATTTTTCTCTGCGCTACGGCCTGGTTTGCGTTTTGGTTTATTACTGACGCCCACTATCGCTGGATTTGGTTTGGCTGGCGCGAATCGATGCTGCAGGAAAACGGCGCGACATCCGGTTACCCTGCAGAGCCTGCGGCCCTACCTCGGTTATTTCTTTGTCAGTGCACCGCTCCTACTGCTGTCGTTGCCTTTTGCCTTATGGAGCGAGTGGCGCGAGCGAAGGCTTTCACCTTTGCTGCTGCTCGCCGACGATGGGTCTGCTGTGTGATCTGCTGTTGTTTTTCAACTACGGAACGGCGGTTAACTGGCGCTACTTCCTGACGGGTTTGCCCGCGATTGCGCCGTTGTGCGCAACCTTTCTGATCCGAATTTTGACGCGCCGCCTCGGCAGCATCCGCATCGCCTTCGCCGCCTGCGTGACAGCAGTGCTGGTAGTCGCCGTGGTCTTCGCGGTATTAAGTCGACGTACCGGCCAGCAATTTAGCGAGCGACGAGCGATGAGCAAGGAGTATCGCCGCCAGCTCGAGAATGTTCCTCGAGATGCCGTCATGATTTCGGGCTCGCAAACAATCGCCGTCATTTACTGGAAGGCCATCGGTGCCGGCGACTGGAAGACGATTGGCACGGGCGGCGGCTGGCCCGGCGACAATTTGGTGCCACTGATCGAGAACTATCTTGCGGATAATCGCCGAGTGTTTCTGGATAGTGACCCACGCTGGTGGGTGCCGTGTGGTTGGCAGCGGGATGAAATCGGAGCAATCGTCAATCTTCAGGAGCACTTTAGCTTTCGACGCGTGACGGATACGATCTACGAGCTGAGACCGCGCGGCGAACCGGGCGCGACTGACTCCCCAAACCTGGAAAGATTGCTGCCGGCTAACCGACCAGAAGATGTAAAGAAGTGTCCGCAGCTGGGCTCCTGAGATCTCAAATTTCAGATCTCAGATCTCAGATTTCAAATAGAAATGCCCTACGAAATCTTCCTGGCTCTTCGTCACCTGCGTTCGCGTCAAAGGCGTCGTATGGCGCGAGCCACCTCGCTCATCGCGGTAGTCGGAATTACCGTAGGCGTGGCTGCACTGATCGTGGCCCTCGCACTGGCAAATGGCTTTCGCGATGAGATGCGCGACAAAGATACTGCGCGGCACTGCTCACCTCACCGTAATGCGCAGTGACGGTCAGCCGATTTCGGATTACAAAGAAATTGCTTCTCGAATCGCAGGTGTGCCTGGCGTGGTTTCAGCGACGGGAACCACCTACGACGCGCGCTGTAATTATTGGCCAGCGAGGTTCGGCTTATGCGGTGCTGCGTGGCATCGATGTCGACTCGGTACAGGCAACAGCGGAGATTTCCCGTACGCTTGTTGCCGGTTCAGCTGAGCACGTTTTTCCAGCAAGTAGCGTGACTCAAGATTTGCCGCCAGTCGTTTTGGGATCCGAACTGGCGACGCGAACCGGTCTGAATCCGGGTGATACAGCGGAGGTTATTAGTGCGCATACTGGTATCTCGCCCGCAAACGGGAGCAAGCGTCATGTTCGTGTAGCAGCGATCTTTCGCTCCGGTCTTTTTGAATACGATTCGACCTGGATCTATCTGCCGCTGGAAACCGCCTCAGCCATTTCCGGTGAGGCCCATACCGCGGCAGTTATCGGCGTGCAAGTCGGAAACATCTATGACGTCAAGTCAACAGCATCGCAGTTGAAGCAACTGCTCGGGAGTTCCTATACGACTGTTGATTGGCAGGAGGCGAATCGGCCGCTGTTTACAGCCCTCGCGCTTGAACGCCGAATCGGCGTGGTAATTATCGGGCTCATAATTTTCATTGCTGCGCTGAATATCACTACCACGCTGATCCTGGTTGTAGTGGAGCGTCGCCGCGATATTGCAATCCTTAACACGATGGGTGCGACGACCAGAAGCATCATGAGTATTTTCATAATTGAGGGAGCGATAGTGGGCATGCTCGGGGCCGCAGGCGGAGTTTCTGCTGGGAGCAATTGCGGTCCTGGCTGCGAATCATTACCAGCTGATCAGTTTACCGGCAGACGTCTACTCAATCAGCAACGTGCCTCTGAGTCTAAACCTTCGTGACCTGGCCCTGGCTGCGCTCGTGGCATTTGCGCTTAGTGTCCTGGCCACAGTTTATCCGGCGCGGGCGGCTACGCGCATTAGACCTGCGGAGATGCTTCGCGACGCCCAGTAAGTCCAATGTCCAAAGTCCAAAGTCCAAAGTCAGTCACCGCAGCCTCTGAGGATTCCGGCGTCCACGGTGCAACAGCGGACTTTGGACTTTGGACTTTGAACTTTGGACTTTCCGTTACCGATCTGCGGAAAAGTTTTGTCTCGCCGACTGGCGCACGGATCGACGTTCTTCGCGGCGCTTCGTTTTCTGCTAAGTGGCGGTGAAGCGGTGGCGATCATGGGGAGCTTCAGGCGCCGGGAAATCAACCCTCTTGCATCTCCTGGGCGGCCTTGAAGCAACCGATCACGGCACAATCCTGGCCGGCCAGTTTGCAATTGATCGCGCCAACCCCGCGGAGCTGGCGCGCTTCCGAAATGAACGCGTTGGTTTCGTTTTCCAGTTTCATCATCTGTTGCCTGATCTCACTGCAGCTGAAAATGTTAGTTTGCCATTAAGGATTACGCGCGTAGGTCATCGTGAAGCAATGCGTCGAGCTACGCAGTTATTGGATGAGGTCGGCCTGGATAAGCGCGTCGCCGATTCATTGGTAGGACATCTTTCCGGTGGCGAACAACAGCGCGTGGCGGTTTGCCGGGCCTTGATAAATAGTCCGGCACTCGTGCTGGCTGATGAACCCACCGGCAATCTGGACACAACAACTGGCGACGAAATAGCGCGTTCAATCGTATCCTACGCCCGCAACCGCCGCGCCCTCGTAATCATCGCCACCCACAATCTCGCCCTGGCGGAGATTTGTGACCGAACCCTCATTTTGAGCAATGGCCGCCTTCGTCAGACCTGAGCCGTGGCTGAAATAGTTGCTCAGTTACGACTTTTCTTGCTCGGATACAATATCGGCCACAATTGAAGCCTTTTGACGCTCCCGTTGATAGGTTATAATGCGCCGCAGTGCCGGGCGAGCCAGTTCTTAGCCCGGCATGGTAATCATTAAGGCCTGATTCGACAATCAAAGACCAATGTTCGAACGCTACACCGAAAAAGCGCGCCGCGTAATTTTCTTCGCTCGCTACGAAGCGTCGCAGTTTGGGCGCTCCAGCCATCGAGCCGGAACACCTGCTGCTGGGATTGATGCGCGAGGACAAGACGCTGACCGGACGCTTTTTCCCGCGCGCCCAGGTTTCAATCGAATCGATTCGCAAGGAAATCGAAGGGCGTACGCTGCTGCGCGAAAAGATTTCCACGTCAGTTGAACTGCCCTCTGGCGCCGGAAACCAAACGAGTGCTCGCCTACGCTCACGAAGAGAGCGATCGCCTCCAGCACCGCCACATCGGCACCGAACATCTGCTGCTCGGTTTGCTGCGCGAAGACCGCTCGATGGCGGCTGAGATTCTTTACGAACGCGGCCTGCGACTGAACGCGGTGCGCGATGAGATCGCGCGACAGTCGGGTGCTGACTCGCGCAGTTCGCAGAAAAAGGACACGCCGCACCTGGTGGAGTTTTCTCGCGATCTAACAGAGGATGCGGCCAACGACAAACTCGATCCGCTAATTGGCCGCGAAGCTGAGATTGAACGAGTGGTGCAGATACTTTGCCGGCGCACCAAGAACAATCCGGTGCTGATTGGCGAACCCGGCGTGGGCAAGACGGCGATCGTCGAAGGTCTCGCGCAGCGAATAGTTCGCGGCGAAGTGCCTTCGTTCCTCGAGAACAAACGAATTCTGTCGCTCGACCTTTCGTTGATAGTCGCGGGCACCAAATATCGTGGTCAGTTTGAAGAGCGCCTGAAACAGATCATGCGCGAGTTGGTGGAGAACCCGCAGTACATCGTCTTCATCGACGAGCTTCATACGCTGGTCGGCGCCGGTTCGGCCGAGGGCTCGCTCGATGCCGCCAACATTTTGAAGCCGGCACTTTCGCGCGGTGAGCTTCAGTGTATCGGCGCCACCACGCCAGGCGAGTTTCGCAAGTCGATTGAAAAAGATCGTTCGCTTGAGCGACGTTTCCAGGCCGTGAAGTGCCGCCACCAACAGAAGAGGAAGCAGTCGAGATTCTCGACGGCGTGCGCGAGCGTTACGAGAGCTTCCATCAGGTTCGCTACACCGACGAAGCGCTGGAAGCCGCTGTTTACCAGTCCCATCGTTACATTCCCGACCGATTTCTGCCGGACAAAGCGATCGATGTGATCGACGAAGCGGGCGCGCGCGTGAAGCTGCGTGTTCGGCGTGAACAGGGAAGCCTTTCCGACTGGAACCAGATCAGCGAGTGGTCGCGAGGAGATCCTGACTCAGCGCATCGGCATCGATTCTCAGCGATGGGAAGCGACGATGATCTGGTTGTCCAGCGCGAAGTTACGCTGTGACGACATCGAAGAAGTGATCGCCCGCTGGACGGGCATTCCCGTAACGTCGCTGAAAGAAGGCGAAACGCAAAAACTGCTGCGGATCGAACTCGAGCTTCATGAGCGCGTGGTTTCGCAGCGTTCGGCTATCTCGGCTCTGGCGCGGGCCATCTCGGCGATCGCGAGCCGGTTTGAAGAATCCGCTGCGGCCCGTCGGCTCGTTCCTGTTTCTTGGACCCACCGGGGTGGGAAAACGGAAGTCGCGCGTTCGCTGGCCCAGGTGCTGTTTGGCAGCGAGCGCTCCATGATTCGCTTCGACATGTCGGAGTTCATGGAGAAGCACTCGGTTTCGAAGCTGATCGGCTCGCCGCCGGGATACGTTGGCCACGAAGAGGGCGGCCAACTGACGGAACGGATCAAGCGATCGCCTTACTCGGTTTTGTTGTTTGATGAAATCGAAAAGGCCCATCCGGATATCTTCAACGTCCTGCTTCAGGTTTTCGAAGACGGGATACTGACTGACGCCCTCGGCAACGCCGTCGATTTCAAGAACGCGATCATCATCATGACGTCCAACATCGGTGCGCGCTTCATTCAAAAGAAAGCGACGATGGGTTTCCAGGGAACCAACGACGCCTCGCGCGAGAAAATGGAAGAGATGGTGATGTCGCGCAGTGCGCCAGACGTTCAATCCGGAGTTCATCAACCGTCTCGATGAGATCATTATTTTTGACGAACTGCTCGATCACGAACTGCTGGACGTTATTCAGCTCCAGGTCGACCAGATCAACAAGACAATGTTACGGCACGGGTTTGAAGTCAGGCTGACTGACGAAGCAAAGAAGTGGATTGTGCAGAAGACCTGTGCCGATCGCTCTTATGGGGCTCGACCGCTGCGCCGCGCGCTGCAGAAGTATGTTGAGGATCCCTCTTCCGAAGCCCTGATTCAGGGTTACCTGGGAGACGCTTCGAGCAATACGTAACTGAACGAAGTACAAT
>ERZ1370068.73-contig-10062_pt1 | contig 59528 bp, 91 predicted proteins | sample MGYA00561227_ERZ1370068 | MGnify/ENA primary metagenome ERZ1370068 (study PRJEB38410, sample SAMEA6850437) | metagenome | study: Metagenomic assessment of the ecological functions of the soil: analysis of the soil microbiota associated with the... | reverse complement strand
AACGGCACCGACGGCGGGTCCAGATCGCGATCGACGCCGTCCGCGCCGCCACGCATCCGCACCAGTTCCTCGGCGTGACCGAGCAGGGGCTCTGCGCGATCGTCGCCACGCGCGGCAACCCCGACTGTCACATCATCCTGCGCGGCGGCGCCAGCGGCCCCAACTACGACGCGGTCAGCGTGCAGAAGACCGCGGCCGCGCTCATCGACGCCGGCGCTTGCGCGCCGCGGCTCATGGTCGACACGAGCCACGGCAACAGCGATTAGCGGACTACCGCCGGCAGCCGGTCGCTGCGCACTGCGATCTCGCCGAGCAGATCGCCCACGGCGAGAACGCGATCTTCGGCGTGATGATGGAGAGCTTCCTCGTCGACGGACGACAGGGATCTGGAAGAATCCGGCGGCGCTTCGTTACGGAAGCAGCGTTACCGACGCGTGCATGGGCTGGGAGATGACGTTGCCGGTTCTCAGGACTCGCGCGGGCCGTCCGCGCGCGCCGGAAGACGAGCTAGCGCAGCCGCGCTCGGGGGCCACCCGGTGGCGATCATCATCCCCGCCGACCTCACGATCGTCGCCCTCAGCCGCGGCGACCTCGAGCTGCCCCAGCGCTGGACGGCGGAGCACGCGGTCGCCGTGCTACGGCACGCCAGTGACCTCCTGAAAGCGCACGCCAACATCGAATTCTCGCTCGGCACATGCGAGCAGGTCGTCGAGACGGTGCCGTCGCGGCGGCGCGAGCGACGCGGTCGACGAGGCGGGCTACGATTCCCGCGGCGACCTACAAGGCCGGCGATGGGATCCGGGTGCTGCTGGTCGATCGAGTCGCGGCAGGCGAGCTCTGGAGCCCAGTCCCGGCAGCAGACACGCGTCTGCGTGATCGCCCACGGCTTCGATCTCGGCGCGACCTCGCGGATGCTGGCCCACGAGCTCGGTCGCCTGCTCGCGCTGCCTCACGTCGACGGCGGACGGACGCCAACTCCCGGCCCGCAACATCAGATCACGGCGTGGACGAAGAATCTCATGTACTCGGGCACGCTCAGCCGGTCGGCCGCGCTGACGCCGACCCAGGTTCAGGCGGCGCGGTCGTCTCCGCTGGCTCGCCGCTTCGGCGGCCGCTGACCTGGCGCGCGCAGCACAGCGGCACATCGATGGGCCCGCCGCGGCCGCCCGATGATCTGGCGAACTCCGCGCGGCACGAATTCGCGGTCCGCTACTATCGCTGGGCTCGATGACGCGCCGCGAGGTCCGCGACAATTTTCCCGCTCCTCCGCGCCGTCAAGTCGGGGCTCGTCGTGCGCAGCGGCTCGCCTATTTCCGAGTCGCTCCCCAACGACGAGCGCCTTCGCGCCGCGACCGCGCTGGTCAAGCGTTCCCATCGGCGTGCGGTCGAGCTCACCGGAGACCTCCGCGGCGCAGGACGAAGCGATCGATCGCGACTACTGGCGCGCCGCGCGAATCGCGCGGCCGGAAGAGGAAGCGTACCGGCAGGCGCTGCTTCACGAGCCCGACACGCTCGCGATCGATCGCGGGCGGTTCCTCGCCGCCGTCAAAGCGCAGCTGGCGCCCGCGCTGGAGCGGGCGAGCCGTTCTCGACGAAGCACGAGTGGCGCTACGACACGTCGTTCGGCCCGTGGACCCCTCGTGACCTTGATCGACGTCGGCGGCAGCGGTCGACACCAGCTCGCGTATTCACACACCCTTCGAAGCGTCGGCGTCGAGACCGCTGCGCGAGGGCATGTCACTCTGCGGATGGCTTCGGGGATCGGAGGTGCGCACACGACCTGGAATCAGCTGACCCAGGCCGACACGGCGGACGCGGCGCGAGCACTCGCCCGCGTGTGCGCTCACTTCGTGCAGGCGATGCCGCGCATTGGTCGCCGGGCTCGCGCCGGACTAGCGCGGCGCGCTACTGACCGCGGAAGGTCGGACGTGCGATGCTCGAGCATCGCGCGGACGCCTTCCCGCGCGTCAGCGCTGGCGCGCGCGCGACGCGCGACCTCCGTCGAGATCCTTGTGCTCGAGCCGCTCGCGCAGCGAGACCGCACGGGGCGGATGATCGACTTCATTCCCGCGAGCGAGAGCGGCGCGTTGCCGGCGATCGCGCGCGCCATATCGTAGGTGGCCTGCTCGAGCTCGGCGGCGGGAACGACCGTGTGCACCATACCCATCTCGCTACGCGCGCCTGGCGTCCACCGGCTGGCCCGTGAGGAGAATCTGCGCGCGTGAACGCCGGGCCGATGATCTCGACGAGCTTCTGGCACGAGCGCGCAAACGGCACGACGAGCCCGATCTGGCCAGCGGCATCGCGGCGCGCCAGGTCGGCGGCGACGCGAGGATCGCAGTGCAGGGCGAGCTCGCACCCGCCCGCGTACGCCGCGCCGTGGACCATCGCGATCGTCGGATGGCGCAGGCCTCGATCCTGCTGGAACAACGCGATCACGTCGGCCTCGGGCCTCGAGCCCGTCGTCCTGGCGCCGGCTCATCTCGCTGAGATCTCGGCCCGAGCAGAACGCGCGGCCGGCGCCCCGGATCACCGACGGCCGACGCACGCTCGGTCCGCTCTCGAGCGCGTCGAAGCGACGGCTCAGCGCTCCATGAGGCGCGGTGCTGAGCGCGTTGCGGCGTCTCCGGGACGGTTCAAGGTGATGGTCGCGACGCTGTCGGCCACCGCGTACAGGATCTCGTCGGCCATGGACGTACCCCCGGGGTCTAGCGGAAGAGCGAGCGCGCGATCACCATGCGGTGGACCTCGCGACGGGCCCTCGCCGATGCGGCGCACGCGCGCCTCGCGGTACCAGCGCTCCAGCGGGAACTCCTTCGAGCACGCCGTAGCCGCCGTGGATCTGCACGGCGGCGTCGATCGACGCGCCCGAGCACCTCGCTCGAGTAGAGCTTGGCGATCGACGCCTCGACCCGCGCGTCCTCGCCGCGATCGGCCTTCCACGCGCCCTCCCAGATGATCCAGCGGCAGGCGCGCGATCTCGACCTCGGCGTCGGCGAGCATCCACTGGATGGCCTGGCGCGTGCGTGAGCGGCGCGCCGAAGGTCGAGCGCTGCTTGGCGTGAGCGATGGCCATGCGATGCGCGGCGACGGCCACGCCGAGGTTGCACGCCGAGTACGGAAAGCGGTTCTTCACGAGCAGGCTCGAAGGCGAGATCGAGCCCCTGCCCCTCGGCGCCGATCAGCGTTCTCGCGCGGGGAGCTCGCAGTCTTCGAGGGCGACGTCGTTCGGGATCGCCGGACGTCCGGATCGTCCGGATGGGCTTGCGCGGTGAAGCCCGGGCGTGCCCTGCTCGAGGATGAAGCAGGAGATGCCGCCGCGGCCCTTCGCCTTGTCGGTGCGCGCCGAACACGACGCCCCACTGGCGCGTCGTGCGCGTTCGAGATGAAGACCTTGCGGCCGTTCAGCACCCAGCTGGTCGCCGCGCTTCTCGGCGCGGCGTCTGGATCGCGCCGGCGGGATCGGAGCCGCCCGAGGGCTCGGTGATGGCGAAGAACGTCCGCCAGCCCTCGCGGATCGTCGGGACCGCGTACTTCTCGATCTGCGCCTTGCGTGCCGGCCCAGATCGCCGGCGGCGGATAGCGGCCGAAGACGCCGCAGCCCGGATTGTAGAGGCCCATGCGGTGCTGCGACATCTCCTCGAGCGCCACGCACATCGAGAAGGTGTCGAGCCCGCCGCCGCCGTACTGCTCCGGCGCGCCGAGCGCCCAGAGCCCCGCGGCCTTCGGTCTTGGCCGACGAGGCTGCTGGTAGTCGTCGTCGGGCGAGCTCGGGCGCGTCGGGGTCGATGCGCTGCTCGACGGGAATGACCTCGTCGCGCACGAACGCGTCGGATCTGCTCGCGCAGCGCGACGCAGCTCGTCCGGCAGCCGGAAGCCGGGAAACTCATCGCTTCAGGCCGCGCCGCAGGGCTTAGCCCCAGCCCCGCAGCGGCTCCGCCGCGCGAGGCGCTGAGGTCGGCGTGCGCCACTCCGGGAACCGGCTGCGGTCGACACCGCGCACGATGTCCATGTACGCGCGCGTCGAGACGCGCCGTGATCGGGCCGACCTTGCCGTCGCCGAGCGGGAACTGGTCGATCGAGAGGATCGGCGTGATCCTCGTAGCCGCTGCCGCAGAGGAACGCCTCGTCGGCCACGTAGAGCTCGGTGCGATCGATCTCGCGCTCGACGACGCCCATGCCCAGGAGCTCAGGGCAGATCAGAGTCCATCAGCGTCGTGCGCGTGATGCTCTCGAGGATGTCGGCGGTGATCGGCGGCGTCACCAGCCGGCCCTTGCGCACCATGAAGAACGTCGCGCCGGTGCCCTCGGCGACGTGTCCCTGCCCTGTTGAGGAAGATCGGCTGATCGTAGCCGTCGGCATTCGCCTGCAGCGTCGCGAGCCGGCCGTTCTGGTAGTTGGCGCCGCACTTCAGACGGATGGGGATCGCGTTGTCCGGACGTGCGCACCCAGAGCTCACGCAGCACCTGAGGCCGCTGCCTTCTTCGACGCCGCGGCCGGCGCCGCGGGTTGATGTAGATGCCGGTCGGCGTCGGTGGCGTTGAGCCCGGTGCCCGTCACGTACGCGCACCAGGTGCATGTGGATGTCTTCGCGCAGATCTCGTTTCCGGAAAGCACCTGGCGCACGGCCTCGTAGAGATCGAGCATCGCTGTAGGGAATCGTGAAGCGCATCATCTTCATCGACTCCCGGAAGCGCTGGAAGTGCTCGGCGCAGACGGAAGGAGTACACCTCGTCGTCGGCCGCGTTCCAGTAGGCGCGGAGCCCCTCGAACACGTTGGTCGCGTAGAACACGGCGGCGCTGTTGACGGGCAGGACCGCCTGCGCCGGGGCACGAGCTTGCCGTTCATCCAGATGTTCAGCTCTTTCATATGACCGGGCTCCTTTGTAGTCGGATGCAGGGAGGATACAAGATCAGGGCGTCCGGCGAAGCTAGCTCTGCGGCGGGTCGTCAGGCGTGGGGTCCAGCGGGGCGCCAGGCCTCGATTATTCTGACTCTGGAGGTGGCATCTCGGTTGCACCCGCAGAAGCCTCGGAGAAGCTGAACAATGGGTTTGTATGGGGTCTCCGGGCCCCTCGCCCCTGGTCATCATGGCAGCCGCTGTCGCCAATAGTGACACTGGCAGCCAGGCAGAAGGCGCGCCGGCCTCCTCGTGACGCTGCGCGCGCTGGCGCTGCTGGCCACGGCTTCCGTGGCGGCGGCTCAATCGCATCTGGCGCCCACGTGGTGCCCAGGTCACCTGCGCGATCGACGGCGAAGCCATCGAGGTGAAGATCGGAGACCACGCCGAGACCGTCCGCCACATCGGAGTCGGCACCTCAAGATTCAGCTCCCCGACACGCGGTGCCGAGCGATCCGGCCGAGCGGCCCAGCCGCCAACGCCCGACTGGCGACCGGCAAGAACGATTCAGCTCGTCTTCGAGCGTCCAGCGTCGCGATCGTTTCTGGGCCGCCTGCTCGCGTATGTGTATGCCGGAGACTCGTTCCTGAACGCCGAGCTGGTGGCCGCCGGCTACGCTGAAGTGGCCACACGTATCCACCGAACGTTGCGGCATCGGAGACATTCATGACTCGGCAGCGTGAAGCGCGTCAGGCGAGGACGCTGGTCCCTGGGCCGACCCGACGCCTCACAGTATCATCGGCCTCGACGCCGTCATCTTGCGGAAACACGCGACTGCAGATCTATTTTCATCCGACGACGGGGCCCGCCACCTTCTGCTCGCGCGGATCCGTTCGTACCACTTCGAGAGCCCACAGGCGGCGGCGGCCGGATACCGGCCTCGATGGACTACGCGTCATTCGCTCGGAGGGAACAGCAGATTCTGAGCGGTGCCCGTATATGCGCGACGGGACCTACCACGGCCCAGTGACGGGAGCCCACCGCAACGGTAGACGCCTGGGCGGCCCCGGTGATCCACGAGCCGGACCGCCGCCGGTCGGATGTTGCTCTTCGTTGTGCCGCCGACATCTCGTACAATTCACCGCGAGCGACCGTAGAGAACATGCCCGTCGATGTGGCGACCACCACACGGAGATGCCATGGACGATCGTGAGCTCGCCACGTCCGACACTACCCATCTCGCGCAAACGTTCGAGCGTGTCCACGACGCCGATGTCGCCGACGCGCTGAACGCCATCGAACCCCACGCGGCGGCGCGCGTGCTGGCCGCGCTGCCGTTCGATCTGGCGGTGCGCGCGCTCAACCAGCCGGAGCTCGATCACCGGGCACACCTGTTCGAGCACCTGCCCATCGAGAAGGCCGTGGCGTTGATGGAAGCGATGTCGGCCGATCAGCGCACTGAAGTCTTCCGTGAGCTGCCCCAGCGGCGTCGCCGCGCGGCTGCTGACCGCGCTCGATCCGGGCTCCCGAGCGTCATTGCAGTCACTCCTGGTGCTATCCGGCCGGCGACGGCGGGCGGGATCATGACCACGGAGCACGTCGAGGCGCCCGCGACGTGGACGGCGGAACGCGCGCTCGCGCAGATCCGCGGAGGCGGCCACGCGCGGCGACCCGTCTATGCCGTGCTACGTCCTCGATCCGGTGGACCGTCGCCTCGATTCACGTGGTCACCCTGCGAGAGCTCGTGCTCGCCGATCCCACCCGCACCTTGCTCGAGATCGGTGAGCGACATCCGCCCGTCACCGTCAAAGCGTGGACGGATCGGGAGGAGGCGGCGCGCCTGATCGCGAAGTACGACCTGCTGGCGGTGCCCGTCATCGACGAGGGCGGCCACCTGCTCGGTATCGTCACCGTGGACGACGTCATTGACGCGATGATCAAGGAGCAGACGGAGGACGTCCACAAGCTCGGCGGCGTGGAGGAGCTGGACGAGCCGTACACGAAAGTCGGCTTCGGGACGATGATTCGCAAGCGGGGCGGCTGGCTGTGCGCGCTCTTCTTGAGCGAGATGCTCACCGCGACCGCGATGCAGCACTTCGAGGGGCGCGCTGAGCCGTGCGATCGTGCTCACGCTCTTCATTCCGCTGATCATGAGCTCCGGGGCAATTCCGGATCGCAGGCGACCTCGCTCATCATCCGCGCCCTGGCGCTGCGACGACCTCCGCCTGGGTGACTGGTACCGGAGTGGCGTTGCGCGAGCTTCCGACCGGCATCGCGCTCGGCGCCATCCTCGGGAGCCATCGGCATCGCGCGGATCGTGTCCTGGCAGTTTCTCGGGCTCTACGACTACGGCGATGCTCACTGGTTCCTGATCGCCGTCGCGGTCGGCCTGTCGCTGGTCGGCGTCGTGCACGTTCGGCTCGCTGGCCGGCTCGATGCTGCCGCTTCGTCTTGCGGCAGCTCGGGTTCGATCCGGCGAGCGCCTCGGCCCCGTTCGTGGCGACGCTCGTGGACGTCACCGGCGCTCGTGATCTACTTCACCGTGGCGTTCGCCGTTCTTCGCGGCACGCTGCTCTAGAGACAGCCACGTGCGCCTCGTCACAGGCAAATGTGACCTCCGCCGCCAGGGGTGGGTTATAGAAAAGGACATGAGCGACGATGCCGCCGACGTTCAACGAGTGCTGGCAGGCGACGTTGACGCTTACGCCGCACTGGTCGGATCGGTATTACGATCGCTGCGCGCGGTATGCGGTTCGAATGTTGGGAAACCGCGACGACGCGGAAGATGCGCTGCAAGGCGACGTTCTTGCGGGCGTATCGAGCGCTGAATCGGTATCAGGAACGCGATCGATTCAGTGCGTGGCTGTACAGGATCCTGGTGAATCAGTGCCGCAGTGTTGCTGCGCGACGGGCCCACCGCGACCGCGTGTTCGTTCGTGAAGAAGCGCTGCTGCTGAATGCCCGGATCGCACGCCCAATTGGTCTGGCGAAGACGAAGAATTTGTTCAGCGTGTGCTCAACGAGCTGGATCCGTTGTTGCGGGAAGCGTTTCTTCTCGAAACACATCGACGAAATGAGTTACGAGGAGATGTCGGCGTTGACTGGTGTTGGCGTCTCCGCGTTGAAGATGCGTGTGAAGCGAGCGTGTGATCGGTTGAGGGACCGGTGGGAGCGGATCAAGGATGACTGACTCGGAACTACATCCATTCGTCGAATCGATCGCCCGCGAGGCGCGTCGTCCGGTCGTCACCGACCCGGCGGCCCGCGAGCGCATCATGGCGGCTGTTCGTGCCGAGCCGGTGCCGGTGCGCGAGTCGGGCATTTGGAGCCGGCTGGTGGCTCCTCGGCCGTTCAGGCTGTCTCCTGCCTCCGTCGGATTGCTCGCGGCGGGCCTCGTCGGCATCGGCGTTCTCGTCGGCGATTTCGCACTCTAACCGGGACGGCCAGTCGACGGCCGGGCGACCCCCGGTCGCTGTTGCACCGCAGCTCCCGGTTTCTGACACCGTGGTGCGATTCGTGCTACGTCGCGCCGCGCGCCACGACCGTGTACGTCGTCGGCGATTTCAATGGTTGGGATACGACAAAGACTCCGCTGTTCCCGAACCTCGAAGGACGGCGTCTGGGCGTGACCTTGCCACTTTCGGCCGGTCGTCACATCTATGCATACGTCGTCGACGGATCCGTGGAGTGCCGATCCCCATGCACCCCTCGCGCCCGACGACGGGTTCGGCCATGCGAATTCCGTCAAGCTCGTCCGCGGAGGATCCTCGTTGTGACACACGGTTCGCTCCAGCTGTAACCTCAGGATTCTCCGCGCCTGAGGCCGGCGCGCTGATTCTTGTTCAGCGCGTTGCCTCATCGTGCGCACAGGATGCTTGACCCGCTCGCCAAGCTGGAGACCAAAGATCGACTCGTGCATCGACCTCATGATCGATTCGGCGAACATAGCGTAGGACTGCCGTCGAATCACGCCTCCGTCTCATGGCGTCTGCAAGGCATCGCCAAGCAGCGCCGACGGCCGAAAGATTGTCGAGGCGGTTCGCCAGCAGCTGAATTCTGCTCCGAACGGCGCGAAAGGTTCTCGGACCGGTCGACGAGCAGAGAATTGATCGCCGGCAGCGTCGGTGCCTCGAGTGCCGGAGCAAAGCCGGCGCAGCTCGCGGCGTTCCGACCGCGCAAAAGGGACGAAACGACCTCCAGGCGCTTTCGTCGTCTGGACCGACTTTCTCGAGCGAACGGTTCCAAGCGAGGATGCCTTCTCGGCGATCACCAAGCTCTGGCAAGACGGCGCCGACGATGAGACCTTCTACAGCTTGTGGACGAACGTCCAGTCGGATATCTCTCAAGGGTTGAATCCCGGCACTGCTTTGCAGAACAGGATTCGAGAAACTCCCCGGACGCCCTTCGCCAAGTGCGGTTAAGCCGCCCGAAGGGGCTGCGGGAGAACAAAGCTCGAGAGGATATGAACGAGCCGAAGGTCGCCATCACGGTATTCTGTGCAGCGCTGCTGATTCCCGGTTCCCGGGACATCGCGGCGCAACTCGCCTCTAAGCTCGAGGCGGGCCAGTACACCGTCAACAATGGCATCCTTCCGATCAGCGCCATCAGGTTTGCGCCCACCGTTCGATTCGAGCTCCCGTACGCCGACACTGACCGCGCGCAGCTCGGCATTTGTCTCGGAGCAATCGCTTCAGTTGGCCGACGGCATCGTGTCCGGCACGTTCACGTCGCCCACCGTGTACGGCGTGCGCGCCGAAATGATCGGCAACGCGAGCCGCGCGATTGACGATCGCTCGCCTGAGCACCGACCAGGTCGACGTTCAGACGCGAATTCACTTTCGGTTCCGCACAGCACGGCGGCCTCTGGTTTGGCGGCGGCGTTGCCCTTCCCGTGGCGCGTCGCTGTCTTCCTCCGCCGCCGATGTCACCGACGCCGGCGCCTGGGGAAAGCTCGGCAAGCCCGCACAGCCAAGTTCGGCACAGCCACCCTGACCGCGACGTTCACGAATTTCGCGTTCAGCAAGATCGCAGTCAGTTCACGACACCGGGAAGCGCGCAACTGTCCTGCGCGAGCACCTCGTCGTCGGCGCTCGGCCGACCGCGGCCCGATGCGCGGCTGGTTCACCGAATCGTCGACGCGGCACCGCGTGCGAGCGCCAGTCTCGCTTTGGAGATCTCGAAGGGTCGCTGCATCTGGGAGGTCGGCGCGTTCGAGCTGACGGCGCAGACGGGTCGCCGATTCGGCGATTCGTACGACGTGACCGCCGACTCACGCCGATGGACGGCCGCGACCGCAACCATCTGGCTCAGCGATCGCATCGCGATCGTCGGAGGCGGCGGACGCCAACCAGCGCTTCCGCTCCGCGGTCTCCCCGCTCGATCGTTCGGAATGGCCGGGCTCGAGCTCGCCGTACTGGCCGATGTCCAAGACGTCGGTGCCCGTGTCCCTTCCGCGCGCGACGCTCGTCAAAGAGTTTCGAGATGCGACCCGCGTCGCCCGGGATGCACAAGATCATCATTCACGTTCGCGGCGTTGAGACCGTCGACGTCGATGGGCGACTTCAGCGATTGGAGTCCTCTGATGCTCCAGCGACGCGGCCGAGATCTGTGGGAGCTGTCGGTGCCGCTGTCGCCAGGCATGCATCAGATCAACGTCCGCGTTGACCGCGGACCCTGGATGGCGCCGCCTGGAATGCCCACGATGCGCGACAGCTTTGGCGGCGAGGTGGGCCTGATCAGCGTGAACCCGGACAAGGCCACGCCCTAAGGCGCGGTGCGCTACGGAACGACGCCCCGCCCGCCTCTGCCCGCGCCCGTCGGCGCCGGCTTGCGAGGAAGCTTCTCGTCCCGATTCGCGGCGTCGTACACGAACGCGGCGACGATGACGGCGTTCTGCATCAGATCGCGCGGAACGAGTCGCTCGTACAAATCCATGTTCGTGTGATGCGTTCGGCTGTTGTAGTCGATCTCGTCCTGAATGAACTGGAATCCCGGCAGGCCCAGCACGATCGTACGACCTGATGGTCCGTTGCCCGTCGTCGGCGCGAGAGCGTGACCGTGGCTGCACCGAGATCGCGGAACGGCTCGAGCCACTGCTTGAAGATCGGAACCACCGCGGCGTTGTGTTCGGCGTAGATGCCCCGAATGGCTCCCGTTCCGTTGTCGACGTTGAAGTATCCCGCCAGCTTCTGCCACTCCGGTGTGAAATGCTGTCCCGTCGAATCGACAGAGCCGAAATGCTGGCGAGACGTACGCGTTCGAGCCGATCAAACCCTGTTCCTCACCGGTCCACAGTCCGATCCGGACCGTGCGCTTCATGGGGAGATTTAGGTTTTCAGAATACGCATCGCCTCGAGCATGATCGCCGAGCCGGCCGCGTTGTCCGTCGCCCCGGTGCCGCCGGCCCACGAATCGAAATGCGCGCCGAGCATGACGACTTCGTCCCTGAGCCGCGCGTCGGAGCGGGGATTTCACCCACGATGTTGAAGCTGCCCGTGTCGGGGTGAACGCGACCTTCGCGTTGACCTCGAGCGTCACCGGGATTCCCTTCTGAATCGTCCGATACATGCGGCCGTAATGCTCGGCGGCGATGCTGATGTTTGGAATGCCTGTGGTGGGAATCGTGCTGGGACCGCATCGACCGCCCTGCACGGCAACTGTGCCGTCGCCGTAACGGCCCGCGCCTGAGCGCAAGCGTGCCCAACGCGCCTTCGTCGAGGAGAAACTTGGCGAGCTGCTGCTGAAATCCTGTGCGCCGCCAAACCCGCCTCGCCCGCCGCCGCGTCCACCGCGTCCGCCCGGCGCGACGCCCAGCCTTCGCGAAGGGTCACGGACGCGAGCGGCCGAATCGGCGGTCGCGATTTGCCGCGCCGCCGGGTGCGACAGGTTGAACTCCGTTTCGGTACGCGTCATTCCAGCCAACTGAGTCGGCGTCGAAGCGGCGGGCGTCGCCGGCGAAATGCGGATCGCCGCCTGAGCCGTATCGAGCATCACCCATTTTCCGCGAAGCTTTCCAGCGAATGGAGACAGGTCGGCTTCGGTCGCGAGCCGCAGCGTAGATCACGTCGCCCGTCTTCCGTTCCACCCGTACCCATCGACCAAGGCGTGAGATGCGCGATGATCGGGTACGCCCTGCGGCGCCGTGACCTGCGCCGTGAATCCCTCGACCTGCCAGCCGTGTCCGAAGTTTGGCCACTGCTCGTAGCGCGGATTCGTAATGCCCCACGACTTCATCGCCTGAATCGTCCAGTCGCCGGCCTTCTTTCGTGTTCGGAGATCCCGGTAAGTCGCGGACCGTAGACGTCCGTCAGCCAGCTCGCGGTCTCCATGATCTTCGAGCGATTGAAGCCTTCGTCGCGAATCTTCTGCATCGCGGCTTGATCGACCTTCTCGGTCTGGGCGCTGCGAGACGGCGGGGGCGGACAGCAGCGCGAGCGTGGTCAGGGCGAACGCGACGCGAACGCTCGCGAATGGGTCGATGGCACTAGGATCTCCTAAGTGTCGAGTTAAAAAACTCAAAAAGCGTTAACCGCAGGAGACGCAGAGCTCGCGGAGTTCTACGCGAATGGAATGCAGCAAGCGCACTGGCGGTGCTGTTCTCTGCGTCCTCTCAGTTTCTCCGCGTCTCTGCGTTAATGCTTTTCTGATTTTTGCTTTTGCTTGTTGCTATCGGTGCTGTTAGTCAGCCGCAACCGTCCCGAAGTCGAATCCGGGAACCGAAATGCGCGGAATCGGCTGACCGATCACGCGCTCGATCTGCCGGACCATCGCGATCTCGTCGGGCGCCATGAACGTGAACGCGTCGCCCTCCTTTGCCGCGCGACCGGTCCGCCCGATTCGGTGCACGTAGTCTTCGGCCTGCTGCGGCACGTCGTAGTTGACGACGTGCGTGATGCCGCGAGATGTCGAGACCGCGCTGCGCGATGTCCGTCGCGACGAGCACGCGCACTTTTCCGCTCTTGAAATCCTCGAGCGCGCGCGTGCGCTGCGGCTGCGTCTTGTCGGCGTGCATCGCCGTGGCCTCGATCTGCTCGCGCTCGAGGTGGCGAACGACGCGATCGGCGCCGTGCTTCGTGCGCGTGAACACCAGCACGGAATCCAGCTTTTCAGCGCGAAGCAGCTGCGCCAGCAGCTGCGCTCTTTCTGTCGCGCGGCACCGGGTACACGGCGTGCGTGACGGTGCTCGCCGCCGATGACCGGCGTCCCACCTGCACGACGACCGGCTTGCGCAGATACTTGCGCGCGAGCGCTTCGACTTCGGGAGGCATCGTCGCGCTGAACAGCAGCGTTTGCCGGTAGCTCGGAACGTCGGCGACGATCCGGTTGATCTGCGGCGCGAAGCCCATGTCGAGCATGCGGTCCGCCTCGTCGAGCACGAGCACCTCGAGGTCGTCGAACACGACGTTCTGCCGCTCGAGGTGATCGATGAGCCGGCCCGGCGTCGCGACGACGATGTCGACTCCAGCGCGCAGCTTTTTCTCCTGCGGCTCGAGCGGCACGCCGCCGTACACGGACACGACGGAAATCGGCGCGTGCATCGCGTACTTCTTCACGCTCTCTTCGACCTGAACGCAGAGCTCGCGAGTCGGCGTCAGCACGAGTGCGCGCGTTCGCTGCGGGCCGCCCAGCAGGCGATCGACGATCGGGAGGGTGAACGCCGCGGTCTTGCCGGTTCCCGGTCTGCGCGAGGCCCATCACGTCGCGCCCCTTGAGCACGAGCGGAATCGCCTGAGCCTGAATCGGCGTCGGAGTGGTGTAGCCCGCGTCGCGCACCGCCTTCATCAACTCTTCGGAAAGCCCGAAGCTGGTCGAACGTTGCGCTCTCCAACCCTGTGTCCTGCTCCACATCCTGCTCTACTTCAGCCGTCTCTGTCGACATGAATTCCATCGCTGCACCGGGGGCCGCGCACCCAGGACCATCCTGGGACCGGTGTCTCTCGAAGTGCCGGCGGGCAGAGGGCTCGCTCGGCGAATCTCGCGAAGCGTCGGCTTCGCGTGCACGAGGACGTCGCGGCCCACGCATTCCTGCGTGTCGACCCCCGTGGCCGCGACCGCCCTGGCGTCGCCTAAGCGACCCTGCCGCGACAGATGATTCTTTAATTTAACTCGTTGTGATACTTAAGGCTAGGCGAACGAACTCGGCGATCATGTCGTAGACGAGGTCGGGATGTTCCTCGTGCGCGCAATGCCCTCCAGGTACCCATTCGATGCGACTGCCATTCAGACGTGAGACGGCCGCGCTCGTGTTCGGAACCAAGCGGTCGCGCCTGCCAAGCACGACGAGCGTCGGGACCGCGAGTCGCGATGCGTCCTCATCCGTCGCGGCGCTCCAGTCGAATTCGCTGAGCGCCGCGCGCGCCGCCCGCACGAAGCCGGGAAGCTGCGTTGGCGCCCAATACTCATCGATGTCGCGTTCGGTCACGACCGTCGGGTCGGCATACGCGAGCCGCCGCAGAATGAATCGGATCATCCAAGCGCGGAACGAGGCGCGCGCCGAGTGCGTCGACGACGAAGCGCGGCGTGAGCGTCGCAGCACGGCGACGTACGGGACGTTCACCAAGCCGGTTGGGTTGATCAGCGCGAGCGCTGGACACGCGCTCGGGCCGCGCCAGCGCGTAGCGCAGGGCGAGACCGCCGCCCATTGATTGGCCGACGAGCGTGGTCTTCGCTGAGCCGAAGCTCGTCGAGCAGCTCATCGACGTCGGCGGAGAAAGCCTTTAGAGAATACGAATCATCGGCCAGCGGCTTGTCGGACAGTCCGTAGCCGCGGAGGTCGACGGCGATCGCTCGGATGCCGGGCACGAGAAACCGCTCGAATGCGTGTCGAAACATGTACAGCGACGCGCCCCAGCCGTGAAGCATCACGACCGGACGACCATCGCTCGGCCCCGACTCGGCGACGCGCAGCCGCACTCCGGATCGGAGCGCAACGGTTCGAACCGGCAATGTGCGGAGCGAACGCCGGGAACATCTCGCTCGGGAGAAAGTGACACGCGTCACACCACGTCGATTCCCCGCCCGTGAGCCGGCCGATGAGCCCGAGTCTGAACGCTGACGTCGGTCCATCGCTCGTCGCCGCTCATGTGATCCTCGAGCGGATACATCGGCCAGAGAAATGGATTCTGGCTGCGTGCCGCGGTCAGTCCCTTGTGCGGATGCCACACGCCATCGGCGTCGCGATCGTCGAGGAAACGCTCGTAGAGCTTGCACCAGTTGTCATTTCGGCGGAGAAAGCCGAGTGCGCGCCATGAGCTCGAGCCATGTGACGGCGAACACAACGTCGGCGTCGGCGGCATTGCGGTTGGGCAGCATGTCGCCGAGGACGAGGTGAGGCTGCGCGACGACACGCTTCGCCGCACAGCTGGATCGGCTCCTGGCGGGGCAGCGGCTCTGCGAGGTGGCGCGACAACAGCGCCACGGCGTCGTGGTGTTCGGTACGGAACAGCGGCATGTACGCGAGCATGAGTAAACAATAAATTGACGGCGGGGCGGACTCGGCCGGCAGCACGTGCTGGTTCCCGATGCGCACGAAGGGTTTTTGCGCCAGCGGGAGAGCGCAGATATGCCGCCACGCGCTCGATGATGCGCCGCGCGGCGCCGCGAAGTCGCGGATCTCCTTCGTAGCCCGCCTGCGCGAGCGCGGCCGCGGCCGCCTCGCGTAGAATGCGCGCGCGCGGCGCGACGTGATCCTCGTCCGCCGCGTCTTTCCCGCCGAACTCGAACAGAAAATCCGGATCGTCGTCCTCGGCGAGAAGTCGGAACAACACGCGGCGCGCATGGGTAAGTGGAGGCGAGTCTTTGTCCCACCCGTATTCGAGCAGGCGTCGAACTGCGTTGATCGTTCCGACGCCCTCGAAGTGTTCGGCACGGGTGGACGGAACCGTGAGCATTCCGTGACCCCAGGTTCCATCGAGGTGTTGCGCCATCGCCAACGTCAGCGCCGGGCGATGCGTAAACGGGAGTGACGCAACAAGCCCAGTCACGGGCCCCGGAAGCTTGGCTGCTTCGGTAATCGAGCGGTATTTGATCGGGGCCGCCGCGTGTTCCATGATCCACCGTAACGGAAAAACAATCGGCGGTGACGGCGCGGCCGCAGCCGGAGTCAGTGGCGTTACGGTCGGACTAGAACTGGATGGCGACGGCGGCGGCAGGGTCACTGAGGCGCTCATTGAGGGCCCTGAATTACCGGACGAGCTCGGTACAGCTTGAGGCGTCCGTCTGAAGGGCGGGTAAGGATAGCAGTTTTGAGTGTTTGCGCTAGAGGGCCACGACTAAGTTGTTGTGCCCACAAAGCTTGTCGTTGCGCGGGTATTGGCGCGCCCGTAACAGATGTCGCAGTCCTGCGGTAATGGTGCCCAGGGTAGGCGTCTGGTGTGCGCACGGCGAAAAATCACAATTCCTGAGGGGCAAAGCAATGAGAAAGATGATTCGCACGGTAGCGATGGCGGCTGCGATGTTCGCGGCTGTCGACCACGGTTGCGCAGGCGCAGGGTGGCGGTGGCGGCGGTGGACGTGGCGGGCGCAACCCGTTGACGATCCTCGAAGGACTCGCTGAAGGTCTCTGACGCGATCCTCGCCAAGGCTGATTCGATCGTCAAGGCTGCGGCCGCTGAGTCCGCACCGTTGATGGAAGCCGCGCGCGGCGGCGACGCCGATGCTCGCACGAAGATGAGGTGGTTACCGCGAAGCCAGCGGAACGACGCCATCAAGGCGCTTCTCACCGACGAGCAGAAGGTCCAGTGGGACAAGCTCATGGCTGGCGGACGTCGCGGTGGACCACCGCCGACGCTCTAACTCGCTCGGCACGATTTATCGAGTTCTCTGAACACAGCGCGGGCCGTCACGATCGTGACGGCCCGCGTTGTCTTCCGTGCGGTTCTCTAGCGTGCACGCCCCTCGGTACACATCTTCCCGCTCCGATGCGACCCAGGGACGCGCGTGCGCGGTGAGTTCCTCGACCTCTCCGGCGCCAGGCTGTACTACTACGCCGCCGGAACGCGCGGTGCCGGAGTACCCGCGGTGTTCATCCACGGATTTCCGACGTCGAGTCCATCTGTGGAATGAAGTCATCCCGCTCATTCCGCCCGGACACCGGCTCGTCGTGCTCGACCTCCTCGGCTACGGCCGCAGCGACCGGCCGGGATCTCGCCGCGTCGACGCGCAGGCCCACGCCGAACGAGTCGTCGAGGTCCTCGATGAGCTGCGGATCAATCGCGCGTGCATCGTCGGTCACGGCATGGGTGGCGGCGTCGCCCAGTTGATCGCGTACGCAATTCGCGACGCGCGTGTCGCATCTCTGTCTCGTCAACAGCGTCGGGATTCGATCGTTGGCCGTCGGTGGCAAGCGCGCGCGGCCCGGGCCACTGCGCTCGCCGCGCGCTTCCTTCCCCCAGGCGTGATGACGAGAGTGCTTCGCGCCGACGTGGTCGCGTGGCTACGGCGATCCGGCGCGCGCCAACCGCTCGATCGATCTCTACCTGCGCCCGTTCGATGGACCTGACGGTCGCGACGCGGCGGCGCGCGCACATCAAAGGACTTCCGGGCGATTGATACGTCCGCGCTCGCGGCCCGACTTCGCGGCGATCGCCGCTCCCACCGCGATCGTCTGTGGACAGCAGGATCGGGCGATTCCACTGTCGGTCGCGAAAGCGTTTGCATGACGCGATTCCGTGACTCGACGCTCGACGTGATTGCCGGCGCCCGCCACTTCACGCCCGAAGAAGCGCCGCAGCAAGTCGCCGACGCCATCGAGCGGTTGCTTCGTCGCTGACTCGCCGCGCTCAGCGAATGTTCTTCAGGTCTTCCGCCGCCTCGAGCACGTGGCCGATGTCGCGCGACAGCGCCCGCGCTTCCTGGGTCGCGCTCGTGTTGTCCTCGATCGACGAGCCGATGCCCGACGAGCGGAGCTTGAGTAAATCGAATTTCAAGTTCTGTAACATCAGCGCGGCGCTCTCCAGCTGATTTGCCAGCGATCGGCGCCGCTCGAGCAGATCGTGTAACGACGCTTCGCTGCCGTTGCAGCAGCGACAGTCGTCGCTCCTGCTCGGCAGTCGCCGGCTCGGTGGCCAAGCCGGCGATTCGCGCGGTCGAGCGCGCCGAGCGAAGCGCCGGACACGTCGGCGTCGAGACGATGGAGCGTCGTTGCCAGCGCGCCGACGCGGTCGGCCAAGAGCGTCGACGGTGGGGCCGATCTCCGGGAATCATCTCACGCTCGACGGGCCGGAGCGCGCTCATGATGTCGCGCATCATCGCGCGGTCCGCCGCCGCTCGTCGCACGACCTCGCCGTGCGCGCCGGCGAGAACGTCGGGGCGGCCAGCTCCGCGGCCAGCTGATCCGGCGTTCGCGGCGCGCGTTGGATCATCGCCTGTGCGGACGCCGCGCGGCCCGGCGACGCGGCATCGCCGCGTCGTCCGCGCAGCTTCGCGCGAATGCCCTTGCTGAACGCCTCGAGCGGACCGACTCCATCCGACCAGATAGACCCGCCCTTCCGCAGCGCGTCGAGGAACATGAATCCGCTGGGAATGAAGAACCACGGAAAATTGACGTGCGACGCGATGTTCGATGACGAGGAACATCGGTGTCACTGACCGACGAAGCTGACGAGACTTCGCCGGAACGCGATGACGCGATCCTCGAGTGGTCGGTCGTCGTAGCCGTGACTCACTCGAAGTCCAATCACGCACTGCTCGTCATGGACGCTCAACGCCCCTCCCGCGATCGCAAGCGATCGCTCGGCCATCGCCAGACGTCGCTGGGCCTTGTACCAGTGACGCAGCTCGCTGCCGACTGAGGCCCGCCGGCGGCTCCGGATACGGCGCCGGACTCTGTGCCGGTGGGAGATACGATCGGGTGACTCGGCGCGGCTGGAAGCGGCGCCGGCGACATACCGCGCTCGCCTGCGAGTTCTGCGCGGCGTCAGTGCGTCGCGAAATTCCGCGGCGTCCACCCACCGGTCCTCTGGGCGCTTCGCTGAGTGCGCGATCGATCGCGACCGCGAGGTACGCGGGAATCTCCGGCACGGCGTTCGCGAATCGGCCGTGGACGCTCCGACACGTGCTTGACGAGCATCGCCGGAGTGTTCGCCGCCTTGAACGGCGTCTCGCCAGACAGCAGGTGGTAGCCGACGACCGCGAGTGAATAGCAGATCGCTGCGTCCGTCGATCTCTCGTTCGCCGATCGCTTGTTCGGGCGACATGTACGCCGGCGTTCCCACGGCCACACCAGTCACGGTCAGCCGCGTCTCGGCGGCCGCGGCGCGCGCGATGCCAAAGTCGGTGACCAGCGGACGCCCGCTCGCGCGGTCGATGAGGATGTTGTCCGGCTTGATGTCGCGGTGGACGACGCCGCGCGCATGAGCATACGCCAGTGCGTCGGCGACGTCGCGAAGAGCACGCGAACTGACTGTTCGATCGGCCAGGGCCCTTCCGCGCTTGAGTCGCACGCCGAGAGCTGTCGCCCTCGATGAACGCCATCACGAAGTAGACGAGGGTGTCGCCACCCTTGTCTTCGACGCTGTAGATCGGAACGATGTTGGGGTGGCTGAGCTGCGCGGCGGTCTGCGCTTCGCGAATGAATCGCGTTCGGACGTCGGGATTGAATGCGAGGTCGGGCGGCAGGACCTTGATCGCTACCGGACGGTTGAGGCGCAAATCGGTCGCGCGGTAGACGACGCGCCATCCCACCGCGTCCCACCTCATTCTCGATGAGATACTGAGCGCCGACCGCGCCGACTACGCGGTCGCGAAGGTAGTCATTCACGCGTCAACGGGCTGCCGGCCGAGATGCCGGGCGCGCTCCGGTCCGATTTGCCTCGTCGGAGACATACAGTGCGCTGTCAACGCTGTCCGCGAGGTTGATCGCATCCATGGCGAGCGACGTCACGTGCTGCGGCGTCTGCTGGCCGGCATTCAGCCGAATGAGATCGAGCTTGATGTTCTGGAGCGCGAGCACGCACGTGTCGAGCTTGGCCGCAACCGAATCGCGACGGTTCGTGATGTCGGCGATCGCGCGCCGCTGCCGCTTGAGATGCGCGAGGCGTCGTACGCGTTCATCGCTGCCGGATTCGTCGAGCGGATTCGCCGCGCTCCTCGAGCCGTGAAATCTCCGCCTCCAGCTGCTCCCCGCCGTTCGCGGCCGATGTGCGCTCGATGTCCGATAGCACGATCGCGAGTCCCTTCACCTTGTCGGCGAGCGCCACAGCGGATCGTTCGACGTCCGGCACGCGAGAACGCTCGGACGACGACATCCGGCTCGAGACGATCGAGAATCTCGTTCCGATCGGATTCCGCCGCGCGGACGCGATCCGCGAAGGTGCCAGACACGCCCAAGGTGCCCGACGAGAAATTCGACCGGACGGCGGCAGCGCGCGGCGACGATCGCCCGTTCGGCCCAAGCGCGCGCGTCGTTGCTCGCGCATCGCCTTGCGCTGGTCGCGATCGCATGACGGCGCGCACATACGTGAAGCGTGTCGTCGGCAACGTCGATCAGGTCGCGGTCGCGCGGCTGGCGGAAGACGTCGCGCCAATCGTAGCCGTCGGCCCACAGCTTCGCGTACTTGAACGCGAGATAGATGCTCCACAGCACCGTGATGCCGAAGAAGTCGCTATCGCCGACGATCGACGCGATGACGATTACGCCGTTCACGAACAGGTACGGCGCGAGCTTCTGCCTGAAATTCTTGACCGGCGTCGATTCCCAGCGCGTTCTCGAGGCGGCGCATCTCGTCGAAGCTCGGTGCATTCACGCCGTACGTGTCTTCCGTTCGCGACGACGCGTACGGAGCTCGACGGACGCGAGACCATCATCGGTGCGTTGTCCGGCGGGACCGGCGTCGGCGCGCGATCGATCTGCGGAATGCGACCGGTGTCGAGCGCCGCGACAACCGCGCTGGCCGACGGAATCTGTTCGCCGGATCCTTCTCGAGCAGGATCATGATCGTACGCGCGAGATCCTGCGGCACGTCGCCCCGTCGTTGCTCAACCGGGATCGGTCGCTCGGAAATGTGTTTGACGAGAATCGCCGGCGTACTGTTGGCGAGGAACGGCGGCTCGCCGGTCAGCATCTGATATCCGAGGATGCCGAGCGAATACAGATCGCTGCGGCCGTCGATCGTGCGCTCGCCGGCGGCCTGCTCGGGCGACATGTACGTCGGCGTTCCGATGGCGATTCCCGTCGCGGTGAGCCGAGAGTCACCCTCGCTGATCGCGCGCGCGATACCAAAGTCGGTCACCATCGGGCGGCCGCTCTGCCGATCGATGAGGATGTTGTCGGGCTTGATGTCGCGATGGATGACGCCGCGCTCGTGGGCGTAGGCGAGCGCATCGGCCACGTCGCGCAACGTTCGCCGAGTCTCGTCGACGGACAGCGTGCCGTGATCGTGTACGCGCTTGGCCAGGTTGTCTCCCGTGATGTACGCCATCACGAAGAACACAATGCCTTCGGCCTCGTCGACGGCGTAGATGTCGACGATGTTCGGATGGTTCAGCTGTGCCGCGGTCTCAGCCTCGCGCAGGAAACGCGTTTTGATCTCGCTGCGAAACGCGAGCTCGGGCGGGAGGACCTTGATGGCAACGGTGCGCTTGAGGCGACGATCCTTCGCCCGATACACCACGCCCATTCCACCGCGCCCAATCTCCTGGTCCAGCTCGTAGTGCGGGCTGAGCACGCGCTCAACGTGCGTGCGCAGCTCGGAATCCGAAGACGGTACGACGGGATCCGGCAAGCGAGTAGCTCGGGTATATGTGCGGACGGGCGGGAACGTAGCATTTTAGCACCCGGCGAAACATCCGGAAAGGACGACCGCCGTAGCGGCAGTACCGCTGTACGACAAGTGCGCCATGTTAGTGTCGAGCATGCTGCCAGGGTGACGCATCCGACTAAGCGCGTGATGTGCACAGTTCATGTCGGCCGCTTCGCCAGACCATGGGGCTCGCAGGGGTAGTAATCTCCGTAGGCGCACCATTTGGACTCCTGTCGGGTTCGGTTGGAATGGAGTGTGCGGCGCGCAAGCCTACAGTACGTCGAGTTCGATCATTTTTCTCTCGAGAAATCAAATGGCAACACGCCAGACACTTGCCAGTTCTCCCGCTGCGGGAACGGTCATATTTCCAGGCCTCACCGCGCCGATCGCGGCGGGGCGACCAGGTACGCTCCGCGCCATCGAGTCGGCGCTCAAAGGCGAGCGCCTGGTGTTCGCCGTCGCCCAGCGCGACAACACCGACGAGCCGACGCCGGACATCCTGTATTCGATGGGCGTCATCGCGCGAATCGGGCAGATCCAGCGCGGACTTGGGCGGCGTCCAGCTTCTCCTCCAAGGCGAGCAGCGGGCGACCGCGCTCCAGTACACGACCACGGAGGGCTATCTCAGCGCCGTCGTGATGCCGGTCGGAGGAGATGAAGCCGGTCAGCGAAAACGATCCCGGCGTTCGTCGCGCTGCACAAGGAGCTGCGCGAACGCGCCGCCGAGCTGGGCGAGCGTCGCGGACTGCCCGAAGAGGTCGTGCATCAGGTGCTGGATGCGGTCACGGATCCGGGCCGGTTCGCCGACCTTGTCGCCGGCTACATCGAGCTGCAGCCCGCCGAGAAGCAGGGTCTGCTCGGAGACGCTGAGCGTCGAGGAGCGGCTCCGCCGCGTGCTCGTGCACGTCCAGAAGCAGATCGGCATGCTCGAGATGCAGGAGGAGATCAAGTCGCAAGTCCAGGAGGAGCTCGGCGAGCGGCAGCGCGAGATGTACCTGCGCGAGCAGATGAAGGCGATTCAGAAGGAGCTCGGCGACGACGACCAGTCGAAGGAGATCGGCGAGCTGCGCGAGAAGCTCAACAAGCTCGAGCTTCCGAAAGAGGCTCGGCAGGAAGTCGAGCGCGAGCTTGGTCGACTCGAGCGCGTCGGGCCGCGAGTCGATGGAGGCGCAGGTCATCCGCACGTATCTCGAGTGGATCGCCGAGCTTCCGTGGAACAACCGGTCGGACGACAACCTCGATCTCGCGCACGCGCAGACCGTCCTCGACGAGGATCACTACGGCCTGCCGGACGTGAAGGACCGCGTGCTCGAGTTCCTCGCCGTGCGTCAGCTGCGCGCTCAGCAGCTGGCGGACGAGCTGAAGCAGACCGGCGAGATGTCGATCGCCAAGCTCAAGGCGAACAAGGAAGACGCGACGCCGCAGCTCGGCAACAGAACCAGAAGATCGACCCGATCACCGACGCGAAGGAAGCGAAGTCTCGCGCCATGGCGAAGGGTCCGATTCTTGCTCTTCGTCGGACCGCCGGGCGTCGGCAAGACGTCGATCGCGAAATCGATCGCGCGGTCGCTCGGCCGTCAGTACGTGCGCGTCGCCGCTCGGTGGCGCGCGCGACGAGGCCGACATTCGCGGCCATCGACGCACGTACGTCGGCGCGATGCCGGGCCGCATCATCCAGGGATGAAGCAGGGCGGCACAAAGAATCCGGTCTTCCTGCTCGACGAGGTGGACAAGCTCGGCGTCTCGTTCCAGGGCGATCCGGCGAGCGCGCTGCTCGAGGTGCTCGACCCGGCGCAGAACGACAGCTTCACCGACCACTACCTCGGCGTTCCGTTCGACCTGAGCGAAGTGCTGTTCATCGCGACGGCGAACTTCATCCAGAACATCCCGGGTCCGCTGCTCGACCGCATGGAGGTCGTGGAGTTCGCGGGCTACACCGAGCGCGAGAAGGCGGAGATCGCGAAGAAGTACCTGATCCCGCGCCAGCTCGAGGAGTCGGGCCTCGGCGACAAGAGCGATGTCGCTTCACCGACGACGCGGTCGCTGGCGGTGATCAGCAAGTACACGCGCGAAGCCGGCGTGCGTCAGCTCGAGCGCCAGGTCGGCGCGGTGGCGCGGAAGGTGCGCGCGCCGCATCGCCGCGCGGCGATTCGAAGATGCATCGACGACGGCGAGATCGACGCCGACGGAAGTGCGCGCGAGCTCCTCGGTCGGCCGAGGGTGCACCCGGAGCACGCCGCCGAGGCAGAACGAGGTCGGCGTCGCGACGGGAATGTACTACACGCCGGCGGGCGGCGACATCATGTTCGTCGAAGCCGCGATCCGCCGGCTGTATGGCTGCGGCCAGCGCTCGACCGATGACGAGAAGACGCAGGTCAGCGGTTGGGGCAACGTGTCGCTCATTCTCACCGGCCAACTCGGCGACGTGATGAAGAGAGTCGGCGCGCGCGGCGATGACGTACGCGGCGACGCATGCGTCGAAGCTGCAGATTCCGGAGGATCGACTCGGCTCGATCGAGGTGCACATCCACGTTCCGGCAGGGCGCGATCCCGAAGGACGGGCCGTCGGCCGGCATCGACGATGTCGACGGCGCTCGGTGAGCGCGATGTCGGGCCGCCCGGTGCGCAAGGACGTGGCGATGACGGGCGAGATCACGCTGCGCGGCCGCGTGCTGCCGATCGGCGGCGTGAAGGAGAAGGTGCTCGGCGCGCATCGCGCCGGCATCATCGACGATCATTCTGCCGAAGGACAACGAGGCGGACATGGAGGACATTCCGGAGGACGTCCGCAAGCAGCTCACGTTCCACTGCGTGAGCCACGCTCGACGAGGTGTTCGAGATCGCGCTTGTGCCGGCCAACGAACCGCGTGACCACCCAGCCGACGTTGATGGAGGAGATGGAGGGCAAGGCGACGCTGGTGGCGTAACGCCTGTTGTCATCCAGAAACGACGGGATCGAGGGCGAATCAATACCGCCTCGGCCCAGACCCTCGCTCATTTGGAGACAAGCTCGGTGACAGCTCGATGCGGAGGGTCCGCGTTATGAACGAGCGGACCCCACTGCGTAACCTTCCACGGATTGTTCCGCAGTTCCACCGGCTCCGTGCCCGGCAGGAAATACTCCATGTATCGCCGGTCGGGAGGCGAACGGCCTGCGCGAGCAGACCCGTGTCTGCGATCGAGCTCCGCGAACACCGAGTCCATCGGGCGGCGGACCCCAGCCTGTCGTGGAGTGGTTGGCGTAGTAGCGACCGATCATTTGACCCCCAGATCGGTGCGGCGAGTCCGCCGCCAACCGCGCCTGTTACGCGATCGTTTTTGGCCGGTCGAACCCGAGCCACACGCCGGCGACGAGCTCCGGCGTCATGCCCAACGAACCAGACGTCGACGTTGTCGTTCGTCGTCCCCGTCTTCCCGGCAACCGGCACGCCATCGGGAACGGCCTTTCGCGCCTGCGTTCCCGCTGCCGCGCTCCGCGACGTCGCGCATGAGTGTCTGCGCATGATGAATGCGACGCGTGGATCGGAGCACCTGCTGCGGCGTCGACGGCGGCCGCGAGAATACGGTACGTCCCGCCAGGGTCGTCGATGCGCGAAATGAACCTCGGCTGAACTACGGCGCCGTTGTTGGCGAACGCGGTGTACGCCGGCCACCAACTCGATCGGATGCACGACCGGATGCGCCGATCGCGCTCGCGCGGTACCGGGTCCATTGGCGTATTGATGCCGAGGCGCTGCGACAGCGCGGCGACCGAATCCATCCCGGCACGAAGGCCGAGCTGGATCGCGACCCATGTTGCGCGAGTGGATGAGCCCTTCACGCAGCGTCATCGCGCCTGCGGGCTTCCCCTCGCGCATCGTCACCGCCCCCAGAACTTTCCGTCGATCTCCGTCGCGGCTTGTACGGCTCGTCGACGCCAGGCGAAGTCGGGATCGTGAGGGCGGTATCCGGAATGATCGTATTCGCCGCGACGCTGTCTTCGATCGCCCCTTGGCGTAGACAATCCGGCTTGATCGACGATCCAGGCTGACGCTTCGCCGACACGGCGCGGTTGAATGGCGCTCGAGCGTAGTTTCTTCCGCCGACCAACGCGCGCCACGTCGCCATGTGAACGGATCGACGGCGACGGCCATCGCCTGCAGATAGTTCGCTCTCGTTGTTCTTCGCCGCGGCCTGCGTCAGATGCTTGTATCCCTTCTGCTGCTCGATGCGATTCGTTCCGTCGATGATCAGCCGTGACAGCCTCACGCCGAGCGCCGGATCGAGCGTTGTGTAAACGCGGTATCCGCCGTTGATCACCGAGATTCCCGCGCGTTCTGCCTGCATGGCGCACGGCGTCGACGAAATAGCCTGACGCCGCGGACATGCCCGGCGTTGGGCGCGCTGTCACCATCGGCTCCAGCCTCTCGTCTGAATGGCCTGTGCCTGCGTGATCGCAGCTGCGATCGGCCATCATCTGCAGAATCAGGTTGCGGCGGTCTCGCGCACGCTCAGGATGCGCGATGGGATCGTACGTCGGCTGAGACTTCGGCAGTGCGGCGAGCGTCGCCGCTTCGGCGAGCGTCGTCAACTGCGCTGCCGGATGGCTGAAATAGTGCCGAGATCCGGCGTCCACTCCATACCAAACCACGCCCAAGGTTGATCTGGTTGATGTAGCGCTTCGAGAATCTTCTCTTGGTGTAGTGCCGCTCCATTTCGCGCGCGCGCTGCCTGCTCGTGGAAGCTTGCGCGAGATGCCTGCGGTCCCGCTGATCTCCGCGTCGGTCGATGATGTCGGGATGCATGTAGCCGACGAGCTGCTGGGCCGATGATGCGTGCTCGCACCGCCGCGGTTCTCGCATCAGCCTTTCCCTTTGAGTGCACGCAGAGCACGCCGATGACGTCCACGCCGTCGTGCTGATAGAAGCGCTGATCTTCGACCGCCACGAACGCCTGAGCGACGTATTTCGGGAGCGAACGAATCGGAACGTTCGTCCGCATTTCGACCGATCGCGCCGGTTTGGGTGGTCGCGCGCTGAACACGAGCGACGACTGCGGAAGCAGAATGATCTGCACGCCTCGCCCGTTCTGGTGCGCCGCACCGCGCAGTGACGCGCGCGCGCGCTGGCGAGCACCGCGAGCGACCGGGCGAGCACTCGGAGCTAAACGAGGTCCGGATGCGTATAACATGGCGGAATTCCAGTCCATGAACAGTAGTACCCGCAAGGAGTTTGTGGCGTTCTGGCAGTGGACCCGATCCACCGTTTGAGCGCATCTTCGTTCATGCCTCCACCGTCCATGTCGCCCTGCGCGCAGATCAAGCCGCGAAAGGGGCGACTACCGCGGAACATTCAGCGTCTCTCGCGTGTGTCTCGCGCACTCGAGCTCGAGCTCGATGACCGGCGCGGTCTGTCGCGCCGCTGGAGACCGCGCTCACCGGATACTTCCTCGAGGGCGGCGTCCGCGACCGTGCAGTCACCGCCGGAGCGCTGGCGCGCGATCTCGATACGCGCGTATCGCGCGGGCGCGTCGTCCGGAAAGCCGATTCGACGTCACGCTCGGGTTCTACGAAATCTGGAACAACAAGCTGTACAACCAGTGCGATCTACGTCACGCTTGGCCTGGCGGCGACCCTCGCATTTGTCACGTTCATCGCAAGGTGTTCCTCCCAACGTACCGGCCTGTTCGACGAAGAGCGATTCTGTCGAGCGCGGGCGAACCGTTCGCGCGTTCGACACTTCGTGGGGCCGCGCGGCGATGCTCGTGTCGCGAGGACGCCTGGCACAGCATGACGGCAACGATCGCCGCGCTGGATGGCGCGGCAGGGTCGATGTTTTTCGTGCGGCGCAGCGCCTCCAGCTCGCGGTTCTTGGCCCAGAGAGCTGTTACTTAGATGTTCCTGGTCCCGCCAGCACGAGTGTCGCTGGGATCATGGCGCTGATTCGTGCAGATCGCCGACGAGCACGGGGTTTTTTGTCAGCGCTGCACTGCGCTCTGGTGGCAGCAGCGCAGGAGGCATGGCGTGCTGCCTTTCCTGGGCGGATCGTTGTGTCGCGCGCGCGCGGCGAAGTATTGGGCCGAGCTCCGCTGTGGGAAGATGCGATCCTATCGGTGGAGCATCGATCAGCAGCGGCGAAAGATGGCAGCGACGCGCGGCACGCGCCGATACCCGCCGCTCTATCGCCGATCGTCGGAAACCATGCTGCCGCACCTGGCAGAGTTAGCAGCATCGATCGAGGTCGTCAAACGGCATACCATCCGTCGATGCAGTGCAGCCTCGCACCGCTCCCATGGCGCTGGTCAAGGTTTTCGCGATCGCGGATCGCATCTGAGCGAGTCGGGATCGGTCACCGGGCTCCGTGCAGGTCATTCGGGGGCCCACGTCTCGCGAGACACCGCCATCGCATGGACGATCGATCCGGCGCTCACCGGACGTATCGGCTTCATCCATTTTATCCGGCGAGGGAAATGGCGCGGCGAAATGGAATGTGGGATTGATCGGCATCTCGGTGGCGTCGATTCGGCGGTGACGGCCTATCTCGCGGCAGAAGGCCCCTCGGACCCGAGCGCGGTCGGCGTTCGGATGCCGTACCGAACGTCGAGCAAGGAAAGTTCCCGTACGCTCAGCCGCGGCTCGTCATCGATGCGCTGGGCATTCCGGTCGCGCACGATCGACATCCAGCGCCAGCGTCGACGGCTCTCTGAGCAATGAGCCCAGACGCCGAGGGGTGGACGTCGCGGCAACGTCATGGCGCGCACGCGAATGATCGCTTTGTTCGGACCTCGCGGCGAAGCGACCGCGGGATGGCCGCTCGGAACGAGGCAACAGCGCGACGGGCGACTGCTGTTCGGCTAAACGCTACACCTGGCACGCCGATGATTCCCCGCCAGTCAAACCCGCTCGGCGACCGCCTGTTCAAGACTCAGAGTCCTGGAGCGCTTCGCCCGTCTGCCCTCGGCGTCCCGGACGTCATCGTCGGTAAGGCGCCGACCGCCGACCCGGTAGTCGGCCAAGACCGACCAGGAAGGCGACTTTGGAGATCCAGCCACGCCAAAGCCGATGAAATCCGCAAATTGGCTGCTGAGGCGGCCAGCAGCCCCGGAGGAATGAGAAACTGCCCTGCGGCGTTCGATGACGCCGATGTCGTCGCGCGATCGTGCGCAAACGCGCGACGGGTCCACGCACCGGAAGCGCAGACAGCTGCCGACCGTTGTCGCGACGATTAGCCCGAAACCGCGATCGGAGAACCGTATTTGCGCCCCGGTGGACTATCTGATTCCGATTACGCGGCGCGCCGCATGCGGCGAGGCTGACTCGCCCGCCGCGCGCATCGGTTCGAGCGCACGACACGGCTGCGCGCGGCGGGCGATGAAGTTCTGTCCCGCGCCAGGGGATGGCGCGCCGAAGAACTCAGGTCGGCGGCGGTGCCCGCGAGGCCGGTGTCGCAGGAGCCGCACGCTGAGCACCACGACGTTCCCGGCGCGTGAGCGCCCCCCGTGGAGACAGCGGATGCATGGTGGCGAGCGTCGCGAGGTCAAACTCCAGCGGCGGAACCGCAATAAGACGCAGCGGCGGCCACAGTCCCCGCATGGCCGCCGCTTGAATGCTCGCTTCTGATGGCCGGTGGGGATCTCCTTGGCTCGACGGCTGACACGCGGAGATCGTGGGAGGGAGACACGGTGGAAATGCCGACGTCGTGACAATTTCACCTCGCTAAAAAAGGACGCCCCGTCGCGGGAAGATTCCCGAGGCAGGGCGTCGCGCCAATCGCAAAGAGGCGGATCCGGGACGTTATCAGGCGCCGCTTTCGTCATAGCGGCGGGCGACATGTTTCTCTGATGTCGGGCGAGACGGCTCATTCGGCTCCGGTGGGACGCGCCAACAACCCCAGCGCGCGACGTACAAATGCATTCATGCATCTGATCGCGCAAGAGGCCTAATCGTCACAATCCTCAGACGAGAGTCTCCCTGGTTCGTCGGCTGCTCGCCGTAGGCTTGCCGCCGCGCGCCCTCTGCTCCGCCGACGGATCCGTGTCGGGAGCGTCTCGCCGACATCGTGCGTCGGGCGTTCATCGACGGTCGCTTTTCGCAGAGTCCGCGAACACCGGCACTGGAATCGATCGTTCCTGCCGCTCGGTACGAATTCCCGACGGAACCGCCAAGCGCCGAATGCGCGTCGGACCATGGGATCGCGCAGCGCCGAAAATGATCTGCGCCGCATACGCATCGAGCACAGTGCGGTCGGGCATTTCCGATCCATTGAACGGAAGCGGAATGTCGAAACCGGTCCGCGTGACGGCGGCGGAATAATGTGAACGTGATAGTGCGGTTCGTCCTGGCCGGCCGCCGCACCACTGTTCACAAGCGATGTTCAGGTCATCGCTGCCGGTCACTTTGCGACCGCGTTCGCCAGTCGCATCGTCACCTCGCAGAGAGGTGCATTCCAATCTCTCGGGGACGTCGAGCAGAGACTCGTAGTGTTCTCTGGGCACCACCAGCACGTGGCCGTTGTTGACCGGCTGAATGTTCACGAACTCAACAGCTCCGAGTCCTCGTGGCGCACGGAAACTTCCGCCCGCGCCCCGGATCAGTCACAAACGTACAGTGCGACGTCTCCGTCTGGGCCCGCGAAGGCCGTTTCATACCGGACCTAAGTGCAGATCGGGTGCCAGCCATTTGAGTCGTCGATAGGTCGAGCTGAAACTCAAATCGATGATTTCTGGACGCCGCTGTCCTTGCCGACGCAAACATGGCTCCCCTCGGCTTGTCCGCGCTGGCGCCGCTGGTGCTCATGGCCGTACTCCTTCCGTTGTCTCGAAGCGAGGGCGTGGCATCGCGACCGTCTTTGCCCTGCGCATCGCGGTCGTGCTCGGCTTCGGATTCGCCACGCTCGCCACGCCGTTGCGACCGTCGCGGTGGGTCCGAACAGGGCTGACCGAGCTTCACCGCCGGCGAGGCACCGACATCAGGGCGCTGGCTCAGGCATCAGAACGCAGCCGCTTTGGGCTCACAGGCGCTGAGGCGCTGCTTCAGCTGGGCCTTTTTCGGGCAAAGGACGTCAGCGTTGGGTTCGTGGCGTGAGGATGACGCCCGCCGTTCGATGTGCGTCGTGAGCTCAGGGCGACGATGCGGCCGCACAGGCCGATCTGGAAAGCGACTGAAGTCGGCGTGGCCCAATCCGGCCAACAACGGCTACATCCTGTCGGTCGGGGATCGACCTGTTACCTGCTCGTGGCGTAGTGCGGTTCGCGATCCCGCAGGCCGGCGCGCCGCGACGGTAGTATGCCGGCTTCGACGCAGCCTACCTCGTGGATCAGGCGAGCCGCGCCGCGTGGATGGTGGTAACGATTTCCTACGTGCTGTTGTTGTGATCGTCGGGGTGGAACGCGTGGCGGCGAGTTGCATCGACTCGCTGCCACCCGCATTCGCGCGATCACAATGCAGCTCGCCTGGGAATCGCCGACGACGCGGCGCCAACGCTCAGCGCGGACGGTCACGAGCTGAATGACCCAGCCGCACAGCGTCTCGAACTACATCCGTCAAACGCTCGATCAGCGGCAGTCCAACGAGGAGCGGTATCGACGGTTGATCGAGCTCCGCTCCGGACGGAGTTCTCTATCTGCTCGGACGCCGGAGTGCGGTTCGCCAATCCTGCGGCGGTCGCGCTGGCAGGCGTGAAGCGAGAAGCTCGAGCTGATCGGCCTGCCGATCGACCGGTTCCTCGAGTTCGAGAATGCTGAATCGGCAGGTCAACCGACCGATGGTGGTTGCGTCCAGCGCTATGGCGTCGCGTTAGTGGCGAGCAATTGCACGTTGAAGTGGCTGAAGTTTCGTATATGGACAGCGGAGTTTCGATTCGGCAATACGTCGTTCGCGGACGTCACGAACCGGCGCGCTCGCGAAGCGGCGCTTGCTCACCGCGCGGAACACGACTCTCTCACGGGTCTCGTCAATCGCAGGCTCGCTTTCCCAGGCGCGCCTCGCTGACATCCTCTTGCCGCGCTCGCAGCCGGTCGAACCGGCGGACGCGCTGACAGGCCGCGGTGCTGTTCATCGACCTCGACGGCTTCAAGCCGATCAACGATCGTGCGCCGGTCGCGCCGCCGGCGACGCGGTGCTCGTGGCCGTTGCGGCGCGTCTCCGCGAATCGACGCGAGGAACGGATCTGGTCGCGCGCTTCGGCGGCGACGAGATTCGCCGTGCTGATCGAGGTTCGTGACCCAGCCGAAGTTCTCACGGTCGCAAAGCGAATTCTTCGCTCGCTACGCCAGCCGATTCGCTACGAGAACAACTTGCTCACCGTTCGCGCCAGCATCGGCATCGCCAACAGCACCGCCCTGTCGCAAGCCGAGGGACAAGCCGAGGCGCCAATCGACGGCGCCTCGGCGGCCGCCGACCTGCTTCGAGCCGCCGACATTGCGATGTACGTCGCGAAGACAAACGGCGGCGATCGCTACGCGCACGCGGGCGAATGGACGGAATCGCCCGACGAAGATTCGGACGTTAACTTTCACGCGGTGGCCTAACCACGTGGAGACTCATGGCGACAACGACGCGGGCCGAACGTAAGAATACTTCCGGCCTCTCGCGCGATCAGCTCGTAGGCGCGTACCGCACCATGCTCCTGTCGCGCCGGTTTGGACGACAAGGAAATCCAGCTCAAACGACAGAACAAGATCTTCTTCCAGATCTCCGGCGCCGGGCACGAAGCAGTCCTCGACCGCCGCCGGATTGCGTCTTCGAGCCGTGCGTACGATTGGTTCTACACGTACTACCGCGATCGCGCGCTCTGTCTCCAGCTGGGCATGACCGCCGCGGAGATGTTGCTGTACGCGCCGTTGGCGCGGCCAGTGACCCCAACTCCGGGCGGCCGCCAGATGCCGAGCCACTGGGGCATGACAAAGCCTCAACATCGTCTCGAACTCATCGCCCACCGGCACGCAGTTCCTTCAAGCCGTCGGGTCCGCCGAGGCGATCGTGCGGGCCAAGCTGCTCGACATCACCGACGGCTTCGAGAAGGACGAGGTCGTGCTTCGCTCCGCCGGCGACGGCACGACCAGCGAAGGCGAGTTCTGGGAGTCGCTCAACTCGGCGTGCAACCTCAAGCTGCCGATCGTCTATCTCATCGAGGACAACGGCTACGCGATCTCGGTGCCCGTCGAGGTCAACACCGCAGGCGGAAGCATCTCGAAGCTCGTGCGCTTCCTTTCCAGGACTCTATCATGGAAGAAATAGACGGCTGCGACCTCCTCGCCAGCCATGCGGCGTTGCAGCGCGCTGTCGACCACGCGCGCCAGCGCAAAGGCCCGGCGCTCGATTCACGCGCACGTGATTCGCCCGTACTCGCACTCGCTGTCCGACGACGAAGTGATGTATCGTCCGCCGGCCGAGCGCGAGCGCCGACGCGGCGCGCGATCCGGTGACGCAGTACCCGAAGTGGCTCGTCGCCGAGGGCCACGCCACCGAAGCCGAGATCTCGAAGATCCAGGAAGAGGTTGATGCAGAGGTGCTCGCGCGCGACCGACGCCGCCCTCGCCGCCGAGCAGCCCGGGCCGGAGACGATCTACAATTTCGTGTATTCGCCGGACGTCGATCCCACGAGCGAGCAGTTCGACACGGAAGACGACCCGCAGTTCTCCGGCAACGAAACCACGATGGTCGATCTGCTCAACGCCTGCATGAAGGACGAGATGCGGCGCGATCAGAAGATTCTCGTCTTCGGCGAAGACGTCGCCGACGTCTCTCGCGAGGAGCACTCGGGAAGGTCAAGGGCAAGGGCGGCGTGTTCAAGGTCACGTGGGGCCTGCAGAAGGAATTCGGCGGCACGCGCGTGCTACAACTCGCCGCTCGGCCGAAGCGAACGATCGTCGGCCGCGCCATCGGCCTGGCGCTTCGCGGCTTCAAGCCGGTCGTCGAGATCCAGTTCTTCGACTACATCTGGCCGGCGTACATGCAGATCCGCGACGAGCTGGCGACCATGCGCTGGCGTTCCAACGGCGACTTCAGCGTCACCGGTGGTGATCCGCGTGACGTACGGCGGATACATCCGCGGCGCGATCTATCACTCGCAAACGGGCGCGTCGCTGTTCACGCATTGCCCGGGACTGCGCGTCGTCTGCCCAGCCACGGCGCTCGACGCCAATGGCCTGCTGCGAACCGCCATTCGCTGCGACGACCCCGTGATTTTCCTCGAGCACAAGCATCTCTATCGACAGACCTACAACAAGGCCGCGTATCCGGGTCCGAACTTCATGATTCCGTTCGGCAAGGCGAAGATCGTGCGCGAGGGCACGGACGTCACCATCGTGACGTACGGCGCCACGGTGCAGCGCGCGTTCGCGCGCGGCGAATCAGCTCGCCGAATCGGGACTGTCGGCTGAGGTCATCGACTTTGCGGACGCTGTCGCCGTGGGACCAGGAGACGGTGCTCGACTCGGTGAAGAAGACGAATCGCGCCATCGTGCTCTACGAAGATTCGATCTCGTGGGGCTACGGCGCCGAGATCGCGGCACGCATCGCCGACGATTGCTTCGCCTGGCTCGACGCGCCAGTCAAGCGCGTCGCCTCGACCGACACGTTCGTCGGGTATGCACCGAGTCTCGAGGATGCCATCCTGCCGCAGGTCGACGACGCTCATTCGAGCGTGTCAGGAGATCGTTCGCTTCTAGCAAAGAACTGTCATCCCGAGGGAGCGAAGCGATCGGCGGATCTCGACCGTGGGCAGCATTGTCGAATCGCGGTCCTTAGATTCGCCTCGCTGCGCTCGGAATGACAGTCTCTACTCTATAGCGCCGCGTCGGAGTGAACGACGCGGCTGCCGGCGGCTGTCATCATCACCCGCGCCGCGTTGAGCTCGGCCGGCGCGACCTGCGTGAAGGTCGTGCGATCGATAATCGCGAAGTCGGCAAGCTTGCCCCGCTCGAGCGTTCCCGTTTCGAGCTTCCGCTGTACGACGCGAACGCCGCGTCGCGCGTGTAGGCCCGCAGCGCCTCTTCCACCGTGATGCGCTGCTTCAGGCACCCATCCGCCGGACGCAGGCCGTCGAGCGTCTGACGCGTCACTGCTGCATGAATGCCCTCCAGTGGCGTCGGAGGCGCAACGTGCCAGTCGCTGCCGAACGCCACCCGCGTCCCGGCGTCGAGGAGCGAACGCACCGCATACGTCAGCTTTCGCGCGCTCTGCGCCCGATCACACGCTCGGCCCATCGGCCGTCGTCGATGGCGTGATACGGCTGCATGCTGGCAATCACGCCCAGCGCGGCGAATGCGCGGAACGTCCGGACGGCGCGAGCAGCTGCGCATGCTCGATGCGAAATCTCCGGTCACGCGGTCCATGCTCCGGCGATCACGCGCTCGTAGATGTCGAGCTGCGTCCGATTTGCGAGATCTCCAATCGCGTGGACGATGAGGTGGAGACCAGCCGCATCCGCGCCCTTGGTCCAGCGATACAAATCGTCGATCGTATTCACGAACAAACCGCGATCGTGTGGCGCGTCGGTGAATGGCTCGAGCATCGCCGCCGTGTGCGAGCCGGAGTGAACCGTCGACGAATCCTTCAATGCGCCGAAGCGGAGCCATGCGTCGCCTCGGCCGTGTAGGGCACAACGTGGTCGCGGAGACGCTCCCAGCTGTCGATCGGAACGGCGGCGTAAATCCGCGTCGAAAGGCGGCGAGCGTTGCGTGCGCGCTCGAACACGCGGAGATCATCCACGTGCCCATGTGGTGCACCGACGTCACACCCTGCGCGGCGACGAAGCGCATCGCGGCGTCGAGTGCGGCGTCGAGTGCCTGGTCGTTATACGCAGGGGCAAACCTATCAATGAGCGACTGCGCGTTGTCCTTGAAGATACCTGTTGGTTCGCCGCTCGCGTCGCGCTCGATCGTTCCGGCCGTCGACGTCCGCCGTCTCTCGCGTGATGCCCGCGGCGTGGAAGCGCTGCGGTGTTCGCCAGCGCCATGTGGCCATCCAGGCGTCTGACCCACACGGGATGACGCGCCGTTTCGCCGGTCGATCCACTCCCGCGACGGGCAATTCTCCGCCCCAGAGCTCGTGGTCCCAATCGCCGTTGCGAATCCACGTTCCTTCCGTCACGCCACAGAGCGAACTCCGCCGATGCGGCGCGCGAACTCGGCCGGCGAGGCAGCGTCTCGAAGTTGCACGGCCGACAAGCCCAGCACCGCCGGCCAGAAAATGTATATGTGAGTCTATGAATCCCGGGACGACAAACAATCCGCGCGCGTCGATGACACTGAACTTGCGAGTTCACTCGTTTCATCACCTCAGCGCTCGAGCCAACGATGCCGAGTTGTTCGCTCGTTGTTAGCAAACGCCTCGGCCCATGGCCGACTCTCGTTGCCTGTCCAAACGCGAGCATTGACGACCGCCAGCGCCTCTGGGACCGCCGGAGGTGACGAAATGGATGAACTCACGGTTGCAAGGTAATCCGGGATCGATGTCGCGTTGATGCGGATCTGTGGATCGCGGCGGCCCCGGTCGAAACGCAGAAGCCAGTTGGCCCTCGCAAATCAACGGTTCGTCACGACGACGCCACGACCGAACACTTGAACGCATCTCAACACGGGGTCGTCACCGAACTTGCAGCGGACGATGGAAGCCCGAGGAACGACCCACCGCCTTCGCAGCATCGCTGCGCTTCTCGCCGTCTGGCTTGGATTCTTCACGCTGCAGACGGCCGTGTCGCGTCGCGCTTTGGCTCAAGCACGTTGGCGATGGGCTCGTCGTGCAAATCGTCGTGAATTCAGTCGGTGATGTGGGCGCTTCTGAGTGTCGGCGTTGGGACGTGGCACAAACGCGCGCGCGCGTTGGCGCCGAATGTATGGATTCTGTTGGCGTTGCACGTCCCGACACTGGTCGCTGTCTCGGTCATCGACTCCGCCGTTTCACGAACGCTGCAGAGCGTGCTCCTCGGCGCCACGCCAACTGTCACGTTCCTCTTTACGGTCGTCTACTACGCGGACTTCGAGATCGTCAACTACCTCGCGATCGTCGCCGTCGCCGAAGCGCTGCTGATCCGACGAGCGCTCGTCGAACGCCAGCGACTGAGCAGAGCGGCTCGAGGTTTCGCTGAGCCGTGCGCGACTCGACTATCTCGAGGCGCAGCTTCAACCGCATTTCCTGTTCAATTCGCTCGGTGCGGTGTCGGAGCTCGCATACGACGCACCGGTCACGGCGAATCGCGTCCTCCGTCAACTGATCGCGATCTTCCGGACGGCGCTCGCGCAGAAGTCCGATGAAGTCACACTCGGCGAGGAGATCGTCGGGATCGAGCCGTATCTCGACATTCAGAGAATTCGATTCGCCGATTGGTTGACGATCGACTACCAGGGTGCGACGACGCGGCGGTCGACTGTCTGCTTCCCCGCTTCATTCTGCAACCACTCGTCGAGAACGCGATCCGCCATGGGCTCAGCGGACGAAGCGCGGCAGGTCGCATCCAGATCTCCGCGACGTTCATCAGGAAACCCTCATCGTTCGCGTGACGGACAACGGCGTTGGACTCGATGGCGCGCTGCCGTCGAGCGGCCGCGGGATCGGACCTCGCGAACGTGCGCGACCGGCTGGCGATTCTGTACGGCGATGACGATCGCCTCCGACTCGCGGGCAGCGAAGGCGGCGGCGCCGTGGCAGAGCTCACGATTCCCGTTCGGCGCCGAAATCCAGAACACCGCGCCGCTGTCGCTCGGAACGACGAATCACGCGACCGTATTGCGTGACGAGACCGAGCTTCGAGTGCTGCGAGTTCCGAGTCTCTTTCGACGTCCGGTCATCGCGATCACCGCGATCTGGTTCATGTGCGGTCTGATCTGGACGCAACAGAGCGTGATGTTCCAGACGCTCCGGCATCGGCTCCAGCGATGCATGGTTCTCCATCGCGCGGCACGACATGATCTCGGCGGCTATCTGGGCGCTGCTCACTCCCGGTCGTGCTGGGGTTGGCGAACCGGTATCCCATCCGTCGATCGGGCGTCGTCATTCGCGCTGATCGCATATCTCATCGCGGGCGGCGTCACGACGTTCGTCCACGCCGCCGGCGTGGCAGCGCATCGCATCGCCTGAGGTTCCGCTGCTGTCGCGCGCATGGCAGATGACGTTCGTCGTCGACTTCGTGATCTATTGCGTTCTCGTGGCGGTGGGGCATCGCCGCGTCCTCTCGGCATGGTTGCGGTCGCGCGAAGCGCCGCGGCGGCGGCGCTCAGTGTCGAGCCGTGGCGGCTCAGACTCGCGCCGCGAAGCTGCAGGCAATTCCTCCCGTGCTGCTGCAATCACTCGACGGAATCGCCAAGTCGGTACGACGCGATCCTCAGCTGACGGAGCGACAGCTCACGCGCCTCGGCGACTATTTGCGGCTGGCGTTGGAGTGTACCGACGAACGAGGCATTACGCCCGGAGCGCGAACGCGCGCTCGACTCCGCGGTCGCCGCCGCTGCGCGACAGCGGCGCCTATTCACTCAATCTCACCCCTGAGTGCCTGACATGCTGACCGCCATCGTTGCTGACGACGAAAAATCGCGCGCAAGCGCCTCGTGCGACTGATCGAAGAAACCGGCGCCGCGGAAGTCGTTGCCGCATGCGCCGGCGGGCGAGAGGCCGTCGAGCAGATCACCGCGCTTGCAGCCGAATCTGCTCTTTCTCGACGTGCAGATGCCTGATCTCGACGGATTCGAGGTTCTCCGCGAGACCGCCGGCAAGGCGTCACCGACGACGGTGTTCGTCACCGCGTTCGATCAGTACGCGGTGCGAGCGTTCGAGGTGCACGCCGTCGACTATCTGCTCAAACCGTACGACACGACGCGCTTTCGCGAAGCGTTTGCCCGAGCGAAAGAGCGAGCGCAGCCCGGCGGCGCCTCCGCGCGGACGACGAGCGAATGCGCGCATTGATCGCCGACTACGTGGCGACAACGCAGCAGACGTCGCCCCGGCAGCCGCTCGACCGCGTCGCGGTGAAGGTGGACGGTGTTCTCAAGATCGTTCGCACCGCGGACGTCGATTGGCGGGAGACGGATGGCAACTACATCCGCCTGCACGTTGGCGGAACAAGTCATCTCATCCGCATGACGGCGGCGAGCATCGAGCCGCAGCTCGACCCGCGTTCGTTCATCCGCATTCACCGCCGCTACATCGTGAACGTCGATCGGATCGTGGAGGTGCAACCGTGGTTCGCCGGCGATGCGATCATCGTGTTGCGCAACGGCGCGAAGCTCAGACTGTCGCGAACGTATCGCGAACGGTTGCACAACCGGATCGGCGTCCGCGCAGAAGTCGCCGAGCCCGCGGTGCCGTAGGCATTACGGCTTGGGCGCCGCCGGAGATAGGAGTCGGCGGCGTGATCTTGAACGTGAACGACTGTTCTCGACGATCTGACGCACTTTGCGCGTTCCGATCTTCGCCGACGTGAAAGCGCATGTACGGCAGGGCATCGCGCACCGCGCGCACGAATCCTTCGTCCGTCGCCGCGAGGACCTCGAACGACGTCGTAGTCGGCAAAGCCGGTCGTGTCGACAACGTATCGCGCGTTCACAGATCCCTGAACCTTCTTCGTCAGCAAGTCGAGCGGATAGGCCGGCGCCGCGCTGCTCTGCGATCGCACCACGGCGCTGTCGACCTCCAGAATGGTGAACGCGGAATCCGCCTCGGGCTCGCCGACGACCGGCGGCGCCGTCACCGAATCAACGACATGTTCGCCGGCCTGCGGCGAGTGTTCGAGGAACACTCATGCTCGGCCGTTGAAGGTTCGTGACCGTAGGACCAGGGCCGACGTCCGGCCTGGGGCCAGCGTGAAGTAGTGCACCGATTCATGCGCGATCCGCGCGCCACCATTTGCCGGATCGGGCGGCGGAAGATAGTACAGCCGGTTTGCGATGCCCTCGTCCGGCATCGAGTCGGGCGGTCGCGTTGCCTCCACCCACGCCGCGACGACCAGCACGTGAACGAGTAGGCTGAGCGCACCCGCGTTGCGTACAGGGCGCGGCCGAGCGTACGGAGAGCATCCAGAGTCGCATCATCACGATTGAATCATCGTACGCGGCGCACCGCGACATCTAGCATCGTGTTACCAGGCGTTCAGGACGCGTGACGAATCGCTTCACCCTCCTTGAACGCCCCACCCGCACGGGATCGCTCGATTCGTCACGCAACGCTTCGCAATGCGACCGAGAGTGCGCACTATGCGATGGTGAAATCCTCCCGCATGGTTGCGCTCCTTGGCGTGGCGCTGGCGTCGTCCGCGTCACTGCCGGCGCACAGGAGATGACCGGACTTCCCTGCCGTTGACTCGGCCGCCGTGGCTCGCGCCGCGTGGGGCCGCGCGGCGAAAGCACCTTCACGGCGCACGACGTCGCCGTCGCCCGCCACGAGGTGACGCGCGCAGCGGAGTCGTGGCCGATTCAGCCATCGTACCTTTGGGCCGAGGCGGTCCTCGCCGCGCGAGGCTGGCGATACGGCGGCGACGTTGCGCGCGCTTCAGGCGTACGCAGGCCTTGGTCTCGGACGCAACCTTCGAGTGTGAAGTTGCGTTCTCGCCGTTCATCACGCTGCCCGCATTCGCGGCCACGATGGCCGCGCACGAGGCGCACCGCGCGCCTGTGGCGCGAAGCCGCGAAGTCGCGCGACTCGCCGACTCGACCTTCTGGCCGGAAGGCATCGACTACGACGCGCGAACGCGCCGCTACTACGTCGCGAGCGTTCGGCATCGGACGATCGCCGAGATCAGTCCCGATGGATCGACGCGCGAACTGTGGCCGCGCGATGGCGCGGTCGTCGGCGCAATGTTCGGCGTGCGCGTTGACGCGTCGCGCGGCACACTCTGGGCGACGACGTCCGCGGTGCCGCAGATGGCGAACTATGGGCCGGCCGATTCGACGATTGCGGCGTTGCTTCGCATTCGGATTGGTGACGGAACGATCGAGCGCCGATGGAATATTCCGCCGGCGCCTGAGGGACACACGCTTGGCGATCTCGCGATCGGGCCAAACGGCGACGTGTTCGTCACCGACTCCAACGAACCCGTGCTCTACTGGCTGCGGTCCGGCGCGGACACGCTGGAGTCGATCCGGAGTCCGCTCTTTCGCTCGCTGCAGGGCATTGCCCCGTCAGCGGACGGACGTGTTCTCTACGTCGCCGACTACTCGCATGGGATTCTGCGCGACTCGAGGCAATCTATGGTCGCTTCCTCGTGTGGATTGGGGAACGCAGACGGGTGGCTATGATCGGTTCGAGAAGATTCAGCAGTCGATCCACGAAATGTACAGGCATCTGGAGGCCGACGTATTTTTGAGCGCCTTGTATGCATGATCCGCGACTCTTGGCGCCAACCGAAACTGGGGAACGCCACGAGTGAGGGTCATCAGGGACGATACGCTCCAACTCAGCTTCCTGGCCAGATCGTCCGCGAGCTCTACCGCAGTCAGCAGTGCGACCAGAAACCACGGTACGGGCTTCGAGGTATCACTCCACACACTCCACACGTCTACGCATCCGCGGCAACCGGCATGGTTGCTACGACCTCGTGCGTGCCGGCCAAGACGAGGTGCTGCAATGCCACCCGGTGTTCCTGGTATCGGTACACAGACGACCGGAACAGCTCGTGGGGCCTGAGCGTTCCAGCTCTTATGCCCGCTCACCACGCATTCCCAGTGAATCTCTCCGCAGGCCCGGTGGGCTGCTGCTGGGCGCTCTCCTCTGCAGCGCGTCGAGCGCAACGCGCAATGCGTCCGGCTTATCTTCGAGAACTGTCGATCGTTACCGGGTATCGCGTGCTACTTGCCCGAGTTCAAGGGTTCCTCGAGATCTGCAAAGCAGCGGTATCAAAATCTGACCTGCAGCTCCCGGAATGGCACAGTAGAAAGCGCTTCGCATCGCCCCGAGCCTCGCTCGCCGAGGTGACTGCCCGCCGATGTGGCACCAGCCCTGGTCTGGAGCTGCCCAGCCAACCTTCCACCGGCCGCACTGAATGGACCGTGGCAGGCGGGGAGTCGCTTGCGTTGGCCGCAGCGAACTCAGTTCCGACCAGTCGCCGCGGTCCTGCGATTACGTTGCAAAGCGTGAGCTGCGCCTTCAGGTAATGTCGGTCATTTCAGGGGCTTCAAGTTGATGCTGGCTGAGGTTCAGTAGACAGTGCGATCATGGTTTGCGTGAGTGCAGCTTTCACCCCGGAACAAGTAGACCTGCACGGCAAAAGGATCAAGTCAAGTTCTCGCACAGGCCCTCAGCGGTGATCTCAGCGCGCAAGTGCAGTCCTGAATCTGGCCTTCATGCCACTGAGTAGCTGATCAGCGCCTCATCTTGGCGGTTTTGCCCGGTCAGTGAGCTCGGCCGCAAGTTCGCCAAGGAGTCGCAGATCCGGAAGCGAATGAGTCCCCTACCTCCATTTCCGGTACAGCTTTCCGCGCTGAATGCGATCAGTGCCTCTGGTTATTTGCCTCCCGCATGAGTCGGTCAAAATGGATGCGAAGGCTCCCGCATGGCCGCCAAAGCCTCATCACCGATCGAGCGCGGCACCAGCGTCGGTGCCAGCGGTAGCCGCGGGATCTTCGGGCAGTTGGTCCGGCTTGCTGGAGTTGGTCCAGCGCAAGTCAGAGCCTGCACCGGTCCGCGGCCATGTCAGCGGACAGGTCGCTGAGGCTGGGAACTGCTACAACCGTGGGCTCCGCAGAAGAGGTCCCGCCAGGGTGGCCCAGCAAAGCGCCCACCGAGTGCCCAAGCCGTAGATCCTGGTCATCGTAGATCAATGATTTCCCCCAAGTCGGGAGATACTCGTTCCGAAGTTTGTCCAGCCTCGACCACACTTTTCGCCCGGCCCCGAAACAAAGCCACAATATAGATGCAAACGCGAGGGGCTGAATGGCTTCGTCCTGTCGACGAAACCTTCGCGGTGTCGGCTGGTGTGGTGCAGCTTCCCGCGGTCGCGATCCAATATTGCGGGCCCGATATACGACGCGTCGGGCCGTCGGGAAGTGGCGGGTGCAACGTCGATGCTGTAAAGCTGTTCCCGTCCAGATCACCATATTCCCGCATCCATTACTGAATCGATCAGACGGCAAGCTCGACGCACAGGCGCTGAAGTTGGTCCAGGCCTAACTCTGAAGCGCACAATGGTCTCGTAACCGTCAAAGTGGAAAGTGTTCGGCGTTCAAACAGTTCCTGCATATCGGGCGTAAAGCAGCTCACCGCCGAACAAACTGGCCTGGAGGAACGGAGCGCGGGCGCGCAAACGTTTCAATGCGCGCTGGGGCAGTGGGCACCATAAATTTGCATACTGGGTGGCAAGCGCATTGGCAGGAGTGAGGGGCCCGCCACTGAAGCGAACAACTTATCCTACGCCACCACCGAGTCCCTCCCCGTTCCACTGCGTTTGCCGCGGCCAGTGGCATGCAATGAGCTTAAAGCCCACGGTGGTTGGTCACCAACGAAGACTGCGAAGACTGCACCATGTTTCATAGTGTGTGCGGCTGGCGGTGTCACCGCGCGCGGCGCTCTGGATACCGAGTATTGGGCGGGATCGCGGAAGGAGATAACCACGCGCGCCGGTGTGCTGAGGCAGGCGTGGGACGCACGCATCGTAACACCAGGCAAAACGGTGCTGTCGTTGGTTTCATCTCTGTCCCACTGGAAGATGTCTTCGCGTGCTGCCGTAGTGATGCCTGCGATCGCGCCTTTACGACTCAGCACCAGCCTGATCTGCCAGTAGGTGGTCAAGAGAGGCGATGTCGTCGGTCGTCTCGTGCATGGAGCTTTCTGGCGATGCAGCTCCTTCCGGGTGCGCCTGCCGAGGCTGCTACTCACAAAGAAGGTCGAGGAGCCCGTCCACCGCTGTTGTGTCTGAAGTTCCGTCCATTCCAGCTGATTCGGGCGTCGGTCGCCAGGAGGAGCTGAGTGATCGGTGGGAGGCGCTGCATGGATGGATACGGGAGCTGAGGCGCTGCATCGCCAGCCGAATACCGTCTCTGCGATCAGGCTTGGTCGCCAGCGCCAGAGAAGCACCCTTCGATCTGCATCTGTAGCCGCCGATGCTCTTCCACCGGTCAGCCATCAGGACCAGGATCTTGTCGCGCAGCCGTGGGCCGTCGCGGGATCTTCCCTTCGAACCGCTCCCCATCGGCTGGTGGACCAGCGTGCCATCCGCCCCGGGGTCCACGGCCGGGCCCGCGCTGAGCATCCGCAGCGCCCCGCTGCAGGATCGTAGGGTGTACTGGACGATTCTCGACTCCACGTCTTTGCGCCAGGGTCGGAGGACCCAGGCGTTCAGTCGGCGCACGGCGATAAGCCGCTGCTGCTGGCGCTGGCGATGGTCCTCGCGGTCGAGTGCCATACGCGTGGCCTTGCGCACTAACTGGTTCGGCGCCCGGTGCGGCTGCGCGATCTCCGGCCGAACTGCGGCCGCAGAACTGCTGCGTATCGAGGCGCCAGGGCCCAGCACCTGGTTTGCCGGTGCGCGGCCCAGCGCTGCTTCAGCTCGGACGCCGCGTCCAGGTTGATGCTGGGCGAGAGACAGACGTCCCCACGTGCCCGGCCAGCACGTTCGCGAGTGCATGGCGTTCGGATCCGGCGATGTAGTTCACGATGATGCGGTCGAGCGTGCAGGCCCCTCGAAGTAGTCGCGTCGTAGCGGACGAACCCTCGACCTCCACACCCTCCTGCCAGCGCGCGATCTGGTACTGGACCAAGCCCGACGAACTCGCTGCCCGAGCAGGGGGTGAGATGGCGACCCGATCCTTCTGGGTCTTGTACGAGCACGACTCGGTAGGTCACGCAAAGCGGCAGCGGATCAGCCGGTGGATCGTCCACTGCCGAGCTGACGGTGCTTCTTCCAATGCACGACGAAGGTGAGCGGTGCAGCGCGCTGGTGGACTCCGACCTGGAGGAGCCGCTCTCCATGGACGGCAGGTAGTCATGTGTCGCGGAACAGAGCGGAGCCGAACGGCGGTCTCGGCGGTGAACGGCGTTGCCATCGTGCCACCATTCGGGGTGCAGCTTCAGGGTCGTATCCATGGCGCTGCGTCGGGTTCACTCCAGGTGCCTCCCTCTCGACGAGGGCAGATCGAAGGCAAGCTGCGGCTTGAACACCCCGCTGGTCTCGATCTCGGCGCGAGGTAGGCATCGGCCGATCTCAGCCACCTGGTTGTTCCCGCGCGCCAGGGTTGCCGCCGCCGGCCGCCACGCCGGTGAACTCTGGCGGAGCCCTTCAGCTCGCGTCTGTACCCCGAGGGTGAGCGACTTTGGCCCTGCCGCGTGGTGGTGGTGCTGCGCGTCGGGCGCCGACGGGCCCGATGAGGGAGCCACCGACGGCGAGACAGGCCACTGCCAGCATCAACATGATCATCCAGCCGAGAACAACCCGGGCATGCGTGAAGCGCATGATCCCTCCTCCATCGTGAGCGTGCCAGTAGCGCATGACGGCTGTACCCGCGGTTGCTGAACGGGGTGAGCCTCGCGGTGGACGGCTCGCCGATGCAGCAGAACGCCCGCGATTTAGGAATGGCGCACCGAACTGCAGCCGTTACGTGGGTGAGAGGAGGAGAGGACGAGGGTGATTACTGGTATCGATCACGTGCACGTGTTGACGACCGACCTGGACAAGAGCTCTCGATTTCCGGGTCAACGTGCTGGGCTTCCGCATGGGCCGGCGCGCGTCGAATTTCGGCCCGCCGGAGCAGCGTCGACAACGCTGGCGCACGCTGCCGCCTCGGCAACGTGCTGGTCGAGTTCCTGCCGCCCACGGACAATGGGACACCCGAGCTGACGGGCACGGACTGGGGCGGCCGCTCTGCCTCGACCGTCCGGGGATGGACGAGATACGGTCAGAGCGGCTGCGCGCGAGGGCGTGGAGGTCGCTACCGAGGTCCGTCCAGGCACCTCCTTCTGGGGCAAGGTCTGCCGCCATCGGGACCCCTGCGGCATCGCGATCGAGCTGCAGGAGTGGCGGCTGCCGGCCGACGCCGTACGCCGCCATCTGGCAGCCCGAGGCGAGCGGACGTCGTCAAGCTCGGCCGAGATTGACGACCGCTTGAGGGTCGGCGCGGGCCTCGCCTGGAGCGCAGAGGCCCGGCGGCGCACCGCACCTGAGGAGGGTGGCCATGAAGTCCACAGAGCAGGTCGGTGAAACGATCATTGTGGGCGGCGGGCAGGCGGGGGCCGGGACGATGAGCCACTGGCCTCCCGGGCCGGGCAGGAGCACCTCATCCTCTGCAGGCGCGGGCGAATCGTCGAGCAGCGGTGGCGCAGCGAGCGCTGGGACTCGCTCTGCATCCCTTCACGCCCAACTGGACCATCTCGCTCCCGACTATCGGTTGCCGGCGGCCCCGAGCCTGATGCCTTCATGGGTCGGGACGAGGTCGTCGCGTTCATGGACGGGTACGTCGCGACGATCCAAGCCGCCCGGCGCGGACGGGCGTGATCGTCACCAGCCTCACGCCGCACGAGGGCGGAAGCGCGGCTGTCGGCTCGAGACCACCGACGGTGCGCCCACTGGAGGCGCGGAACGTGCGTGGTGGCGGCCGCCTTCGTGGACACCGGCGGTGCCCACCTGGGCAGCTCCGGAGCCGCGGGATCATGCAGGCTCCACTCGAGAACGCCTATACCGGAACCCCGCGCAGCTTCCGCCGCGGGGCCGTGCTGGTGAGTCGGATCCTGAGGCGCGTCCGGCTTCCAGATCACGGAGGGTCCTGCAGGAGGCTGGCCGCAGGTCTACTGCTCACTGGGTCGCCACGAGACGCGGAAGTACCGCGGTATCGTGGGGCCAGGACAGCGCCTGCTGGACCGCACAACCTCGGCCAGTGGGGCGCAAGCTCGAGGACAACCCGCAGGCCAAGTGCGCCCCGCGGTCACCACCGCAGGTGCGGGAGGGGCCACGCGACCTCACTGCAATCGCCGCAAGATGGCTTACGATGGCGCCACGCTGCGGGCGCATTCATGTGGGTGGACGGGCAGCGACTGGCGATCGCCCACGGGGATCGCCGAAACGGTGCGGGCGGACATGCCGACACGCGCATCGGCGGCGCACGCTTTCGCCATGATCGACGGCCCCACATCATCCGCAACCTGGCCTGGATGCCCCGCCGCAGCCACGCCCCGTCGGCACTATGGCCCCGATCCCCCGGAGCCATCACCGAGCCGATCCAGGAGCTGGACCTCCGTGCGGTCGCGTCACCCAAAGCGTATCATCTGGGCGGCCGGCTTCCGCTGCGCCTTCGAGTGGATCTTAGCTCCCCGATCTTCGACGAGCACGGCGAGCTCCCGGCACCTGCGCGGCGACCACCAGCCGGGCCTGCTTCCAGCTCTGGTCGCTACTGCTCCGGCCTGCGCTGGCGGCACAAGTTCAAGTCACTCGTTCATCCACGGCAGGTCTGGCGAGGACGCCGAGTGCCTCGCCGAGCGGATCGTGGCCCGCACAGCTCTCAGCCAGCCTACGGATGACGTGGCTGATACTATTCACTGATCACATTTGGTGTGGCGAAGGTGGGTCGTCGAAAATTACATCAAGGAAACGCATTGGGTCGAGGTCGGCCTCACCGACCTCGAGGCTCGTACGCCCTACTCGCCATGATGCGGCGGCGCGCACCATAACGGCGGCCTCTCCCAACGATGGGCGCTGTTGCTTGCGCCAGTCCTCAGTGTCACGGCGATGTCTCGGCATCGATCACGCCCGGCGACCACGCGCTCCCCGAAAACAGGGTAAGGTTGTGGCTCCTCACTGGCGGCGGCGGATCAGCTCGGAGTGCTGTGGCCTCAACGATTTTCCATCGCATCGTCGCGCTCCAGAAGGTCGTATACTGGATAATTTTGACTATGACTACCGTACAGCTTGACCAGGTAAAGAAGTGCCTACGCTACCACCGCCAGTAGGGACTTCTCGGTGACGGCAACCCGCAGCTGGACAGCGGGGGGCAGGTCGCCATGATACTGGCCCTGGGGCGTGCTCGTCCAGACCCGACGGCGGCTTCCCTCAGCGACTTTACACCCCGCAGTCCGGAACCGACGGCAGCCTAATTTTAGCACCGCCGAAACCCCCGTCGCTCATCCCCATCTGGCGCCGCCCAGCAACGAGGGTTATCGGAATCAACCCGGCCTTGGTGAACTCTCGCGGTGTTTGTTCACCGTTCAAACGCGTCACGCGAGCGGCAAGGTGCAAGGGCAACTTGGGCGCTGTCTGGTGAATGTCTACTGTATGGTCGCGGTGGGGCGGGCAGTGCCCAGTCACCCGCAAAGACAGGTGGTGCCTACTAGCAGCCCAGTCCTCGGTCATTGCGACCGCATTCGCTCATCACGGGTGGGGCGCCCAGCCCCGCCCGTTAGTACCTCCATCAGGTCACTGAACCTCTTCTCCTGCCCTCGTCACGTACCGGTACCGCGATCAAGGTGATTCTCGCGTCGGGTCCGCGTGGATCCACCAACATTTGACTTGGATCGTTGGGTGATCTCCGAAATGCGGCATCAAGTCTGCCCGCGTCCTCGCTCTTAATATCCCCTTCCACGAAGCGGTATGAAGCAGCCCACATGAGTCGCCCGGGTCTCCGCACCCAGCGCACGAGGAAGCTCGCGTCGAGTGTGGGGCCGAGAGGGCGAGGGCTTGCCAAAGTCTCACCATCATCCTCGCTGAGAGAGACCCGCATCCGCCCCAAGCGTACACCCGGCCAGCCGCCGTGTGGGAATCGAGGGTGACCCCCTTCGCCCCACAGCGCGGGCAAAAGCGATTGACTGCCAATGCTCCCACCGTGGAGGTTGGCGGAGCCACACCCCGTTGGTACCGCCCGCCGCATGAGTGCGCGGTCTGGGTCATCAGGGAATCGTCATGGCACGAGCCCCAGGCGAGCGAAAGCAGCAGTGGCTCCCTCCTCCCCACCTAGCTGCAGCCACGGGTTGCTCCTCCGGATCCTTCGCTGCGGCGCATGCCTCTGCTGGACCGACGTAGATGGCGTCTGGTCCGACAGAACCATCTGATCTGATCGTCCTGCCAATGCCCAGGCGCACAAGATTCGACCAGGTGTGACCACCATCCGCGCTGGTCGTCAGTTGCGATCTGGTCAAGCAATGGCATACCGCGGCCGCGTTGGCGGGATCGACTGCTAACGAGGGCGACGACAGCTGGCCCCATAGTCATCTGGTGCGCGGGGTGCTGAACTCCGAAACGCTGGCATGCCCGGGAAAGCTGGGCCGTAAGTAAAGAAACGGGACAGGCCGCAACTCTCTCCGGCCGCACCTCGCGTCTCGATCTGGGTTCACTACCTCTCCACCTCCACTGCCGCTTTGTACCCACCGAGGGCGATCAATCGCCGCTCACCTGTACGATTGTGCTAGCGCCTCTCCATCTTCAGAGCCTAACGCGGTTGGCCGATACTCACATCGGACCCTGGTGTCACTGCAAATCCTGCCTGCACGTTCCCGCGGGCGGCAGCCGCCGCCGAGTGGCGCAGCCTCGGCGTCGGCCAGGCGCGAACTCACCTCGACGCCCGGGCCAGCTGTTATCATAGAAGAGGGGCAAGGATCGGCGGGTTGGTGCCGAGGTTTTAGCACGCTCTGATCTGGCTGGCCGCCCATCTTTGCAGGGGCCAAGCGGGATGGTCAGAGTCTGGCAGCGCCTCGATCAGCGCATCCATCTCCGGGGTCCAGCGTGGCGGGCGCGGTTGTCGCCCGTGAGGCGGTGCTCGGCGGTGCGCGCTCGGCTGCTGTGGAAGCGCTCCAGCAGGGCAGGTCGCTCAGATCGGCTGTGCGGGCCATTCACGGCGGCGGGCAGTTCGAGCGGTGCACTCGTTGTTGGTGGCGGCACCACGCAGCGGAATCACCGTCGACTCCGCCCAGTGATGCCCACGTCGCTGGCGTGAAGTCCGCCACCGCGAACATGGTCTTGCGGGTTGATGTCCCCTGGCCAGACGCGCAGCTCCAGGCTTAGGGGACCGTGCCCGCCTGCGTCGTCGAGATAGCCGTCCGAGCCTTGGCTGCGCCCCGCAGCCCTCGATGAGCGCGTTGTCATCCGCGTGTCGAGGGGCGCTTTGCCTGCGATCCCGCCCTCCACGGACGCGCTCGTGAACGTGGTGGAGAGGTAGGTCGGGGATGCCGTGGCCGAAGCCAGGAGGAGGCCGTAGTCGATCGTCTCGGCGCGCTGTTGGCGGTCGCGTCGACTCCCGGCACCGCCTTCGCCGGGAACAGCAGCTGCAGCACCACCGCCGCGTGGTGGAATTGAGGAGCTGGGGATCCATCGACATCTGGGCTCACCAGCAGCGGCACCATGCCCTCCCCGGCCAGCGGTCGCCGCAGCGCACGTGCCTCGTCTCCATGGAGAGCGCGCCCAAGCACGATGTCGACCACGAGCCGCCAGGAGCAGGGAGGCCACAAAGGTGCCTGCGTTGTTGTCCGAATGGTGCTGGATTGCTCGATCTCTCGTCAGGATCTTCAGGCGGCCCAGCTTTGCGAAGCGGTCGTTCGCCTGTCAGCGCGGGGATGTGCGTGCCTCCGCCAGAACCTCGCTTCACCTAGGAGGCCGAGGCCGACGAGGCCTGAGCGCCCCAGTAGGGCAGGGCTGACGAGCGCCGGCGCTGTCCTGCGCAGCGAACGACCTGGGCCGTGGACAAAGCAGGTGCTGGGGCAGGCGGGATGAAGCGATGCGAAGCCGCCGGAAGAGCTGGTCTGGCGCGGGATGCAGCGGGCTGTTTCCAGCGCGCACCACGATGGTATGCGGACCGGCCGCCAGGTGTCCTGGATCTGGGCGAGAGGCCGCATCCCTTGAAGGCGGGCAGAGTCGGGGTCGCTCGCACACCTGGAGTGGGCGAACACACGAGTCGTCCTGCGCGGTGAACGGCGTGCCGTCGGTGCCGTTTGCACACCACTGCGGATCTCTTCCAGGCGGTCTCCATGGATCCGTCTGGGCGGCAGCTACCACAGCCCGTTGTCAGAGCGCGGGCGCAGCTCTCCGGCGAGGCTGGCGGGCACGCTGGAGCTTCCGCCGGCACCGGAAGACGGTCAGCCGGGCGTTGCTGTACCATGCGGTCAGCTCGTTCGTTCAGTCACGCGCGCCTGGGTCGGTCCCAGGTTCGGCCTGTGGGCCGGGACGAGTGCACGCCCCTGGATGGCCGCCACGATCCGCCGGGTGTGCTCGGCGCGGGGCGGCAGGCGCCGCCCGCCCCGGGTCCTCGCGCGAAGGTGCGCAGGTTCGCAGCCTGCGCGCCCAAGCGTGCATCCCAGCGCGTCGAAACAGAGCAGCAAGCAACCAGATCATTGCGCCCACGAAGGCGCAGCGGTCGTGCATCTCTCCCTCGGACCCAGGTATCGGGTGCGGCCGCTACCACGCTAGCCTCTCCCCAGCGGAGGCGAGGGAGTAAGGCTCCCCAGGACGGTGAGGGCGTGCTGAGTCGCCACGGCTCGCCGGAAGAAGCGCACGGGGTTGTCCCGGAGGAGCTTGCGGAGCTGGTCCGCGGGTCAGGCTCTTCGCGAGTGCAGGATGTCCGCCGAGGCCGGGGGGAAGCGTGACTCCGCGTGCGGGACAGTCCGAGCCGAAGGTGAGCACGTGGTCGCCCAGGTCGTCGGTCACCATCTTCCGCCATCGACTCCGCCCTGCGTTGGAGGACGATCCTGCCAGCAGAACCGACCGCCGCCATGCGCACCGCTCATCTTGTGCTCGGCGTCCTCCGCCACGCATGCCTGCCCAGCGTAGATCGCCTGGTGGCGTCCATGCGGCGGCGCCGCCAGAGCGGCGAGCCGGCCGAGCCCGCTCTCCGGCACGCCGCGTCCAAGCTGGTGGGAAGCGGTCCAGCGATGCCGCTGCCGAAGAAGGAGCCCCACCGCTCCGCGTCGGCGCCCCACGGTGCCGACGCCAGCCGCCCGACGGAACGGGTTGACCCTGGGTCGCAGGTCGCGGGGGCTAGCCATAGCCGCCGCTGGCCAGTCGAAATCTGCGGTCACCGCTCTGGTGCAGCCGCCAGGTAGTCATGCTGCCCATGGATCGGATGTCGGATCCATCGAGCGGGTAGTCGATGGGCAGCTCGAGGGTGGACGGCCACGCGCCGGTCGCCTTCGCCCCAGCGACTTGATCACGCACGGGCCACCGAGCGGCGTCAATATCCCTACGGGGTGACCTTGGCAAGGACTCCAGTGACTTCAGGCGGTGCTACATCCGTACGCAAGACAGCGCGAAACGGTCAAGGTAGCTGGTGCCTGGCGCAGGGATGAACTCCATCTCCAGCTCGGCATCCGGGTGCTGGCCAGCCGCCGCAAGTGTGGATGATGAAGCGGGCGTCCACGCCCTCCTCGTCCATGTCGCTGCAGGCCGACGCTCGGGCGCGTAGTCGCCTGCCACCCTCCGGTGAGGAGCTGGTGCCCGCGAAGGTCTGAGAGTCCCGCCCTCGCCTTCTCTCGGTCCCCGGCCTCGCCAGGCCAGCAGGGCCTTGCCCCAGCTTCCTCCGCGCGATCCCCGTAACCGAGCCAGTACCAGTGGCGATGAGGGCTCCGGTGCGGCCACCTCGCCGCAACCATGCCGACCTGGTCGAGCACGCGAACCCCGAGATCCGGGGATGCGGTCCAGCACCAAGTCTGTGGAGGACGAAGTGGGCGCGAGATCGAGCTGCCGCCGTGAGGGCGGATGTGCGTGTCAGTGTCAGGAACACCCAGTAGCCCATTCTTCATTGGGGCCACTCCTCAAATCGTAAGGATGACGCGCTCGCGGACGAGGGGAGATCGTGCAGAGGCCCCACGATGGTAAGGGTTCTACCCTGGGATGCTGTCAAACAGGTTCGCCAGGCGCTGAGAGAGCTTTGCGTTATTAGCAGAATTTTTATAGATGGCTTCGAATGAAGTCACATAGCAGCATCAATCGAGGAGGGTTATTCTCGGGAGATACCTGGCGGTGGGATCGAGCGCGCCAGCAATCGCTGCATGGAGAGCGATGGGCGCCGCTCCGGGAGGTGAGAGCGATGTCTGACGAGAGGGAGAAGAGGAACAACGACGGCTGATCGGCCGCGTATTTAGCGGGCTGAGCGCGCGCCAGATGGGGCGGGTCATTGCGCGAGTACTGGCTCTGCCCGGCAGCTCCTCGCGAGCAGAGCTGTCTTCACGGCCAGACGATGCCGATCGCTAGCCGCCTGCCGCGCGAATGCCCGGGGGAGAGGACTCTCGTAAAGCGTTCCGGGGATACGAACGGCGCGGGTCCGGGCTGATCGTCGGCAGAACTGTCCGCACCGGGGCTGCCGGCTCTGCTGCTGGAAGGAACGAAAGGAGTGCGGCATCCGCTGCGCCTCACCACGGCTGGCAGTTCGACGCGACCGCCGTACGATTCGATGTCGACATGCGCCTTGCCGAGGCCAAGTGGGCGGAGTCCCAGCTTCGGGGCCGAGATCAAGGCCGCCGCTCATCGCGTCGCGCGTGAGCGCGGGGCGCGGCGTCGTCCGGACCTTGCATGCGGGCCGCTCACCGAGCCGCCCGACTCGCCCGGCTCGAGGGTGGAACACCTCGGCGCCGCTGAGCATCGCATCCCAGATCCTCGGCAGGGTGCAGGAGTGCAGTCTGGCTCCAGGCGCCCTCGCAGGCGGCACTGATCTGAGCCTGGTTGTGCCGTACTTCCTCCGATCTCGGCTGATCGAGACGCGGCAGCAGATGCGGCGCCGACTGGCCAGTCCACGCGCTCTACCTCTCAGCGACAGGAAGCCGGTCGTTGCCACTACGAGTACCTCGGACACTGGAGCTTCGGCACCTCGCCGTGCGCGTGGCGCCATGATCGCCAGGATACGCAGCCACGCCACTGGCGCCTCCGCGAGTTCCTCATGCCGCCTTCATGGCATGTTCCCGCCGCTACGCTGGTGACCCGGACGACTGCGGCGCGTCGATGGGCGGCCTTTGGCTCTGGGTGCACCGATGATGGACGATGAAGCCTTCGCACGGTGCACAGGGCATTGCCTGAACTCCGCAGCCTGCGCCGCTCACGCACTGCCGAGCGGCTCGGCCGCGACCGGCGATCGCGGTCCTGCAAGCCGGGCTCTGGTCGGCGTCCAGCCGCCGCCTGCAGACATTCTAGCCTGCCCACCACCCCTCGGCGCCCGGCGGCGCGTTTACCGCGCGCCAGAAGGCCAACCGGCAGCGGCGACTATCTCCTGATCATGCGAGCTGCCGGCGGACCCGAGGTCTTCACGGGCATCGTCGGGGTGTGGACGCAGGACGTCGCGGTTCCAGCGAGGAGCGCGGGCGGCGTCGTGGACCGCACGGGCGGACATCCGGCATCGTCGGATGGCAGCATCGCTGGCGGCGCGCCAGTGTGGCACCCCACCGCTGCCCGAGCCATCGCGGGACCGCGGCACGCCACCGCCCGGGGTCCCAGAAACTCCGCGGCGTTGTTCCGCGTGCGCCCGCGCGCGCCTTCGTGCTCCCCGAGACCGCCTCGCGTGGGTGGATGGTGCTGCACCCGTGGCTGCGCATTCCCGAGAACGGCGGACGACGCGAGTGAGGCTGGCGCCTGGGCGCATCCACCGGCCAGCACTCGGCTCAGTCTGGCGCTCCTGATCGGCTGTGCGGGTGCGCCGCCGCCTCCACGCCCACCTCTGCCAGAGCTCCGCGTACTGCACCACCAGCTGCGCCATGCCAGTCGACTGGGCCAGACGGCGCGCATGATCCCTGGCCACCCCGATCAGCCCCCGACGTTCAACGACGGGCGCGGCTCAGCCCACAGCATCCGACTCGCTCGTCGCATCGCAGGGGCTCACGATGCTGAAGGACTGACCGACGGCCTCCGCCGGCCGATCCTCTGCGCGAGGAACCACGGTACCGCTCGACGGACAACGGCAGCTGGCGGGTGTTCCCACGGACTGGCTACGATGCAGACCACCTGGCGGCTGCCGGCGGCGGGCGCTCCCGGCGTCGGCGACAGCGGCCCCTCGCCGCGGACGATTTCGTCTTCCACCTGCCATGGTGGCCCGCGACCGCAGAAGCCGACGTCGACCCTGCCCGGTTCGCGATCCCCTCGTTCCGGACCAGACCAGAGCGTCACCGCCCGCAGACCCACGCGCCATTACCGTTACCTGCTGACAGCCGCGTCGCATCCGGCCGATGCCGTTCTTCGTCGCCTCGCCGCATGAGCAGCTCGCCTCCCCGCTCCCGCAGCACCTGCTGGAGCGAGCCCCACACTCAGGACAAGAGGGCGAATTTCCAGGGGGCTCCTACTGGACACGATGCGATGGTCGGCGCGGGGCCGTTCCGGTCTGAAGGAGCGGGCGCGTGGAGCTCGCACAGTGCTGCTGGAGGCATCTTCCCGGACTACGTGCTCGGGCAGACCGGAAGCCTGGACCAGATCGAGGTCAAAGTTCATCCCCGACCTGAACACCATGATGGCAATGGCACCGTGCTGGCCCGGGGCGGTCAACCTGACCTCGATGTTCGCCGTCGACATCGACTCTGGGCATCGCGCGGCCCGGACCAGTCGGCGGGCCGGGCAGCCGCGCCGTACGCGTGGTGGAGCTGGACCATGATGTACCCCAGCTCCACCAAGCCGGACTCGACCGGCGCTGAGTGATCCCCAGTTCCGCCGCGCGCTCATCATGGCGGTCGACCGCCAGCAGCTCTGACGAGCTGACCTCGCACCGTCCGTGGCGGACAGCATCATCCCTGATCAGCCCGAGTACCAGCCTTCCGCTGGCGATGTCAGCCCGCTACCCCCGCCGATCCGGGGCATGCGGGCGGCGCAGATGATCCAGGGCCTCGGCTACACCCGCGCGGTCGACGGGGTCTTCCGAAACGCGGCCGCCAGGGCCCAGCGAGAATATCCAGACGCCCAACACCGGGGCAAGGTGGCCACCGCGGTGGCTGACTACTGGACGCGGCATCGGCGTCCCCAGCGAGCCGCAGGTGCTCTCTCCGCAGGGCAGACGAGTCGGGCTCGAAATCCGTCAGCCGCCTATACCTGGGCTTCGAGCCGGTGGATCCAGGGCACCGCCGCCCTGAGCGTCATCAACCATTTTACAGCGAGGCCGCGCAACGCTGCCGGAGCGTGGAACCCGCCGCGCGCCGAATGCCTCCATCAATCGCGGCGCGTACGTGGAACGCGGAGTACGACGCGCCCATGAACCGTTGGCAAGACATCATTCTGGATGTCAGACTACGTGGCGCTCGCCGATCTGGTGCACTGGCAGACGGACTTCCAGCTTCCTCACACATGGGGCTCTACTACACGGTGAGCGCCATCATGATGGACAACCGCTCGCAGAACGTGCCCCAGCCACGCCTGAATGCCCACAAATGGGACCTCGCGAGCGACAGCGATAACTGCCCCTTCCCATCGCGATGGGAGAGCAAATGGTCTTGCTGTCAAGGGGCGAACCTCCCAGGGAGTCTGGGTGGCCAGAACAAGGGCGTGGAGGATGGTGAGCAGCGGTGCATACAGGCGGTGAGGCCACCTTGGGCGCTTTATCGGGGCCTGCGCGCTGCAGAAGGCGCAGGTGGATTATGCTGACTGGCCGACAACGTGCCCATGTACAGGACGGCCCGCACGCCAGCGCGCCCGCCCCAGATGGTCCGCTTGCCGCGCAGGCGGCCACTATCGCGCCGAAGGGCGCCGGTGGCCCACCAGGGCGGCCGCTGGGCTTGGGGCCTGGTGTTAGTTTCGCAATCCTCGGCCAGCAAGGTGTCGAGACCACCGCCCACCCCGTGGTCGCTGCGCAGTGGTTCGTCCCGGGCCCGCCGAGCTCGCTGGCTCATCGCGCTGGCGCAGCTGGCGTATCCGGTGGGTCCTTTGATGCGCCCCTGCAGCTGCCGATGTGCTCCCGCAGTCGCCGAGGACCGGGCAGCGGTGCGCCGCCGATTGCGCCGGCGGTCAGCATCTCCACGCCAGCCGCTGGCGCCGCTCACCAGCGCCCCCAGTTTTGGGCCGCCGCCCAGCAGCGGATGCACCGCGGCTGGGACGCTCGGCGAACTGGGCCAGCACCCGGGCATCCAGCCGACGGCGCCAGTCGTGCCGCCCCACCGCGCGGGCGAAGTCGCGCACCCTGGCGGGGATTGACCACCAACAGATCGGCAACCCAGCGTGAGCCAGGCGGCCACCATACCTGGCCTGGCCGTCAGTTTCACCACGATGCGGGTGGGCGCGCCAGTGATGAGTTGCTCGACTCACCTGGGCGATCCTGCCTTGATCGTTGGCCAGGCGCCAGGGGCGGGCCCGGGGCCGCACCGCCATGCCATCCAGGTACTCACTGCGACATCGATGCCCACCGTCGGGCGAGAGGCTGATTCGGTCATCCTTTCTCCACCCCGCCTCCGACGCACCTCGCAGGATGCGGGGCTGTCGGCCCTGGCAACGGTTCGGGTCGGTCGGCCATCCGAGGGTGGAGCCGACCTGCCTTCCCACGGGCTTCGCGGCACGCCGAGGCGGGTCGGTTCATCTTAATTTCGTCCTGATCAAGATACAAGGCGGGGGTGGGGCCCCGTGATCCCCAGGATCCAGTGGCGTACGTTGAGGGGCCCTCACCTCACCTCTCCCTGGGTTGTGGCAGGAGAGGGACAACTTCGGTTGCCCTGGGTTGTATCGCGTATCCTACGGGCATAACAGTTTGAATGGAGGAACGCAGCTGAGCCGATAACCGCTGCGACCTATGCCCAGCGTTATGGGTAATGAGTGATCGAGCTGAGCGTGTGAAGGAGCACGTCGCCTGCATGGAGGTATTGCGCGAGCCAGCGGAAGCCCATAGCCTGGATCACCATGGCGCGGGCCTGGTGCCCTTCGACCCGCACCGCCCAGTGCGCATCCTGACATTGGCAGTGGCCACGGCGTTGATCGCCCAGGCGCTGGACGTCTTCCCGAACTCCACGGCGGTGGGCTCGACGTCTCCGACGCCATGATGGAGGTTACAGTTTGCGCATGGCGCCTATGGCGAGCGGTTCCGCCAACATGTGGGTGATTTTGTTGACGGCGTGATGCGCCTTTCCGACCTGCCCGGCAAACGGTCGACGCGGTGGTGGCCTCGGAAGTCGATCCACCACCTGCCTGGATCGCAGAGCCTCTACTGCGTGGATTCACTGGAGGTCGGCCCCGGGCGGCTGCGTCTTCAACCTCGCCGATACCATGCAGCCGGGCGACGAGTACTGCGCACCATGTATCGCCACGCGGGTTAACCCCAAAAATGGCCGCCCGCGTGACCTCAGCGCCCCGCGCCCCGAGCGTCGCGAGATGATCGCCATTGGTTCGAGAGCGCAAACGAGACGCTGGACTTCCGATCAGCGCCAAGTTTCGCCCTGTGCGGACGCGTCTTCTGGAAAAGATCCCAAAGCAACGCCCCTGATCGGCGGCTACAAGCCAGCCTGACATCATTGCCCAGAAAGGAAACGGGAGTGCAACGCGTACTCCCCGTTTCCTTTCCCGCCAATACCCCACGGTTTGCACGGTCCGTGTCGTTGCCTGCAGAGGTGCTGACTGCGCTCCCCTCATGGTCGAGGAATCTCCTTGCCCAGCAGTGTTGCCAACTACACCGAGCTTGATGGAATCGGACAAGGTGCCCAATCTCTCCCGATAAGGCTGGCTCATTTGCTGGGCTTGATTGGTGCGGGTACGAGCATGGTGTCGGTGCCTGGCATCGGGGAGAGAGCGTCCCAAAGAGCTGGAGTCTGAAGTCGTGGTCGATGTGCGCTGGGGCTGCTGGACGGCGATCATGTGCCCGGCCCAATTTGGCGGAAGCAGGAGATCGCCGCAAAGGCGGAACCGAGGTCACCGCCAGACCATCGACCCATGTTCGCGAAGTATCTTCGCGAGTCGGGTCGCCTGCTGATCGTTTCTGCGTCGATATCGCGCGTCTTACAACCAGCCTGAACGCATCTGCCCCGGCCAGCCCCGTGCACCCCGCATAACTGAGGACATGATTGTGCGCTGCATCTATGGATTGTCCGATGGTTGCACCGCACGACGCTGAGTATCGCGCCTTAAAAGGGGATAAAAGGAGCCAAATGCCCTGGGTTGTCAGAGCAGCTTCGCGGGCTGACTTCCTCGAACGCATCGTTCGCCAAATACCTCCTCCACTGACACGGCTTCGTTTCGCAGTCAATGATCGAAGAGACGACCGAGGCCACCCATTCCCAGGTCTGCTCGGTCTACCCGGAACCCGACATCTCCGCGCTTTTACGTGCCTCGGTTATCACTTCATCTGCCTATGGATTGATTTCGGGGCCGTATCGCCTTGGCTGGGCGAGGGATCACAGGGTTGGGTGGCAGCGAGCCACTACTGGCCCCTGGTTGCCGATGACGTCCACTGGTATCCACGCTTCATCTGGATCCCACACGTCGACGACCGCCGATTTGTCTGATGTTGTCGTCCCAGTCGTGCTCTTCGGCGAGCGGCTGCTCGGGGTACTCAATATCCAGACGCAGGAGCGTCATGTCTTCACGCGCGCGGAGGTCGACTTCTTCTGACGGCAACCGCGCCCACGTGGCGCGAGCATCGTCGAGATCATCACCTGCACCGTGAGCTGGTTCGGCAGCCTTACGGGCGAGTGGAGTAGATCGCTATCGGTGCATCGTCGAGATTGGCCTGAGGGGATCTCACCTGACCCGCACGGCACGACGTCTACGGCAATCAGCGACTCTCCGCGATCCCAGATTCAGCGTCGAGTGGAGCTGCACGGACACCGCTCTGGACGACTTCTCGCTCGGGTGCCGGGCCAAGACGAGATCCGACGGCTTGGTCAGGGCCAGGAGGTGGTTTTCGCGCTGGCGGACAATTCGATGCGCACGTGTATGGGAAGGGCGGAACGGACGCCTGGGTGATGCGTCTCGGGCACGCCCATTTCGACGAGCAGAGTTGGCGGAGATCCTGGTCGCGTTAACCGTGATATCTCGAGCGCAAGGCGGTTGAGGAGGTTTACGCATCAGACGCTGCACGATCACCCTCACCACTTGCCAGGAACCTGTGGCGTTGCGAAGACTGTCTGCAGCAGGCGCTTCCACGGCGCGGCGTGAGCAGAATTCGGTAGCAATACGTAACTAGTCAGCAGCATAAC